>Ga0209021_1001957_pt1 | contig 19015 bp, 18 predicted proteins | sample PinacodermFT_FD_187299 | JGI IMG/M metagenome (GOLD analysis project Ga0209021, IMG submission 187299) | Host-associated microbial community of the marine sponge Aplysina aerophoba from Gulf of Piran - sponge pinacoderm, lysed by freeze-thaw... | ecosystem: Host-associated > Porifera > Sponge >... | reverse complement strand
GCGGAGGGCGCCGAGCACCAGCGACAGGGCCATTAGAGCGAACGCTCCGAACAACCAGAAGGGCGTCCAGCGGTTCCAGTCCGGGAGCAGTTTGGAGGCGTCGAGGTTCGGACCCTGGACGATGAGGAACGTCAAAAGCCCGCCGCTGATGCCCGCACGGAGGGCGTAGACGGTCCAGGTGCGCTTGCGGTCCATGGGTTCCTTGAAGGGGGATCGGGTTGCGCCGACGTCCGGCTGGCTCGACATCGCGTCGCCGCTATTCGGTGAGGGCCGCGTCCGGCGTCGGCCCGGAGTGCCGGTCGGTGCCCGCAAGGTTACTCGTGCGTGCCGGTGCTGTGTCCGACAGCGACCGGGAGGTGAACTCTGTGAGGCGGCGGGAGGGCGCGGCTCCTGGCGGAACTGCAGCCGGCACCGGCGGTGACGGGTTACTGCGCCGGCGGCACACGCTCTTCGAACCGCCGGCGATCGACGACGATCCGCACGATGCGCCCACTTCCCACCAGGTCACCGGCCTCGTCGCGCGCCTCCACGCTGAAGGTGAGACGGCGCCCCTCGACGCGCTCGAGGCGCGCCGCGGCGAACACCGGCCGGCCCACCGGGACGGGCCGCACGTGGTCGTAGTGGACCCGCATGCTCACGCTCGTGGAGCCGCCCGGCAGGCTGCCCGCGAGGGCGTCGACGGTGGCCGCCTCGCTGAGGGCGAGGAGAATCGGGGTGGCGAGGATCCGCAGGTCGCTCGAGCCGACGGATGCACCGGTGTCGGCCTCTCCGACCGTCCGTCGGGCGCTGCCGCGGGCACCTGGTTCGAGAACCACGTCCGCCACCCTACGGGCCCCGGTCGGGGCGGTCACGTCCGTGCCGAGGTGCGGGCGAGGGGCGGGCGAGCCGGCGCTCGGAGCCGGACCAGGTTCGGGATCGGCGATTGGTACCCTGGAAGTCGCCCGAGCCGCGACTTCTCGACCCAGCGGCCCGTGGCGGCGAAGGAGGCAGCGATGTCAAGTGCCATGCCGGATGCGGAAGTCCTCGATGCCACCCTGCACGCGGCGCTGCGCACCGGCGGTGACTTCGCCGAGGTCTTCATCGAGGACCGGCGCAACTGCCGCGCCGGTTTCGACGACGGCAGGATCGAGGAACTGGTCTCGGGCCGGTCGAGGGGTGCGGGCATCCGAGTGCGCGCGGGGGCGTCCGTCGGCTTCGCCCACACCACCGAACTCTCACCCGCCGGCCTGCGCGAGGCCGCAAGGGTCGCCGCGGCCGCGGCCCGCGCTGGGGGTGTGCAGCAGCCGGGGAGGCCGCTGAACCGCCAGGACGCCCCGGCACCCAACGAGGTGGCCGCCGCTCCCGACACCGTGGCGAAGGCCCGCAAGGTGGACTTGCTGCGCACTGCCGAGGAGGCCGCCCGTGCCGAGGGATCTGCCATCTTCCAGGTGGCTTGCACCTACGGCGACAGCCGGCGGCGGATTCTTGTGGCCAACAGCGACGGTCTGATGTCCGCCGACGAGCAGGTGAAAACCTTCTTCTCCGTGTCCGTGGACGCGGCGGGCGACGCCGGCAAGCAGAACGGCCGGGAGACGCGCGGGCACACCGTGGGCTTCGAACTCTTCGACACCGTCGATGTGGCCGACCTGGCGCGGACCGCAGCCCGGCGGGCGCTGCGCAAGCTCGAGGCAGTGCCCGCTCCCAGCGGGACCATGCCGGTCGTCATCGGGGCCGGAGGAGGTGGCGTGCTGTTCCACGAGGCCTGCGGGCACGGACTGGAGGCCGACCACATCCACAAGGACGTGTCGGTCTTCGCCGGGCGGATCGGTGAGCAGGTGGCGAACCCCATGGTCACCCTCATCGACGACGGCACGATGCCCGGCGAGTGGGGCTGCTACGCCATCGACGACGAGGGTCGCCCGGCGCAGCGCAACGTGCTGATCGCCGACGGCGTGCTCGTGGATTACATGTGGGACCGGCTGCGAGCCGACCGCGAGGGGCGGGACGCGTCGTCGGGCAACGGGCGCCGCCAGAGTTACCAGCACCTACCGATGGTGCGCATGACCAACACCTACATCGCCAACGGCAACAGCGAGCCCGACGACATCGTGGCCGACACCCCCAACGGCGTCTACGTGGCGCACCTCGGCGGGGGCCAGGTGAACACCGCCACCGGCGACTTCGTGTTCGGCATGACCGAGGCCTACCTCATCGAGGACGGGCGCCTCACCGCCCCCATCCGCGAGGGCAACCTCATCGGCAACGGCCCCGACGTGCTGATGCTCATCGACGCTCTCGGCAACGACTTCGCCATGGGGTCGCCAGGCATGTGCGGCAAGGATGGTCAGGGGGTTCCCGTGGGGGACGGAACCCCGACGCTGCGGGTCCAGCGCCTCACCGTCGGTGGCACCGCTGCCTGAGCCGGCCGACCGCGCCGCGCGGAATCGGGGCGTCGCCTTGCACGATGACGACCTGACAGGCGAGACGCTTGCCGCGCTCGGCGAGCGTGTGGTGGCCCAGGCGCGGCCCGGCGAGCAGATCGAGGTCGTGGCGGTGCGGTCGGTGGAGACCGACGTTCGCGCCTGGCAGGGCGAGGTGGAGTCGTTCGCCTACGCGACCGCGGACGGCGTGGGCATCAGGGTGGTGATCGACGAGAGGCAGGGATTCGCTCACGCCGGCAGCCATGACGAGGCGGTCGTGGCCGAGACGCTGAAGGAGGCCCGCGACAACGCCGCCTTCGGAAGCCCGGACGAGTTCCTCGGCGTTGCCGTGCCCGACGGCGTGACCGCTCCCGACCTGGACCTCTGGTGCGCGGAACTAGCCGCTGTTGCACCGGAGACGAAGATCGATCTGGCCCTTGAACTGGAGCGGGCGGTGCTGGCGGGCGACCGGCGGATCAGCAGCGTGGAGTCTGCAGACTACGCCGACTCACTGTCCCTGGGGGCGGTCGTCACGACCAGTGGTATCCGCTCGATCGAACGGAGTTCCGGCTGCCACCTCGCGGTCTTCTCGATCGCGGCGGAGGGCGAGGATACCCAGACCGGATTCGGCTTCAGCGTGGGTCGCAGCCTCGACGCACTTGACGTTCAGCAGGCGGCCACCGAAGCCACCGAGCGGGCCGTGCGGCTACTCGGCGCCCGCAAGCCGGCCACGATGCGCACCACCGTCGTCTTCGACCCCTGGGTCACGGCGCAGTTCCTGGGACTCGTCGGCGCCACGCTGTCTGGGGAGGCCGCAGTGACGAACCGCTCGCTGTTCGCCGGCCGGCTCGGCGAGCCGGTGACGTCATCAGTGCTGTCCCTGACCGACGACCCCACCGATCCCGCCGCCTTCGGCGCCGGTGCCTGTGACGGCGAGGGACTGGCCACCCGCCGCAACGAGTTGATAACGGCGGGCGTTCTGCAGCGGTTCCTGCACAACAGTTACACGGGCCGTCGCTTCGGCGCGGCCTCCACCGGCTCGGCGGTGCGGGGTTACTCCTCGGTCCCCGGCGTGGGTGCCATGGCGCTGGTGGCGACCCCGGGCGACCGCAACGCCGCCGATCTCGTCGGCGGCATAGCCGACGGCGTCCTGGTGCAGGAGGTGAGCGGCCTGCACTCGGGCGTCAACCTGGTCAGCGGTGACTTCTCCACGGGCGCCGAGGGGCTGCGCATCCGGAACGGCGAGTTGGCCGAGCCCATCCGGGAGTTCACGGTGGCCTCGACGCTGCAGCGCATGCTGCTCGACGTGGTGGCCGTGGGCAACGATCTCACGCGGCTGCCGATGACGGCTGCGGGGGTCACTCTCGTGGTCGCCGACGTGACGGTGTCGGGGGAGTGAGCGCCCCTCCGGGTTGACCCGCAGGCGGGCGAGCGATGTCGATTCTCGAAGCCATCGTCTTGGGCATCCTCCAGGGGCTGACCGAGTTCCTGCCGATTTCCTCCAGCGGCCACCTGCAACTCGTCACGTGGCTGGCCGGATGGGAGCCGTTCGCGGGCGACGCGAGCCTGTGGACCGCATTCGAGGTGGCGCTGCACGTCGGCACCCTGGCCGGCGTGCTGGCCCACTTCGGCCGGGAGGTCGTCGGGCTCGTGGCGGCGGGCGCCCGCCAGGCAGTCGGCGGGCGGAGCCCCGAGGGCCGGCGGGGCTGGCTCCTCGTGCTGGCGACGGTGCCCGCGGCGATCGTGGGGGTCACCGCCGGGGCTGCGCTGGAACGCAACGAGCGGGTCTGGGTGACTGCCTGCACGCTGGTGGTGTTCGGCGTCTGGCTGTGGTGGGCGGACCGCAGGGGCCCGAGCCGGCCGGACGAAACCCTCGACGGGAGCGACGCCCTCAGTCTGGGCGTGGCGCAGGCGCTGGCACTCGTCCCCGGTGTGTCCCGGTCGGGCGCCATCATGACCGCCGCGCGCCTCCGGGGAATGTCGCGCCCCGAGGCGGCGCGGGTCGCCATGTTGATGAGCGTGCCGGTCATCGCCGGGGCGGCGGCGTACAAGCTGATCGACCTCGGCGGGTGGTCGGGGATCCCTGCTGATGCCCAGGCGGCTTTCGTCTGGGGACCCGTGGCGGCCGCGCTCTCGGGCTGGGCGGCGGTCTCGCTCCTGCTGGCGCTGGTCCGCCGGGTGGACTTTGCCCCCTTCGCCCTGTACCGGGCAGCTCTGGGCATCTCGATCCTCGTCCTGGTCGCGATGTCGTTCCGCAACACGCCCTGGATCTGAGCGAGCGCCGGCTGCGGCGGTCGGCGTGGGCTGCGGCTCCCTGCGGTGCGCAGTGCCGCCTCAGGTGCCGGGCCGCCTCAGGTGCAGTGCCGCCTCAGCCGGCGGGGGTGCCGACGGCGACCACGGTGACGGCTCCCCAGACGAGCGCGGACACCGTGGCGCCCACCTCGCCGGCCCGGATCGCCACGGTCACTGCCTCCTCGTCGAGTTCGAGGACGGTTGCCCGGTGTGCCACGGTCTGCGCGTCCGGCACCGCTTCGGCCGCGAAGCTGTCGAAGACGGCGACCAGGCTCACCAGGTCGCCGGGGCGCACCGGCGGGACCCCGAAGGTGACCGGCACCGACACTGCCGCCATACCCGATGGCAGCCGGCTGCTCAGCCCGCCGCCGAGACCGGCCACGCGCTCGTCGTGTACCACTTCCCCCGGATAGATCGCCGCCGCGGCGACGGCGCCGTCTGCGAGTTCGGTGGCCGTACCGGGGGGCACCGCGGCGGTCGGCCGCGGTTCCCACCGCACGGCCTCGGCGTCCAGGGGGTCGCCGGGTCTGATGAGGCCGGCGGCCACCGGCACCTGGCGCAGCTCGCCGTAGGCGGCTTCGAGTTGCTGGCGGCGGTCCGACTGGCGCGCCACGCCCATGACGGTGACGACGACGAGAAGTGCCACGGCGGTCCAGTACACGAGCGGGCGGCGCAGCCAGCGGTACACGGGTGAGCGACGCCACGTCGGCGACTCGGCGCGGCGGCGTATCGGGGACGGGCTCGGCATGGCGGGCTTCCTCTCGCCGATGGGAATTGGGGGGAAGCCGCCGGAGTCCCAGCGCCGGTACGCAGGCTACCGGTGGTCGCCTGCGGTGCCGCTAGGAGGGTTCGTGGAAGAGGGACGGGCCTGCCCGATCGCCGCAGCAGGCGGGTTGGGTGGCGGGGAGATCGGCCACGAGGCGTCCGATCAGGTTCCGCACGCGTGTGACGTTCTGGTCGAAGACGGCCAGCACCTGCTCGTGGGTGACCGGCTCGGCGTCGCCGACTACCCCGGCGTCGTAGTCGGTCACGAGCGCGATACCGGCGAAGCACATGCCCAATTCGGCCGCCAGTGGGGCCTCGGGCACCTGCGTCATGTTCACCACGTCGCCGCCGAAGGCGCCGAACCAGGCCGATTCGGCGCGGGTGCTGAAGCGCGGCCCCTCGATCACGACGACCGTGCCGCCATGGTGCGCGCTGATCCCCTCGGCTGTGGCCGCGGCGACCGCCGTGCGCCGCAGTGCCGGGCAGTAGGGATCGGCGAAGCTCACGTGATGGACCTGCGGCCCGTCGTAGTAGGTCTGCTGACGTCCCTGGGTGCGGTCGACGATCTGGTCGCAGACCACGAAGTCGCCCGGGGCGATGTGCCGTTGGAGTGAGCCGCAGGAGAACGGTGCCAGCAGGGTCCGCACGCCGAGGGATCGCAGCGCCCAGAGGTTCGCCCGGTAGGGCACCCGGTGGGCGGGGAACTCGTGGTTCTCGCCGTGGCGGGCCAGGAAGGCCACCTCGCGCCCGGCGAAGCTGCCGACCCGCGGTGGCGCCGAGGGGGCTCCGTACGGCGTGTCGATCTCGACGGGCCGCAGGTCCTCGGCGAGGGAGTAGAAGCCGCTGCCGCCGAGGATGCCGATCTGTACGCCGGTGCCGGCGGTGGTCATAGCGCCGCCGGTGCGGGTGTCCTCACGACGAACTGGCCCCTGCCGTGGCGCGGTCACCCTTCGAGTCCCCCGTTGTCGCGCCGGAGGAGTCCTTGCTCCCGCTGCCGGACGACTTGGCGGCGCCCTCGCCGGACTTCGTGGCGCCCTCGTCGGACTTCGTGGCCTGCTCGGCCGGCTTCTGGTCCTTGGAGCCGTTCGTGGCTCGGCCGGCGGAAGAGCGGCTGTCGGTCTTGTAGAAGCCGTCGCCCTTGAAGCTGATGGACGGGGCGCTGAATACCTTCCGCACCTCGCCCTCGCCGGGGGCGAGGCAGGCGGCAGGACTCTGCTCCGAGCCGGCGGAGGGGCAACTGGTGAGGCTGTCCTCGGCGAAGGATTGCCGGACCTCGAAGCGGGCGTCGCAGGATCGGCAGCGATACTCGTAGGTGGGCATGCGGCTCCTCGCCGTCGGTCGTCTGTTCAGGCACCGCTGGAACGACTCATGGACCGGCCGCTAACCCTATAGCTGCGACGGGTTGGCGCCACCGGGCCGCGGAGGCTCGAGCAAATCGGCGCCCGCGGCGGTTCCGTGGCCGCGGCGGGCGCCGAGCCACGAGCCCCCTTGCTCACTCCGGCCCTGACGCGGCGGGGGTCCTGACCTAATATGTCGCCATGAGTGCATGGTGGCTGCTCGTCCCCCTCGCGTATCTCCTGGGCACCTTCCCGACAGCGCATCTCGTGGGCCGCCTCGTCGGCCACGACCCCATGAGCGAAGGCTCGCGCAATCCGGGTGCAACCAACATGTATCGCGTGGCCGGGCGAGGCGCCGGCGCACTCGTCCTCATCGGCGATCTCGTGAAGGGCCTGGCGCCGACGCTGGTGGCGTTGCTCGTGGCCGGTCGGCCGGTCGCCATGGGTTGTGCCGTGGCGGCAGTACTGGGCCACATCGCGCCCCTCACACGGCGCCTGCGCGGCGGCAAGGGCGTCGCCACCTACGGCGGCGTGTCGCTGGCGATGTGGTCGTTCGCCACTCTCGGCGCCGTCGTGCTGTTCCTCATAGTCACCAAGTTGTCGGGACGTCCGTCGGTCGGGTCTCTCGTGGCCGTCCCGCTGCTGCCGGTCGGCGTCGGCATCCAGGTGGCGTTCGGTTCGGTGGGATGGTGGGAACCGGTGCTCCTGGCGGTCGTGGCGATGGTGATCGTGGGGATGCACTGGCGCAATATCATGCGACTCGCCCGGGGAGAGGAAGCCAGGCTCCCCAACGTCTTCACGCGCGGGCAGGCCACGACTTCGTGATCCCCCTCGCTGAGGCGCAGCGGATCGTCGTCGACCGCTGCGCACCACTACCGACGGTCACGCTCGGGTTGGTTGACGCGCTCGGCCACGTGACCGCCGGTGCGGTCACCGCCGCTGAAGAGGTTCCGGCGTTCGACAACACGGCCATGGACGGGTATGCGGTACGTTCGGCGGACACCGCAGCGCCGCCTGTGACCCTCGATGTCGTGGGCACCCTGGCCGCCGGCAAGGCGCCCGATGCGGTCGTGGGCCCGGGCCAGGCGGTGCGCATCATGACCGGTGCGCCCATCCCGCCGGGCGCCGACGCGGTGATCATGGTGGAACGCACCCGGGCGCTGGACGGAGGCGGCCAGGTCGTTGCCGAGGTCAGCGTGCCCGCCGGCAACCACGTCCGTCGGGCGGGGGAGGACCTCGAGGTGGGCAGGGTGGTCTTCGAGCCCGGCGAGGTGTTGCAGCCTGCACACGTGGGCGTTCTGGCGGGGTTGGGCATCCATTCCCTCGACGTCGTGCGCAGGCCCCGTGTGGGGGTCATCTCCACCGGCGACGAGCTGGTTGACGGCCCCCGGCCCCTGGCGCTCGGGCAGGTGCGCGACTCCAACCGCTACTCGCTTCTCAGCCTGGTGCGAGAGGCCGGCCTGGAGGGTGCCGACCTTGGTTTGGTGCGCGACGACCCGGAGGCGATCAGGTCCACCATCGCCCGCGGCGCCGAGACGTGCGACGCCGTGTTGACCAGCGGGGGCGTCAGCATGGGCGACTACGACTGCGTCAAGGTGGTCCTGGACGAGATGGGGGAGATGTCCTGGATGCAGGTGGCCATCAAACCGGCCAAGCCTTTCGCCTTCGGGCTGGTGGGCGCCACGCCGGTGTTCGGGCTGCCGGGCAACACGGTCAGCTCCATGGTCTCCTTCGAGCTGCTGGCGCGCCCGGCGCTGCGCCGCATGATGGGGCACACCCAACTGCACCGGCCCCGTGTGCAGGCGACCGCCGCTGCGCCGCTGGGACGCCACCCCGATGGCAAGATCCACTTCGCCCGGGTGGTGTGGTCCTACCGCCAGGGCGGCTACGAGGTTCGCTCGGCGGGCGGTCAGGGCTCGCATCAGCTCTCGTCGCTGGCCGCGGCCAACGGCCTGGCGGTCCTGGCCGACGGGGACGGCGCCGACATCGGGGACTCTGTCGAACTCATCCGCCTGCACGAGGCGCGCCGCGAGGACTGAGTGATGTCCGGGAGGGCCGCGGTCGCGGGACGGTCCCGCCGAGGTTGACGCGGCGGGGGGCGATGGGCACCGCACCCGGTGACGCCGGTAGTCTGAGGTGATGGCGGAGCAACTCGTCGACACCTTCGGCCGGGTGCACCGCGATCTGCGGATCTCCGTCACCGACCGCTGCAACTACCGCTGCACCTACTGCATGCCGCCGGAGGGGTTGGAGTGGTTGCCCCGGTCCGAGTTGCTGACGTTCGAGGAGATCGAGCGGCTGGCTCGCCTCCTCGTGGAGCGCTTCGGCGTCGGGAGCATCCGACTGACAGGCGGCGAGCCCACGGTGCGGGCCCGCTTGGCCAAGCTGGTGGAGATGTTGGTGCCGCTGGGGACCGATCTGGCCCTTACCACCAACGGCGCCACACTCGGGCTCCTGGCAGAGGATCTGGCCAACGCCGGCCTGCGCCGGATCAACATCTCCATCGACTCGCTGCGAGCCGATCGGTTCCGCGAATTCACCCTGCGTGACGACCTGCACCGGGTGCTCGACGGCGTCGACGCCGCGTTGGCCGCTGGACTCGACCCGGTGAAGGTCAACGTCGTGGTCATGCGTGGCCAGAACGACGACGAACTCTTGGACTTCGCCGAGTTCGGGCGCCGCAAGGGTGTTGAGGTGCGATTCATCGAGTACATGCCGCTGGACGCCGAAGAGGGGTGGCGAGCCGGGTCGGTGGTCGGCCTCGCCGAGATCACCGAACGGATCGGTGAGGTGTTCCCGTTCGAGGCGCACCGGCAGGGATCCGAGCCCGCCAGCCGTTTCCGCTACCTCGACGGCAAGGGGTTCTTCGGCGTTGTCGCCAGCGTGACCCAGTCGTTCTGCGGGTCCTGTGACCGGATCCGCCTCACCGCCGACGGCCAGTTCCGCAACTGCCTCTTCGGCCTCGAGGAGTACGACCTGCGGGGGCCGCTGCGCAGCGGTGCCGGCGACGACGAGTTGGCGGAGATCGTGCGCGGCGCCGTGGGGGACAAGTGGGCGGGTCACAGCATCGGCAAGGTGCACTTCATCCGGCCTGCCCGGTCGATGTCCCAGATCGGCGGCTGAGGGCCGCCGCTAGGCTCGGTGCAGTGAGTGATCTGGGGTTCACGCACCTCGACCCTCTGGGCCGGGCGCGCATGGTGGACGTCTCGGCCAAGGACCCCACGCACCGGCGAGCCATCGCTCGGGCCAGGGTGAACATGACCTCCGAGACCGCTTCGGCGGTCGCCCGCGGCGCCATCGGCAAGGGTGACGTGCTGGCGGTGGCCCGCGTCGCCGGGATCCAAGCCGCCAAGCGCACGCCCGACCTCATCCCGCTCTGCCACCCCCTGCTCGTGGGGTCGGTACTGGTCAACTTCAGCATCGAGGACAGCCACATCGATGTCGAGGCGGAAGTCGAGACGCTGGACCGAACCGGCGTGGAGATGGAGGCCATGACCGCCTGCGCGGTGGCAGCGTTGACGATCTACGACATGTGCAAGTCGTTGGATCGCTCCATGGTCATCAGCGATGTGTGCCTCTGGGAGAAGACGGGCGGGCGCTCGGGGACGTACCGCCGCGGCGACGCCACCTAGGCGTTCGCACCCGGCCGGTGGCGGCCATGTCGGCGGCGCTTGCGCGATTCGATAACGAATCCCAAGAAATCCCCATCAAATCCCCACTGACGTGGTTGTTTTCCGGCGGTAGTCACGAGTATTGCCTCGCGGCCGCTGATGCTTGGCGATAAGTTCATAGGTGCTCGCCAACGGTTGAGTCGCGGACCGGAACCCTCGCCACCGACCTCGCACATCGGGACGCAACGAGAAAACGCGAGATATCCACAACTCCGGACCCGTCAAATGACATACTTGTAGTAGGCGACCCGGTGCCTACTCTCGTGACAATCCTGATTCTCGCAGCCTTGTGGTTGGCCGTACTAGCGCCAAGGTGGTTACGACGCCTGTCCCGGTATCAAAGCGAGCAGAAATGCGGTCCACTGTCCTCAGGGTCTTCCCGGCATAGGAATGTCGTTCCACTCACTGGCGTCGCGCAGCTCGCCCCACCACCCCGGCCCGGTCTGGTACCCCCGGGTTTCGGCGTGGATCGAGAGGCCCTGATGAGGCTGCAGCGCGAGCAAGCTCGCCTGCGCCGCCGCAACATCCTGATCGGCCTCGTGTTTCTCGCCATCGTGACGCTCGTTGGGGCGGTAACCGCGGGCGGGGTCATGATCGGGGTTCACGTGCTCGTCGACATCCTGCTCGTCGCATATGTCGGCGCCCTGGCCCAGCGGCAGCGGCGCGTCCTGGAACGTCACGCCAAGGTCACAGACATCGCCTCGGCCAGGACGGCCGCGGATCCCCGACGGGGACTCCCGCAGGCCCCGGCAGAGGAAGCGGCGATCCGCTTCATCGCCGGCTCCCGCGGCTACACCTGATCCGGCGCTGCGCGCACCTCCGCGGTGCGTGGTGCCCGACCGGCTCAGTCCCGAGAGCGCCGCTCGCTTCGAGAGGCGCGCACCAGCGGCCCGATCACGACGAGGATGCCGACGAGGAACAGGAGGCCGGCGATCAGCGACACCGGGTCGCCGTCGCGTGCCGCGGCGATCGCAAACAGCAGGCACCCGACCGCCCAGAGCCCGTAGCCGAGCACGTTCCACCAGAGATCGGGAATGCGGCGCACCCGCAGCAGGTTAGGGGTGGCGTGATCGCGGCCAACCCGGCGCAGCAGCCGCCACAGGCGCCGGTACAATTCGTACCCCGTTCGGGGGTGTAGCTCAGCTGGCTAGAGCGCTTCGTTCGCAACGAAGAGGTCGGCGGTTCGAGTCCGCTCACCTCCACTCAGGAAGCCCCATGCGACCCCATCTGCACCCATGGGGTGCCATAGTGTTGTAGAACTCCGAGGTCGCGCCAGCGCGTGACGTCATGTGGGTTTTCGGTCTCGGCTGTATGTCGGCCAGTGCGGCGTCTCGCGTGGGAAGAATCGTGGGAAGTGGGCTCGGCCGAAGAGCCCGGTTACCGGCGACGAGACCCAGGCCGATGGGGCGACACGCACGCTCTGCTCGTGCGCGCGGTGTTTCGCTCGGTCAGCTCGCTGGACTTGGGGCGGTGACGGCCCGACCCGGGGCTGGTTTTCGATTGGACGGACTGTTGGCTGTCAATCAGACGAGGTTGAAGCTTTCAATTGGCCGCCGACAAAGGTTGCAATCAGCCGATGGACACTGCCGCGGCTGCTGGAGGTCGCCGCCACCCAGACCGGGCGCCTGTTCAACGCCAGCCGCCTGGCGGCGCCGTTCCAGCTGAGCCTGCCGACGATCCGCGACTACCTGGTCCTTACCTGGTCCTGCTCGAGCGGCTGTTCCTCTTGGAGCGGCTGGCTCCGTGGCACAGCAACCGCCTCGAGCGGTTGGTGAAGACGCCCAAGCTGCACATCGGCGATACGGGGCTGGCCTGCGCTCTGCTGGGCGCCGACGCGGGAACCCTGCGGGCGGATCGGGGACTTCTCGGGCAACTGACCGAGACTTTCGTGTACACCTCACGCTTCAGTTGCGCGTGTGGCTCGGTTCAGGGGGTGACAAGGCGATGCGGAGCCGCGACGCCAACGCGAGGAGGTCCGCGTCGGAGCGGTCGGCTCCGAGGAACTCGAGCAGTTCCGAGCGCTCCTGGAGTCGGTGCTCGCCGCCGCCACCACCGGGCAGGGATGGGACGAGGTGGAGGAAGCCATGCGGACTGTGGTTCAGCAAGAGTTCGAGGCAATGCCCGCCCAGACGCGGGAGGCGATCCCGACGAGGAGGCCATGGTGGACCCCATCGTCGCCGAGGAGCCGGCGAGATCGAACAGCCCCTGGTTCGAGTCGTTCATCGAGCAGGACCCGAGGTCGGCCATCGTCGCCCTCGACGTTCCGGTCCTCGCTCTGTCCCGCGAACCGGACACGCAGGTCTCGGCGCCCGCCGACTCGATCGCCATGTCCGAGGCCATCGGCACCTCGAGCATCCCGGGCTACACGATCGCCACGATCACCTCGGCGAATCACCTCTTCCAGGAGGCTGTCACCGGCGGTGCCAACGAGTACGTCAGGCTGAAGCGCCAATTCGCCGGGCACGAACGCGTTGCCGCGTCCCCCGAGTTGCGGTGTCAACGAGTACGCCAGGCCGGGCGCCAATTCGCCCCCGACTTCGTGGCGATCCTCACGGAGTGGTTGGCGGAATCCTTCGCCAGCGGGTGACCGGGGAGGTTCGGCTCGGGCGATGGCCCGCCACGGAGCTGCCGGCGGCGAAGACTGGGATCGCGGTGTAGAAGTGGAGGGTGCCGGGCGCGCCATTTCCTGAGTGTGCACGCGCCGGAGGTTGATCGACGCCATGCCGGACGGCGAGGCGGCGCGAAGCCGACTCGAACGGGACGGGCGGCACCGCGAGAGCACAGTCGAGCAAGGAGAGGTCTGAGATGGACAGGGACGCTGCTTCGGTGGTGACGGTGGGCGTGTGGAGGGATGAGATCGTCGACGAGCTGGAGCGCTATATCGCGGTGCCGGCGCTCTCGCCGGCGTTCGATGCCGACTGGGAGGCCACGGGCCACATCTCCGAGGCCATCGCGATGGTGTCCGCCTGGATCGGGGCTCGCCCCGTGGCGGGGATGAGCGTGGAGGTGCAGCGGCTGCCGGGTCGTACCCCGCTGATTGTCGTGGAGATCGAGCCGTTCGGCGTCGCTGCCGGCGGATCCACGGTCGTGCTCTACGGCCACCTGGACAAGCAGCCACCGATGTCGGGATGGCGCGAAGGGCTGGGGGCGTGGACGCCGGTCCGGGAAGGGGATCGGCTCTACGGGCGGGGCGGTGCCGACGACGGCTATGCCGCCTTCGCGAGCCTGGCCGCGATCCAGGCGGTGCAGGCCGCCGGCGGAAGCCACAGCCGCTGCCTCGTGCTGATCGAGGCATCCGAGGAGTCCGGCAGTCCCGACCTGCAGCCCCACCTCGAGGCACTGGGCGAGCGCCTCGGCGACGTGGGCCTGCTGGTGTGTCTGGACTCGGGCTGTGCCACCTACGACACGCTGTGGCTCACCACCTCGCTACGCGGTCTGGTGTCGGCGACGCTGCGGGTGGACGTGGTCGAAGAGGGCCGGCACAGCGGCCTGGCGAGCGGTCTGGTGCCGTCCTCGTTCCGGCTGGCGCGCATCCTGCTGGACCGCATCGAGGACTCGGCGACCGGCCGGGTCCTGCTGGAGACGGCCCATGCCGCCGTCCCGCCGCACCGCCGGGCCGAGGCCGAGGCGACCGCGGCGCTGCTGGGCAGCGCCGGCGAGGACTTCGGCCTCGTCGGGAACCTCCGTTTGATGGAGGACGATCCTGCCGAGGGGCTCCTGGCCACCACGTGGCGTCCCGCCTTGAGCGTCGTGGGGGCCGACGGCCTCCCCCCGACGCGATCTGCCGGCAACGTGCTGCGCCCGTTCACGGCGCTGAGACTCAGCCTTCGCCTGCCGCCGCCCGCCAGTGCCGCAGCGGTGGCGGGCGAACTCGCCGATCGGCTGAGTGCCGATCCTCCGCTGGGCGCCTCGCTGAGCCTGATTGACGTGGACTGCGCCGACGGGTGGGACGCGCCGGAACTGGCGCCCTGGCTGGCCGGTGCCCTGAACGACAGCTCGCTGGCGCGCTTCGGCCGGCCCATGCAACTCGTGGGGGAGGGCGGCAGCATCCCGTTCATCGCCATGCTCGGTGACATGTTCCCCGCCGCGCAGTTCGTCGTGACCGGCGTGCTCGGCCCGGAGTCCAACGCACACGGGCCCAACGAGTTCCTCCACGTGCCCTACGCCGAGAAGCTCACCGGCTGCATCGCCGACGTCCTCTTTGCCGAGGCAGCCCGCACCCGCCCGGGCGAGCCGGCTCATTAGCGAACTGACCCAGTAGCGAACTGACCCAGCCGCGAACTGACCCAGTAGCGAACTGACCCAGTAGCGGAATGACCCAGCCGCGAGCCTGCTCAGCGGGTGGTGCTCTCAGCCGGTGGTGTTCTCAGCCGGCGGTGTTCTCTGCCGGCGGCGCTTTCAGCTGGCGGCGGTTTCAGTAGACGCCGGGGAAGATGCGGTACGGCACGCGCGCCTTGTATTCCGCCCACTTCTCGGGGCCGTACTTGTCGGCGCAGAACTTGTCGTCGGCGAGTTGGCGCCAGGTGAAGAACCCGAGGATGAAGATCGTGTAGGTCCAGGCCCAGAGAATGTCGAAGTGGCCGAAGACCAGGCCGATCGCCAGGGCGAGAGTCCACTCGCCCATGTAGTTGAAGTGGCGGGCCATGCCCCAGAAGCCGTTGACGAGGATCTTGCGGTGGCCGGCCTCGATGTACTCCGGCTGGATTCCCAGGAACTTGCGGTCGGGCCAGCGCTTGAAGGTGTACTTCTGCATGTTGGTGCCACGGGAGATGCCCCAGCCGGCCAGGAACAGCACTGCGGCCCCGGCGAGCCAGAAAGGCGTCCAGACGGTTGAGAAGCCGGGGTGGGGGTGCGCGGCCATTCCCCAGAGCGGGAGGATGAACAGCCACCCGTAGAAGATGAGACCGCCCCAGAGCATCCGGAAGCCGACCTGCTCGTGCATCATGTCGTAGGTGTAGAGCTGGACACGCTCGTAGACGAAGTAGTCCAGGACGTAGAACGTGAGGAACCCCGCGTACAGGTAGACGCCCGGGTTGGCGTCGTCGCCGAAGCGTCCGTGGTGGTAGGCGGCACCGGACAGAGCGTTGAGTGCCCACATCGCCCCGCCGACGACGTAGGTGTACATCTTGAGGTCGAGGCGGTGGTTGAAGAGCGACAACTCCCGGCTGCGCCCGGCCCACATTCCCGCCAGCGGGTTCTTCGCCTCACCTCGGGGCTGGCTGAACACCGCGGCGACGGCGATGAGGGCGCACAGACCGGTTCCGCCGGCGACCGCATACAGCGAGGAGCGGTAGAACCAGTCGCGTGGCAACCCGGCGAACCCGACAGCCCACACGATCACCGCGATCACGAACACCACCAGACCGTTCAGCCGGTAGTTGCGGGGTTCGCCGGTCTTGGTGTCGACGGCGTAGCCGGGAACCCGAATTGCCGGCAGCAGCACCTGCGCCAGGAAGAACGCCGCGAAGATGAACAACGGCGTCAAGAACCCCAGGATCATCTCGGTCCCGGAAAGCTCGACGAGGTGCTCGATGCCGAGTTGCTCAGCCATGACCGAATACCCCTTCCTCCGGCGGCGCGGTCACTCTAGCTACGCGTCGCTGCCGGTGTCAGTGGACGAAGATTCCGTGCTGTCGTCTCGGCTGCACCGACACAACTAGGGTTGGTTCGTAGGCGTCCATGGACTGGCTCGATTGATGGCTGCGGTGAGATATAGCACGATTTTGGCGTCATTGTATGTGCTTCTACTTTTCGCGGCGGCTGCGTGCGGTGGTCCGGATGCAGCACCCTCAGAGGCCCCGCCGACGACCGTGCCGGCGCCTGCGATCACCGTTGCGCCCGCGCCGGCCGAACCCCTCCCACCTGCAGAATCGTCTGTTCCCGAGGTCGCTGAGGAGACAGTCACCGGCCCTGACCCTGAACCTGCCCCGGTTCCGGCCCCTGCCCCGGTTCCGGCCCCTGAACCTGCCAGTGAGCCTGCGCCGGCTCCTGCACCCGCCGAGACGGTCGACACGACGCCCGCTACCAGCCCGCCGGCGCCACCGCCGGGACCGGCGGATCCCGGCGATGCGGAGGATCCCGCGGCGACCGGTCCGGTGCCGGCGGATCTGGAGGGTCGCTGGGAGGGCGGGATCGCGATAGCGGGTCCCGCCGATCTGCCGTTCGCGGTGGACTTGACAGCATCTGGAGACGGTCTCCGCGGGACCATGGACATCCAGGGCAACTTCGGCTTGCCGCTGTCGAACGTGACGTTGGATGCGGGCCGCCTGCACTTCGAGTTGGAATCACCCCTCGGGCTCGCCGTCTGGGACGGGGAGGTTGGCGACGAGGTGATCGAGGGCGACTTCACCCAGGCCGGTATGGCGGAGACCTTCTGGATGCAGCGCTTCGAGGATCCCAGTGAGGACGGCCCCGGCGCGTCGTTCCGCCGCACCGAGGTGGTGTTCTCCAACGGGGACATCACGCTCGCCGGCGAGTTGACGTTTCCCTCCGGCGACGGGCCGCATCCCGCCGTCGTGCTGATCAGCGGCAGTGGCGAGCAGGACAGGGACTCCAACGTCAGCGGCTTCCGCCTGTTCGCCGTGCTCGCCGACCATCTGGCCGGCGCCGGTGTGGCCTCCTTGCGGTTCGACGACCGGGGCGTCGGCGGCTCGGGCGGCGACAACCTTCAGGCGACTCTGGAGGACCGAGTCAGCGACGTGGAAGCCGCGATCGACGTGCTCCGCTCCCGGGACGACATCGCTGCAGGCGGCATCGGGCTCGTCGGCCACAGCGAGGGCGGGATCGTGGCACCGGTTGTGGCCGATCGAACCGCCGTGGCCTTCGTGGGTCTGCTGGCCGCCCCTGTGTTGCCTCTCCGGGAGACCGTGGAGACGCAGCAGCTCGAACTCCTCGAGCAGTCCGGTGCCACAGCCGAGGAGGTCGAACAGTTCCGGGCGTTCCAGGAATTGGTCTTCAGCGCCGTCGCCACCGGGCAGGGCTGGGACGAGGTGGAAGCAACCTTGCGGGCTCTGGTGCAGCGACAGTTCGAGGCGATGCCCGCCGAGTCGCGGGAGGCGATCCCCGACGAGGAGGCCATGGTGGACTCCATCGTCGCCGAGGAGCTGGCGGCGTGGCGGAGCCCCTGGTTCGGATCGTTCCTCGGGTACGACCCCGCGCCGGCGATCGTCGCCCTCGATGTGCCGGTTCTCGCTCTGTTCGGCGAGCTGGACACGCAGGTTCCGGCGCCCGCCAACTCGATCGCCATGTCCGAGGCCATTGGCGAGTCGAGCGTCCCGGGCTACACGATCGCCACGATCCTCTCGGCGAATCACCTCTTTCAGGAGGCCGTGACCGGCAGTGTCAACGAGTACGCCAGGCTGAAGCGCGAGTTCGCCCCCGACTTCGTGGAGATCCTCACCGAGTGGTTTCGCGACTACTTCCGGGAGCGATGACCCGGTGACTAGGTGAGGGCTCGGACCCCGGCGGTGACGGCCATGGCCACGGCGACGACGAGGACCAGCGGGGCCTTGCGCCACACAGCCACCGCTGCTGCTGCGACGCCGGCGGCGCGGGCGTCGAGTGTGAGCGCGCCGGCGTCCTCGAAGGTCATGATCACGATGAGCGCGGCGAACAGCGCTGCCGGCAGCAGGGTCACCGCCGGTCCCAGCCGGCGCTCGACGCGGCCTCCGAGGCTCGAGACGCCCACGGCCTTCAGGCCGTAGGAGCCCGCCACGAGGACGATCATCAGGGGCCAGCTCACGGTGCCGCCTCCGGCTCGCTGTCCGATGCGTCACCTTCCGACGTGTCACCCTCCGATGCGTCACCCTCGGACGTGTCACCTTCCGACGTGTCACCTTCCGACGTGTCACCCTCCGGGCTCGGATCCTTGCGGCGGGTCCGGACCCACAGCGCGGGCCCGAGCGCTACCAGCGACACCAGGATCGGCACGCCGGCGCCGGTGACCGGCACGACGCCCAGAGCCACCGCCGCGGCGCCGAGGGCGGCGATGCGCCCGGCGGCGGTGCGCACGTGGGGGGCCAGCAGCGCCACGAGGATCGCCGGGAAGGCGGCGTCGAGGCCCCAGGTCTCGGGGGTGCCGAGGACGGCGCCGAGCAGCGCTCCCGCCACCGAGCAGATGTTCCAGACCAGCCACAGGATGACGCCGGAGAACCAGAAGGCGCCGGTGGCATCGCGGCGGGTGGTCTGCGCGGTGGAGATGGCCGTGGTCTCGTCGATCACGAACTGGGCTGCGCCGAGCCGGGCCGGCGCCGAAGCGGGCAGGACGCGGCGCATCACCGGCCCGTAGAGGGCGTTGCGGGCGGCCAGCAGCAGTGCCGAGCCGACCGCCGCCCCGCCGCTGCCGCCGTCGTTGATGACGCCGACCGCGGCGAATTGCGACGCCCCGGTGAACACCAGCGCCGACATCACGACGATCTTTGCGAGGTCGAAGCCGGCCGCATCGGCGACTACCCCGAAGGTCACCCCGGTCGGCGCCACCGCCAGGCTCATGATGATGCAGTCGCGCACGTAGGGGCGCGACCGGTGCCCCGGGCCCGACCAGCCGATCAAG
>Ga0209021_1001955_pt1 | contig 19037 bp, 15 predicted proteins | sample PinacodermFT_FD_187299 | JGI IMG/M metagenome (GOLD analysis project Ga0209021, IMG submission 187299) | Host-associated microbial community of the marine sponge Aplysina aerophoba from Gulf of Piran - sponge pinacoderm, lysed by freeze-thaw... | ecosystem: Host-associated > Porifera > Sponge >... | reverse complement strand
AAGACGTCGCCACCGGCGACGAGAGCAACTGACGTGCGCCGCCGCGCCGCGCTGACGGCGTAGGCAGAGCCTCGGAAGACCCGTCAGGGCTTGGCGACCAGCAGGAACAGGTACAGCACCGGGAGGTACAGTACCGACGCCCGCAGCAGGTCTCTCGCGTCGCCGGGCGCGCCGCTCCTGGCCAGCCGAATGCCCGCCGCCAGATAGGCACAGCCGAGCAAGAACGCGGGCACCGCGTACCACCAAGCCGCCATGCCCAGCCACGCCGGAGCCATCGAGAGCGGCACGAGCAGGGTTGCGCTTGCGATGATCTGGCGGTGCGTGGACTCGCCGGACGGCTCGACCACGGGCAGCATCCGGATCCCTGCCCGAGCGTAGTCCTCGCGGTACATCCATGCGATCGCGTAGAAGTGCGGGAACTGCCACAGGAAGAGGATCCCGAACAGGACCCACGCCTCGACACCCAAGCTGCCGCGCAGGGCGGCCCAGCCCATCAGCGGCGGCACGGCGCCGGGGAACGCGCCCAGGGTCGTCGACCACCATGTGCGGGTCTTCAGCGGAGTGTAGACGAGGTTGTAGCTGACTACCGTGCATACGCCCAGCCAGAAGCTGAGCGTGTTCACCCCTGCCAACAAGTAGGCCAAGCCTGCAACGGTCAGCCCGGACGCATAGATCAAGGCCGCACGCGACGGCACTCTGCCCGCGGGCAGCGGACGCGCCGCCGTACGACGCATGCGAGCATCGACATCCCGCTCCCACCACTGGTTCAATGCGCCCGTGCCGGCCGCCAGCAGCGCCGTAGCGCACAGGGCGTGCAGGGTTTGCACGGCTGGCAGGGCGCCATCGGCCGCCAAGTAGCAGCCCATCGCCGTGGACATCAGGATGAGCCAGACGATTGATGGCTTGACCAGTTCGTAGTAGTCCGCCAGCTGGGCCGGCACGCCGGCCTCACCAGCTGCGCGCATGGTGGTCGGGAGGTTGGAGTTCATGACCTACGCGCGCCTACGGCGCTTGGGCGTCAGCCGGAATAGGCGAAGGTTACTTCGGTGCTCTCGCTGGCCCCGACCGTGATCTGCACTTCCTGCTCCCCTAACTGCTCATGCACGGCTTGCAGCGTGTAACTGCCGGGAGGCAGGTTGCCGATCTCGAACGTTCCGTCGGCAGCACTCACCGCAAAGTAAGGGTGCTCAATCACGTGGATGTAGGCTTGCATCCAAGGATGGATGTTGCACTTGACCGCGATCTTCATTTCGGCGCGCGGGAAGGCGTAGTCGATTGCCGGAGCGCTCGAGGTCTGGGACTTGTTCCACTCGCGATTCTCACGCGGCAGCGGATGCACGTTGTGGGTCGTGGGGTCGGAGTTCGTGATGTTGAGCGGCTGGCCCATCTGCACCGCGACGACGTGCGGCTTGTAGATGCAGCCATCTTGATCCAAGTTGACCAAGTCGGTACGCACTGGGAAGCGCTTGCCTTCCAAACCCTTCGAAACCCACACCAAGACATCTTGGAGCTTGCCGTCGTTGACGAGCACGCGGTCAGACGGAACGCGGCCGCCGTGCATCTGGACACAGTCCGGCTCGGCGCTCATGTTGACCGGCGGGAAGCGCGGCACATCACCGGAAAACGTGATCATGCCATTCACCGTCGCGGCCGTGGCCGGATCCACCGTCACCATCTCGCCGACGGACGCGGCACCGCCATTGGCTTCTCCGCCGCTCTGGCCCCGCGTCTTCGCGTCGTACTCGTCGAAGTAGTCGTCTCCGCCGCAGGCGATTGCCAGGGCCAGCAGGACGGCGGGCACCAAGGCGACCGCCAGAACTCTAGGATTGCTCACGCTCGTATACCTCCGAAAAACGTTCGAAATCTCATTGTAGGGCTTGCAGCCGACGTAACTCCGCACCATCCATTTGGAACATGTAGCGGGTCAGCAGATCGGCATGGTCGCCGGCATAGTTGCGCGCTTGGGCCGGGATCTGGCCTGCGAACACCCAGCGGTCGCCGTCGCGTTCGAACAACTCGGACGGCATCGCCGTGCCCGGCGCGATCGCAGCCGGCTCGAGCAGCCAGCGGTAGGTCCAGTTCGGCTTCAGGCGCTCGGACGCGATCAGGAAGTTGGGCGCGGTGGCGTCGGCGTCCTGCGACGGAATCCCAGTCATGTGGCACTTCAAGCACGGCGCGGCATCGCTGATGAACAGCTGCCGACCGATCGTCCGCTCCGCGTTCGTTAGCGGCTCCATCGCTTCGGGCATGTCCGGCACCGGTTGCGAGTCACGCGCCATGAAGAACTTGGTCAGCTTCGCCAACTGGCGGTCCGAGAAATAGAACGTCGGCATGCGCGCGTGCAAGTACTGGCGCACTCCGTTGCGATTCACGTCGCGCTCGCTGAGGGCCGGATTGGCGAGAAATCCCGTCAGCCAATCGGGCTGCACGCGCGCCCCCTCTGTGTACAACTGCGGCGGCAGCTGCTCGGCCCAGTCGGGGTCGTCGGTATAGCGCGGCATCGTCATGAACGACGAAACATTGCCCGGCCGGATTTGGTGGCAACCCGTGCAATTGTGACGCGTGATGATCCACCACCCCTCTTGGACAGCTGCCCGCTCGTCTTCCGGCTCGAAGCGGTATTGCTCGGGGAAGGTCGACTCCACCGCGCCCAGCAGGAACGTTGTCAGCGCGTTGACCTCCTCGCCGCTGAGGTTGAAGTTGGGCATGCGCAAGCGCTCGAGGTGCTCGCGTTCCTTGCCCTCGTCAAATACGGCCGGGTTCTCGAGCTTGTGCTCGAAGAAGCCCTTGTGGCTGTACCAGCCCTCCAACTCCGCCTCGTGGGTCTTCAATGCGAAGTCGAGCCGCTCCAGCGGCTTGCTGCCCTCGACCGTCAGGTCCGTGCCAATGCGGCCCTCTTCCTCGAGGCCCGAGATCTCGTGACAGCCGGCACAGCCATAGTGGCGGATGGCGTCCATGCCAGCGGCGGCCATGTCCGGATCGTCCATGTACGGCGCGGGCGGATACTCGTGGTCCGTGCGCTGCTCACTGAGGTAGGTGGCGATGTCGCGCGATTCGGTGTCGGTCAAGCGCAGGCTTGGCATCACCGGGCGCGGCCGCATCGCATCGGGTACGTCCGGGTCCGGGGTGACTTCCGAGGGATCGTGGATCCAGCGCACCATGTAGTCGTAGTTCATCTTTTCGCCGACCCGACTCAGGTTCGCGGCGAAATCCCCGCCGATGCGGCTCTCGCCGTCTCCGATGGAATGGCAGCCAAGGCAGCCGCGGGTCTCGAACAATTCCTGGCCGCGCTCGGCATTCCCGCGGGGGTGCCGGACCAGCTCGCCGTCCAGCGCGTTCTGCCACAGGTAGGCCGAGATCTGCTGGACCTCCTCGTCCAACAGCCGGAACACAGGCATCTTCGAGCCCGGGCGGAACTCGTGGGGATTCTTGACCCACTCCGGAATCCACTCCTTGAGATCCTTGAGCTTGATCTCCTTCAGGCTCGGGCCGAACTTCTTGACCTCTTGCGCAAGATTGGCCTCTTCCACCTCCAAGTTGTGGATCTCGGCATCGAGGCGGGTGTTGGTCAGCCGCAGTTCTTCGGCCCGCGCGTAGTACCGCTGGGCAGCGCCGCCATCAGCGGACGTGTCGCCCAAGTCGAGGCTGACGCGCATCTCCTTGGCATTGGCCATGCGGGTCGCGCCCAAGTTGCGCAGTTGCTGGCGCACAGCGGTCAGCTCTTCGGCTTCCGCGTCGTACCCCTCAAAGCGATGGCAGCCCCAGCAACCCTTGTTCATGTACAGGTCCCGGCCCATGTTCAGCGTCTCGCCGCCCGGAGTGACGATCTCCTTGGCGTGGCACTGCTGGCAGCCCGCTTCGACGTTCTCGGGGAAATACATCGGCCAGAGCCAGAACTTGTGCCGCCCGTGGCCCTTGGTCACGCTGCGCGTAGCCCGGCCGTTGCCGTTGTGGCACGACGAGCAACCGAACGCCTCCGGGTCGTGGATGTCGAGCAGTTCCGGCCGCGGGTGACTCTGAAACACCGGGTAGATCAGATCCGTGCGTCCGATCTCGACGGGCTCGCGAATGCCGAGATGGCAGGACTCGCAGCGGTCTACCAAGTCGATATCCATTAGGTGGATCTGCTTAATGCCGATGTCGAAGTTGCGCATGTTCGAGATCAGCCCGTCGATCTGTGTAGCGCCCAATCCGACCAGCCGCTCGGACATCAGCGCGTCACGCTCGGCGCGCAGCCGGTTCGCCTCTGCCAGCGCGTCCAACCGCTCGGCCTGCAACGTTGCTCGTCGCTCCTGCATGCCGAGGAACTCCGCCTCCAGCTGTGCGAACTGCATCTGGAGCTCTTCGGTCTCGCCCGAACCATCCGCGAGCGGCAACTCGACTTCCACGACGCGGGAGCGGATCTCCTCGATACCCTCCCGAATCGAATTCTTCTCGTCTTCGTCGTGAGAGACCTCGATCAGATAGCGCTGTGAGTCGATCTCGCTGCGCAGGATCTGGAATGCGCCGCGCGCCGCGGTCATGCGCGGCACCACGCCCTGTCCGACCTCGCGGTCAATCTCTGCGATGCGTGCCCGGACCGCTTCCTCGGCCGCCGTCAGCTCGCCGCTTACTGCTTGGTACTCCGGGGACTGGCGGATCGCGTCCTCGTTGGCCGCTTGCTGCGGCTGCAGTTCCATCAAGAAGCGGGAGTAGTAGGCACTGAAGCGGGCCTGGTAGTCCTTGTACGGGCGCATGATCTCGACTTCGTCGTAGATCGCCCAAACCAGTGACGCCAGCAGTAGCAACATCGACACCAGCAGGTGGACGCTGTACGACTTGGTGGTTATCGGATCCGGCTGAACGTTGGTTTCTTCTGCCATGAAAATCCCTATGCCTTCCCTTTCGTGGCCTTGTCTGACGGCAACGCTAGACGTTGAACCAAGGCGTGACCCACACGTACTTGATGCGGAACAACAGCCGCGCCGCCATCTTCACCGGCAGTGCCAGCATGACGACTAGCAGCGTCTGCAGGATCGTGTACTGCAGCAGTGACATGCGGCCGAGTATCTTGCGGCTGAACTCGGTCGCCGTGATGACGCGGTGGCAAGCGTAGCCCGCCACAACCGCGAAGCCGCCCACCACGAGCCCGCCGAAAATGCCGATCCACGGCTGGGATGTGATGCCGATGATCTCGTGCAGGTCGCGGTTGATCTCGAAGATCAACCGGTTGTGGTCCCATGTCATGCCCGGCCAGAACCACATCCAGCCCGGCCCGCGGATCAGCGTGCCGATCACGATCATCGAGCACCACAGGATGATGAAGCCGAAGATGAAGGCCCAGATCGCGAAGCGCCGCTGCTTGTAGGTGTAGTAGCCGTTGCCCAGCGGGTTCTCGTCAATGTAGGGGATCACGATCAGGCCGATGATAATCAGCGTCGGCATCACGACCCCGGCAATCCACGGGTCAAAGTAGACCAGCATCTCCTGCAGGCCAAGGAAGTACCACGGCGCCTTGGACGGGTTCATCGTCAGCGACGGGTTGGCCGGCTCTTCCAGCGGCGCATCCAGCGAGATCGACCACACCATCAGGATGATGGTGACGATGATCGCCGCCAGGAACTCCATGCGCAGCAGGTAGGGCCACACGGCCACCTCGCGGACCCAGCCTTTTTGGAAGGGCTGCACCTTGCGGTGGTGCGTCTTGGCCATGTCCGGGTCGTTCTCCAACTGCTCGAGCAGCCGGTCGTTGGCGCGCGCCTGCCGCAGCGCGTACCAAGTGAAGAACGGGATGATGAAGAGCATCCCTACGATCGGGATGTTGTCCGGGAGGGAAATGATCGTCCAGAGTTGGTGCCAATCCATGATGCTGATTCCTGCCCTCTTCCCCAGCGCCTACCTGCGCACCGGCTTGATTTCCTTCTCGAGCATGATGGGGGCGGGCCCGGAAATGCCGCCGTCCTTGCGGACGCGCCAGAAGTGGACAATCATGAAGATCGCCGCAAATCCCGGGATCGCGATGCAGTGCCAGATATAGGCGCGCAGGAGCGCGTTGGCATCCACGATCGAGCCGCCCAGCAGGGCGAAGCGCACGTCGTTGAAGGGGGTCATGCCAAGTTCCGGCCCGAACGGGCCCTCATGACCCAGCATGGGCGTCGCCCGCGCCATGTTGGTGCCCACGGTGACCGCCCAGAAGCCAAGCTGGTCGTCGGGCAACAGATAGCCCGTGAACGACAGCAAAAGCGTCAGGACCAGCAGGATCACCCCCACCGACCAGTTGAACTGGCGCGGCTTCTTGTACGAGCCGGTCAAGAACACCCGGAACATGTGCAGCTGCACGGTCAGCACCATCGCGTGCGCGGCCCAGCGGTGCATGTTGCGTAGCAGCTTGCCGAAGGGCACGTCGTGCTCGAGGTAGAGAATGTCGCGGAAGGCCTGCACCTTGGTCGGGTGGTAGTAGAACATCAGCAGCACGCCGGTCCAGGTGAGCACCCAGAACAGGTAGAAGCTGATGCCGCCCATGCCCCACGTGAAGTTGTAGCGCACCGCGTCGCGGTTGATCTTGGCCGGGTGCAAGTGCAGGAACACGTTGCTCAGCACGCCCAGCGTGCGGCTGCGGGCGGTCTGGTCGTGCTTGACGCGGAAGATCGACTTGTAGACCTCGGTCTTGGTCGGCTGCTTGAGGGCCTCGAGATCGACCTGTGCCTTCTTCTTGATCTCGTCCGGATCGATGGTCACGCCCAGCAGCTTGCGGGCGCCGTTGCCGTTGCTCTCAGGCGCGGCAGCGGGCTTGCCCTTGACGTCGGTTTGGTTTTCGTCAGCCATGCTCTTGGTCTCCTCGCGCCATCACACCTGGATGTAGCTGCCCTGAGCGTCAAACTGGGTGTCCTGCCCCTTTTCCTCGCGGTAGAGCACGCTCGTGTCCACCACGATGCGCCCCTGCGGGTCCAGTTCGACATACGCCCGATCCATCGGGCGCGGGGCAGGGCCTTCGTAGTTGCGGCCCTCCGGGTCGTAGCCGCTGCCGTGGCAGGGGCACTTGAACTTCGCCTCGCTGAGCTTCCAGTCCGGCGTGCAGCCCAGATGCGTGCAACTGGCGTAGATCACGAAGAGCCGGTCGGTCGTGCGCACGACCCAAATTCGATTGCTCTTCTGGAAGCGCGTATCGACTCCTATGCCGTAGTCCGTCGGCAATCCGATGCGAAACTGCGTCCGCGGCTCGAAGATCGTGCGCGGAAAGAAGAAACGCAGGAACATCAGGAAGTTCGTAGTCAGGAAGCCGCCCGTGAGCAGCCCGATCAGCCTGCGCCGCGAGCGGATCTTGGCTTCTTCGTCCTTGCCCTCGGCTTGAATACTCGCCTTGATACGGCCTAAGAGAGAGGTGCCGGATGCTCCCCCGGCCTGTTCTTCCGACATTCCGTAGTCCCTCCACGAAAGCGCGCCCCAGCGAATCGGAACTGCCTTCCCTGTACCTATTGTAGAAAAGCCGCGACCCCTGCTTCAACGGCCTTCAAACGAGCCCTGCGCGACGGGCGCAACGACCCGTTCCAGCATCTGCCGCGCGCGGCGCAGGTCGTCGACCGTGTCCACGCTGACGCCGACATGATGGTCGGTCGGCACCACGGCGATGCGATGGCCGCCCGCCAAGGCCCGCAGTTGTTCCAGCCCTTCGGCCAGTTCCAGCTGGGTCGGCTGCATGCGGCTGAAGGCAAGCAGGAAGTCCCTGCGGTAGGCGTAGATGCCGATGTGCTCCCAGGCATCCGCGGCCACGTCGCGATCCGGGTAGGGGATCGGGCTGCGCGAGAAATACAGCGCAGTGCCGTCGGCGGCGGTGACGACCTTGACGACGTTGGGATCTTCGAGCACCGCCCGCTCCGTGATCCGCTTGCACAGCGTGGCCATCGGCGGCGCTGCTGCATCGAGCAGAGGACGCACCACCTGTTCCAGCACCCGGGCGTTGACGAACGGCTCGTCGCCTTGAATGTTGACGACGATGGCGGCGCTCTCGGCGGCGGCCACCTCGGCCACGCGGTCCGTGCCCGAGACGTGCTCGGGGGAAGTCATCGCCACCGCGCCGCCGAAGCGTTCTACCGCGGCGGAGATCCTGGGATCGTCGGTGGCGACGACCACCCGCTCGAATAGCGGGCACGCGACGGAGCGCTCGTAGACGTGCTGGATCAGCGGCTTGCCGCCTAGGTCTGCCAGAGGCTTGCCCGCAAAACGGCGCGACGCGAAACGGGCGGGAATGACACCCAGAACGGTCTCAGTCAAGACACTTCATTGATATCAGATTTCCGGGACCGGATCGCTCGGAGCGATATCCTCGCCCTCCCAGTTCACGTTGCCGTCGTCGTAGATCAAAACCCGCGCCCGGCTGCCCGGAGCGTGCGGCTGCTCGCTCTCAGGCAGGAAGCGACGGTGTTCGGCCATCACCTCGGCATATTGCGGATCGGCGGCAAGGTTGTCGAACTCCTGGGGATCTTCGCGCATGTCGTAGAGTTCCTCCGAGCCGTCGGCATGGCGGATATAGCGCCAGTCCTCGGAGCGGACGCCGTGGTTGCCCGGATTGTGCGTGGTGATGGCGGGCCATTCGCGAGGCGCGGAGGCGTCGTGCAGCTGCGGCACCAAGCTGTGGCCCTCCAGCCCCGGCTGGCCGGGCAGGCCGGCAAGCTCGACCAAGGTCGGGTAGATGTCGAGCAATTCCGCGGGGCTCGTCACGCGAGCTCCGCGGGCGACACCCGGGCCGGCGAAGATCAGCGGCACCCGGGCCGAGCGGTCCCAGAGCGTGTTCTTGCCGGTGATCAGCTTTTCGCCGAGATGCCAGCCGTGGTCGGACCAGAGCACCACGACCGTGTTGTCGGCATGGCCGCTCGCCTGCAGCGCGTCCAGCACTCGCCCGACTTGGCTGTCGACAAAGCTTACAGAAGCCAGGTAGGACGCCACCAAGTTGCGCCACTCGTCTGCCTCTTCGAGAAACTTCAGCCGCGGCTCGGGCAGCTTCCAATGCAGGTACCAACTGAAGCGCGGCGTGTCGTCGCGGTCGTCGCGGCGGATCTCGGGCAGGACAACCGAGTCGAGCGGGTACATGTCGTACCATTCCTGCGTCACGTAGCAAGGCACGTGGGGCAGGAAGAACCCGGTCGCCAAGAAGAAGGGACGCTCTTGAGGCCCACTGAGCGGTCCTTGCAGCTGTTCGACCGCCCAACTGGCGACCTGCCAGTCTCCCTTGTCCTCGTCCTTGTGGGGGAAGGTGCCCCAATCCATCAGGCCATGGTTTTGAGGCGTCTGGACCAGCTTCTCCTCGGGGCGGGCGCCCACTCCGGCAGGCGGCCCCAACGACTGAAACTCGCTATCGGTCTCGGCGCGGCCGTAACGCCCGTGGTAGATCTTGCCGGTCGCGTAGGTGGCGTAGCCGTTGCGCTCGAAGTACTGCGGAAGCGACTCGATGTCCTTGAGCGAGTCGACCTCGCGGAACCACGGCGCGAGCCCGTAAATGCCAGTGCTGGAAGGCCGCCGCCCGGTCAGCAGGCTGGTGCGCGAGGGATTGCACAGCGGCGCCTGGGTATGGGCGTTGAAAAACGTCGTGCCGCGTGCGGCCAGTCGGTCCATGTACGGCGTTTTCACCTGTGGGTGGCCCTGCAGCGGTCCCACCCAATCGTTGAGGTCGTCGATCGCGATGAACAGGATATTGGGCGGGGGCGGGGCCGCCTGCTCCCCCGAGCAGGCCGCCAACATGACGGCGATCACAACGCCAGTGCAGGTAACGCGGATACTGTGGGCCATGGGCATTCCGGTCGATACCCTAGCACAGGCCGGAACTCCGAGCAGCCTCGTCATTACTGCTTGTCCGGCGGGAAACGCAGTGCCGCCGTCCGCGCGATGCCCACTGTGATCGCGGACGCGGTCGTGGAGACAGTTCGGGCGGCGGCGGAGACCTGCAACCCGTCAGCGGCTGAGCGCCGGACGTGCGGGGACCGACTCGTCGTCGGGCCGACCTTCGCCGCGCTGCCGCCCGGCCCGGTCTAACACGGATAGCACCTGGGCTGTGTTCTTCTTGACCTCTGCCTGAGTTCTTGGCGGCAGTCGCTCGAACAGTTCTTGCCAGGGCCGATGTTTCATCTTTCCCATTCTCTGTCAGACTCCAGCAACCCCTCGCGCCAGAGTTGTTGAATGTACTCATCACCAGCCAGCTGGAAGCGACAACTGAAGCGGTAGGCGAACTCGGCCAGATCGCGAAATTGCTGCTGCGGGCCTTGCAGTACCAGATGTTGTCATAGCCAGCGCGGCAGCACGACCGGGGACCGACGATCCGGCAGCTGATGCGGGCAGTTGGCCGGCTGCCGAGAGCCCGCGTCGTTACCATGAGAGGTCACACATGTCGCAGGCGAAAGAGCAGTTCGGGGACTTGCTGGCGATCATGCGCCGCCTGAGGTCCCCGCAAGGCTGCCCGTGGGATCGCGAACAAACGCTCGAGTCGTTGCGCCGCTACCTCATCGAAGAGACCTACGAGGTGATAGACGCCATTGACCGGCGCGACTGGAGGGGGCTCGCCGAGGAACTGGGCGACCTGCAACTGCAGGTCGTGTTCCAGGCCGAAATCGCCCGGAGCGAAGGATGGTTTGACATTCAAGCGGTCTTGGAGGCCATCAACTCCAAGCTGGTGCGACGGCACCCGCATGTGTTCGAATCGGAGTCCGTGGCGACGGCCGAAGACGTGACCGAGCGCTGGGAACAGATCAAGCGGCAGGAGAAGCCGCGACCGCAGGGTGAGGGCTTGCTGGACAACGTCCCCAAGCACCAGCCAGCCATGCTGGAGGCACACCAAGCGGGCAAGCTCGCCGCCAAGGCCGGCTTCGACTGGCAGCAATTCGAGGACATGGGCGAAAAGCTCGCCGAGGAGTTCCGCGAACTGGGCGAGGCGCGCCGGTCGGGTGATCCGGAGATGACGGCTTGCACGCCCGCGGAGTTGGAACGGCTATGGCAGTGCGCCAAGCGGGACTAGGGCCGGTCGAAATCCGACCGCTGCGCACGCTGGAAGAGTTCCAGTCGACGTTGCCGCTGCAGGCGGCAATCTGGGGATTTGACGATACCGACCAAGTCGCGCCGCGGCTGTTCGGCGTGTTCGACCGCATCGGAGGTTCCTGCCTAGGGGCCTATCTCGGCGGCGAGATCGTAGGTTTCTCGCTGGCCTTTGCCGCCTTCAAGCCCGATGGCCTTCGCTATTGGCACAGCCACATGGTGGGTGTCAGCCCGAGTCTCCACGGGCAAGGTGTTGGATACCAAATCAAGCTGCGCCAGCGCGAAGAGGCGCTCGCGACCGGCTTGGACCTCATTGAATGGACGTTCGATCCGCTTCAGGCTCGCAACGCCTACTTCAACATCGAAAAACTCGGTGTCGACGTGCGCGCCTACCTGCCTGACTTCTACGGCATCACTTCGAGTGACTTGCACGGCTCGCTGCCCACCGACCGCTTGGTCGCCGCGTGGCAGCTGCGCAGCCCGCGCGTGGTCGCGCGCCTAGAAAACCAGCCTCACACGAGCACCGAAAGTGTCGCGCGGATTGAAATTCCGGCCCGGATCACGGATGTGCCGCACGAGCGAGCGGCGAGCCTCCAAGCTCGCGTGCGCGAGTCCTTCCAAGCAGCCTTTTTAAGCGGCTTCGAGGTTTCGCGATTCCAACGGACTGGGACAGGCGGTGTCTACCATTTGCGGGCAAAGAGGTAGCAGTCCGCACCGACCCGCCGGGCGATTCAGTAATGGTAGCGAGGGCTAGATGGCAAGGAAGCACGGCACGGGGCGGAACAAACCGGCCTGGCGTATGCGATAGCGCAGGCTGCGGAGCGAGGCCGCCTGTTATGCTGATTCGCGTCGGCGTGCCCTCCGCCGGCTGCACATGGCGGATCGCAAGACCATCGCACAGCACGTCGCGGTCGCGGAAGTCGAGCACACTCCGCCTGCGGTCGCGGAGAGCGTGCATTACCCCGATTCGGACGGTCACTTCTTGCCTGACAATCCCCTCCAAGCCCACGCCGTGATGAACGTGCGCTTCGCGCTCCAGCACCACTTCGACAAAGTCGACAACATCGTGTTGGAAGGCGACATGTTCGTGTACTACGAAGAAGGCAACCCGGCGGCGAGTATCGCGCCGGACGTGTACGTGGTGCTGGATCATGACCTTGGCAAGAGGGGCGTGTACAAGCTGTGGGAGGAGGGCAAGCCGCCGGACTTCGCGTTGGAGGTGATCTCGCCGTCGAGCAAGATCCGCAACGCAGTCCAGAAGCGGGCGCTTTACACGCGGCTGGGGATCGGGGAGTATTTCCTGTTCCAGCCGGACCCGCAGAAGCGGGGGCGGCGGCTGGTGGGGTACCGCCTACGGGGCCAGTCCTACGATGAGATACCGGCGGAGTCGGATGGGGCTGTGCGCAGCACGGTGCTGGGAGTTTCGTTGCGGGTCGAGGGCGAGAACTTGCGGTTGCGCAGCTTGGCCTCCGGGCGGGACTATGCGTGGATCGAAGAGAATCCCGGGATTCTCGAAGCCGCCGAGGCAAGGGTTGAAGCCGCCGAGGCAAGGGTTGAAGCCGCCGAGTCGAGACTTGAGGCCCGGGCTGAGGCTGCCCAAGCCGCTCAAGCTCGCGCTGACGCAGAAGCCGAGGCGCGGCGGCAAGCCGAGCTGCGCAACGCCGAGTTGGAGGCATTGCTCCGTCAGCGCGGTTAGCGAGGTCAACGGTGCTGCCGGCGTGATGCGAGGTCCAAGAGCCCACCGCCGAACCCGTGGTCGAAAGGCCCCTTAATGGCTACGGTCCGTTCCAAGCCGACTCGCGGCTGAGCATCCTTGTACGTTTGCGCATGACAAGTCGGTGCGCTGCGCCTCTGCCACAGGGCTCATCGGTCCTCGAAGCGAGGATTTTGTGCAAGGCTGCCCATAGCTGCACTAGCGAAGATATTTCCCGAGTCAGGGCAGTTCCGATCAAGAATGTGGCCCAGAATCCGGCTGAGACGGCCTTTAGGTACGTGTGCGGAAGTCTCTCAGGCACTCACCACAGAGGGTCAGCGGGGTGCGTCGAACATTGAATCTGCGAGGCCGACTCGCCGCTCGCGCCGGTCCAGCCGCGGGCATCTACGATGGAGAACCATGGCAAGCTTCCCGATCGCGGTCATCACAGACGAGTTTTCGCAGGACTTCGAGCGCGTCTGCGCCACCGCCATCGAACTGGACATCGCGGGGCTCGAGATCCGCACTGCTTGGGACAAGAACGTGTTGGCCATGTCTGATCGCGAGATCGATCAGCTCAAGCGGATCGCCAATCGGCACGGCAGGCGCTTCGTCGCTGTCGCTTCGCCCGTGTACAAGTGCGTCCTGCCCGACGGCGGGGAAGTCGATCAGCGCTTTCGACAAGACGCCTTCCAAGCCGCCTACGACTTCGGCGACCAGCCGCGAATCTTGGCTAGGGCGCTGGAAATCTCCCACCGACTCGAGGCGCCTGTCGTGAGGGTCTTCAGCTTCTGGCGCACAGTGGCGCCGGAGCGCAATTTTGAACGCATTGCGCAGATCCTCGCCGAGGGCGGCGAAGTCGCCCGCCGGTCCGGCGTCCGCCTGGGCCTCGAGAACGAGCCCGCCTGCCATTTTGCGACGGGAGCGGAAGTCGCCCGCGCTATCGAGGCGCTCGAGCCCGATCCCTACGGGGTCGTGTGGGATCCCGGCAACGCCTTCGCCACCGGCGAGGCGGCGGTGCCGGACGGTTACCGCAAGGTTCCCGCCGGGCGCATCTGCCACGTCCACGTCAAGGACTGCACGCTCAATCCAAGCAGCGGCCGACCGGAGTGGTGCGACATTGGTGCAGGCGGTGTCGGATGGCAAGAGCAGCTCGCGGCGCTTGCGACCGACGGCTACCGGGGCGCAGTCAGCCTGGAAACCCACTGGACGGGCCCCGGCGGCGACAAGTACCTCGGAACGACCATCTGCGCCAAGAGCCTGGCCAGGCTCTTGGCGGAATCTTGAGCGGCTCTATTCGTCGTCGTCCCCGTCGCCGCCAGACCGCTTGGCTGCTTGTACGATCTTCTCGGCCAGCTGTCCCGGCACGAAGTCGTACGCGCACTGCTCCATCGAGAACGAGCCGCGGCCCTGTGTCATCGACGTGAGGTCGTTGGCGTAGGTGAGCATCTCGGCCATCGGCACGTGCGCATGGATCAACTGGGCGGCGCCCTTGGCTTCCATGCCTTGGATGCGGCCGCGGCGACTGTTCAGATCGCCCATCAGGTCACCGGAGAATTCCATCGGGGCCACGACCTCGACCTTCATGATCGGCTCCAGCAACGCCGGGCGCGCCGCCGCCATGGCCAGCTTGAAGGCCTTGCTGCCGGCCAGCTTGAAGGCCAGTTCCGACGAGTCCACGTCGTGATAGGAGCCATCGTAGAGCGTGACCTTGAAGTCAACCACGGGATAGCCGGCCAAGTAGCCCTTCACGGCCGCCTCGCGAATCCCCTTCTCCACAGCCGGGATGTAGGTCTTGGGGATCGCTCCGCCGAAGATCTCGTCGGCGAACTCGAAATCGCCGCCGCGATCCAGCGGAGCCACCCTGATCTTGCAATCGCCGAACTGGCCGTGACCGCCGGTCTGCTTCTTGTGACGGCCGTGGACATCCGCCTCGCCGCGGATCGTTTCGCGGTACGGGATCTTGGGAGCGCGTAGCTCGACGTCGACGTTGTAGCGCTTGCGCAGCTTGCTGCAGACGATGTCGATGTGCTGCTGTCCGTTGCCCGCCAGCAGGAACTCCTGCGTCTGCGGGTCGCGGTAGAAATTCAGAGAAGGATCCTCTTCCAGCACCTTCGTAATGGTGCTGCCGAGACGGTCCTCGTCCTGGCGGGTCTTGGGCTGGATCGCGTACGAGATCGATGGCGGTGGCAATTCGACCTCCGGAAAAATGACGGGCCGTTCCTTGACTCCCAAGCTGTCTCCCGTCCCGGTGTCCTTGAGCTTGGCGATCACCCCGATGTCGCCGGCGTGGAGCGCTGCCACCGGCTCCAGCGTCTTGCCCTGCGCCACGCTGATGCGCGCGAACTTCTCGTTGGACTGCTTGACGTGGTTATATACCGACGCATCGTTCTGCAGCACCCCGGAAGCGACGCGGAAGTAACTCACCCGCCCTGCGAATGCATCCGAGGCAGTCTTCCAGACACGCAGCGCGAGCGGTGCGTCATCGTCGATCTGGACCGCACCGTTCTCGGTGGCAAGTTCGCCGCGCTCGACCGGCGATGGCGTTGAATCGACCAAGAAGTCCAACAGCCTGTCAATGCCCATGTTGTGCAACGCGGAACCGCACAGCAGCGGCACGACTTCGCCGGCCGCCACCGCCTTGCGCAGGCCGCCGACCAGCTTCTCTGTCCCGAGCGTGCCCTCCTCGAAATACTCCTCCATCAGTTCCTCGTCGGTCTCCGCCACGGCCTCGATCAGGCTGGTGCGCATCTCCTCCACCTGGTCGGCCAGCTCGTCGGGGATCGCGATTTCCGCGCCTTGCCCCGGACCGCCCATCTCGTATTCGTAAGCGGTGCCGGAGAGCAAGTCGACCACGCCACGGAATCCGTTTTCCCGTCCGATGGGGAGCTGCACCGACACAGCGGCGACATCGAAGATCTCCTTGGCCTGTTGCGCGACCGCTTCGACGGAAGCCCGCTCCTTGTGCATCTTGTTGGCGAAGATGACCTTGGGCAGGCCGAATTCGGAGGCGAAGCCCCAGCCCTTCTCGGTCTGGATCTCGATGCCGTTGACGGCATCGACCACGACCAAGGCGGTCTCGGCCGCGGACATGGCGGTCTTGGCCTCGTTGATAAAGATGTTGTAGCCAGGGGTATCGAGCAAATTGACCTTCGCGCCCTTCCACGCGGCATTTGCAACGCCCGTGGAAATCGACACCTTGCGGGAGATCTCCTCTTCGTCAAAGTCGGTGATCGAGTTGCCCTCGTCAACGCTGGTGAGCCGATTGGTTGCTCCCGCCGTGTAGAGCATGGCAGCGGCTAGAGTGGTCTTGCCACAGTCACCGTGGCCAACGATGCAGACGTTGCGAATGTCCTTGCCCTCGTATACCTTCATTGCACCCTGTCCCAAGAAGTTCAGATTAGATTGCCCGGGCCTATGGTCCGAGACCCTGCCAGCCACAGATTTCAACCCAGCGCCCCCACCGGAGCGCCAGCGCGGCTATCGCGTCTAGTATATGCGGTCAGGGCCCACTCGCCCTCACGAGCCGTTGTGTTCCTGCCATGTCGAGTAGGCATGGCGGCGCGAGCCGGTGTACTTGTAGGTGTCAAAGACCCACGCCTGTCCCGATGCGCGCGGGTCGCCGTCGAGTTCCAAGAGCTGCTGCAACTCGGCCCGCAGGGACTTCTTGGCCTCGGCATGGGCCGGGTCGGCGGCTAGGTCGCGAACGCAATCCGGATCGCTGTCAACTCGATACAGTTCCTCGGCCGGGCGCTTGCCGAACGACATGCGGTAATACTCGTCGAAGCCCCGCACGAGCAGGGACTTTGTCGGGCTGGCGTCGCAATTGCGGTAGCCGGTCTCGGGATTGCCAGCAGGCCAACGCTCCGGTTCATAGTTGCGGACATAGAGGTATTCGGGCGTGCGCAAGGCCCGCACCGGATAGCCCCAGTCGTTGGGCCGGCCCAAGTCGTGACGTTCCTTGCCCACCAGCATGCGGTTGCGCTGCGGATCGATCCAACCTTCGGCGTCGGACACCAAGATCTCCGCGAAGCTCGTGCCGGTTACCGAGTCAGGAACTTCCACGCCGGCCAGCTCCAAGATGGTGGGCGCGAAGTCCCTGACGTTGATGAAGTCTTCTACGGTGCGCCCCTTGCGTCCGCCGCCGCTGCGGACGGCCAGCGGCAAGTGGAAGCCGTACTCGTAAATCTGGCCTTTCACTCTCGGGAACGGCATGCCGTGATCTGAGGTGGCGATCACCAGGGTGTTGTCCAGTTCCCCGATCTCCTCCAGCTTGGCCAAGATGCGTCCCAAGTGGGTGTCGAACCATTCCGACTCCACCGCATAGTCGGCCAAATCACGCCGGACCGTCGCATCATCGGGGTAAAAGGCAGGCACATCGACATCTTGGAAGCGCTTGCCGCTAAGTTCGCCTGCTCCGTCTTGAAAAGCGCGGTGGGGCTCGTGAGTGCCGAACCAGAAGCAGAACGGCTGTTCGGCGTCGCGCTCCTCGAGAAAGTACTCGAAATTCTTGGCGTAGTCCTTGTTCGACATGGAGCGGAACTTCGGCTCAAGCGTGTGCTTGGCGTATTCCGGCCCCGCGGGATTGCGCTTGAACCCGCCCGCCCTGTGATCGCCCGGGCCCCAGCCCTTGCCGGTGTAGCCGACATGGTAGCCGGCCTGTTCCAAGAGGTCCGGGAAGACGGCCCACTTGGCAGGGAAGACTCCGAAGTGATTGACGGCCTCCTCAAGTTGCCAAGTGTTGCGCCCGGTCAGGATACTTGCGCGGCAGGGAGAGCACTTGGGATTGGATGTGAAGCAGTTGGTGAACAACACGCCTTCGGCCGCAAGGCGGTCAAAAGCGGGCGTGTTGACCCAACTGCAGCCGTACGCTCCCGCGTGGGGCCAGCCCCAATCGTCGGCGATGGCAAAGAGAATGTTGGGGCGCTTTTCCGCTCCCCAGGCAGGGAGCGCGGCCGCCGCGCCCAGAGCGGTAGACATCATCTGTCGGCGGGTCATGCCTCAGTAGGATAGCCGACCGCTCGAAGGCCGGGGTCGGTCACGCTGACAACTGGTGTGTCGCCCGCCCAAAGCAGCTTGACCGGAACCGGCAGGGTCACGTCCGTATCGCCGAACTGAATCCGCGCGTGGAAGGTCCAGATGTCTGCCGAGCGCTTGACCACCTTTTCGATCTCGTAGCGCTCCGACCGCTGCCGAGCTGGCTCGCCCCCGCCCTCGGCGGACGAGTCGCCATCCAGCCTGACCAGCGTGAAGTGGCCGTCCAAGACAGTGCCGCGCATCGACTCCTCGAAAGCCTGCTCGCGGGCGAGTTGATCCGCAGGAGTGTCCGGGGCAGCCGAGCAGGACAGCAGAAGCAGAGATAGGGATAGAACGAGTGTGGTTCGCACGTCCCCACTGTACCCGAGCTAGATGCTGTTGCAAACAGGAACTTGCAACTACCGGTAAAGCAAGGACGGGCTATTCGGGCTCGGGCCGCGCGCTGACGGCATCTGCTATCGGAAATTCGGGCGGAACCGCCTGGGTGACCTCTCCGGTCACTGCCCATTCGGCACCCCGCTTGAAGGTGGTGATGAAGCCGTTGCAGAGCTGCGAAATCAGCGCGTGTCCAAGTGTCGTATGGAAAACCCGCCCCTCGCCGTAGCGGATCGTCATCAGGATGGGCTCGTGTTCACCTGTACCCTCCGATTCAACGGTCGAGAAGGCTGTGGCCAAGACGTGGAGATTCTTGGCAGGTCCGCGCAAACGGTCGTAGAGTTCGTCGTTGGCATGCATCCAGTTCGGAGGAAGCCCCCGCGTGATGGGGTGGTCGGCATCGCGGATGTCGATCTGGAACTCGTGACGGATGCCGTGGCTGCCCCCAATGCCAGGCGTGCGATCCAACACGAACTCACCATCACGCAAGCGAACATACGGTCCGTGCCGCTCGCTGCGCTCGCCCCAGCCGCCGATGCCGATCATCTCGTTGTAAGCCGTCCATTCAGGGAAAGCGTTGTTGGCCGCATGGACAGACACGAACGCTCCGCCCTCGCGGACGAATGCCTCGAAATCCGCCATGGCATCCTCTCCCCACGGCTCGCCGTTGTAATTCGACACGACCAGGTCGTAATCGCCAAACGCGGGCCGGTACGTGTCCATTGGGCCTCCTGGTGGTGGAGTCGTGGCGATGTCAACGGTGAACATGCCCGTCTCCTCGAGATAGCCCTTGAGGTACCCGGTGGTGGTCGGCCAAATGCGGTGGTTGCTCTGGCCGTCAACGATCAGAGCCGCGTACTTTGCCGGGGGCTCCGCCACCTCCGGCGCGGTGCAACTCCAAGTGCAGGCCGCGAGAAGTCCAGTGGCGAGCGGT
>Ga0209021_1001951_pt1 | contig 19059 bp, 12 predicted proteins | sample PinacodermFT_FD_187299 | JGI IMG/M metagenome (GOLD analysis project Ga0209021, IMG submission 187299) | Host-associated microbial community of the marine sponge Aplysina aerophoba from Gulf of Piran - sponge pinacoderm, lysed by freeze-thaw... | ecosystem: Host-associated > Porifera > Sponge >... | reverse complement strand
CGAGGATTCGGGCTTTGTCATCAGGACTGAGTCGAACCTCGTAGTGGTTCCGCTGCACGTGTATCAGAAAAAGTCGTCGGTCAACGGCTTGGGCAAAGAGTCCTTCGAGCTATATGAGGACGGCGTGAGGCAGAACATCGCGTTCGTCGAAGGGCCGGCCGCCGAAGGTGCGCCCCCTGGCACCGCCCGCACAGTGCCGACCGAAATCATCTTTCTGATCGATTTCAGCCACAGCGTGATGATGAAGAACTTGCTGGACTTCACCAGCATTCGCGAGACCCTGCTGGAAGGGCTCCGCAAGGACGTTCTGATCTCCGTCTACGGTTTCGCGGGCTCGCTCAAACGGTTCACCGGGCCGACCCGCGATTTCGCGAAGTTGAATCGGGCGATCGACTTGGTCTACGAGTCGCAAGCGGGCGGGAGTCGAATCTACGAGGCGATCATTCAGACCGCGCGTGACGCTTCAGAGCGCGGCGGCAACGTTTCGCGGATGATGCTTGTGTTCTCGGACGGGTTCAGCACGACCAAGCTGGACCCTGACGTCGTCGTCCAGGTTGCAAATGCCTATGCGATCCCTCTCTACCCGGTCATCCTGGGACACGACCAAATTCGGGACAAGCTCAACCGAGCCGGATCACGCCGGAGCAACGGGGGCTTTGGCCCGTCACGGAATCCGCGCGGTGCGGCTGGAGGTCAATCTGCGTTACGGCAGCAAGAATTGCGGCAGGCGATCTTTGCCGAAATCGGCCCCAAGACCGGCGGGCAGAGTTTCGACCCAACGGTGCTCAATAACTTGGTGATGCGCAAGATCTTGCGTTCTCTCGCCGATCTCGCGGAGACAGAGTACATCGTGGGCTACTACCCGAGCTCGGTCGACGAGGAACTGAGTCCGCATCAAGTCCAAGTGCGCTTGGCCGATGAAAAGATTGGGAGGCTCTTCGGCGGGCAGCGCACCATTGTGCACTAAGCTGACTGGGCGTCTTACGATGCGGCAAACTGGGCCGCGGGGCGAGCGCCGGTATGATCCAATTGCGAGCCTCGCGGGCACTAGGGCCCATGATCGCTCAGCCTAGGCCACCCATAGCGACCACCACCCCAAACTCGTCGGCAGTGACGGGCGATACCGACAGCCTGCTGCGCGTCACTAGCTGCATGGTGCTCAGCCTCGGTTCCTTCTTGATCGCGGCTAGCGTGACTGGCTTGGGCAGCGCCTGAAGCGGCTTGATATCGACTACGCTCCAGCGATCGTCATCAGTGGTGGGATCTTGGTAGTTTTCGCGAATAACCTCTGCAATTCCAACAACTTCACGATCTTCATTAGAGTGGTAGAAGAGTAACTGGTCGCCAACAGCCATGCTGCGAATGTTGTTGCGGGCCTCGTAGTTGCGCACGCCGTCCCAGTAGGTCCAGCCATCCTTGACGAGATCCGCCCACGAGTACTTGAACGGTTCGGACTTCACCAGCCAGTAGCGGAAGTCTGGGTTCGGCATGTTCTAGCAAGCATATCAGGAGCGGGAGCACGCCCGGGTTGTGCGCCGGCCCGGCCCGAACGCTCGGACTGGTCGTCCTTGGGGCGATGCCTCGGACCAGTCTCCAAGAGTGTCCCGGATTGCTAGCCAAGCCATGCGCAGGGGAGGCAGGTGGCTTGCTAGAATCTCGGTGTCCGGTATTCGACTCGGAGGTGAAGAGATGTTGGTACGGCTGCTGTTCGCGCTTGCGGCGCTTCCCCTGTTTGCCGCTCCGGAACTAACCGGGGACGACATTGCTTCGTTCCGGGTCCGATTCGGTCTGAACGACACGGCCGAGACGGCTTGGGATGGATCGGTGTCCGTGTCGGGCGGCGAACTCCTCCAAGTGCGCGATTGGCATCCGCGCCCGGAAAACGAAATGCTTCCGCCGAACCGCTGGAAGCTCTCCTCGCACCAGGGCGTCAACTACCGCGTTGCACCGTATTTGCACCCACCGAACACGGGCGTGCAGGAGTACTACTGGACGCCCGGTGTCATCTTGGACGTGCGCGGCGGGGCTGGCGTGCGCGTGCGCATTGAGACGCCGCAGGGCAACTTCGACTTCCGAGGCAGTGACGTTCCACTGGGCGAGCAACAGCGCTTCTTGGGTGGTGCTGTGGTTGTCGAGCGCGTTCCGCCCGCAGAAAAGCTCAGCGGTGATGAGTACGACGACGACTTCGTGGCGGTCCTCGGTGGCGACGGCGGCGAGGTCTGGGTCGCGTGGGTAGCCTACAAAGACGGTGCGAACCACATTCTCGCCCGTCGCCACGATGGTTCGTCGTGGGGCGATGTCCGGAGCATCAGCGAAGGTCCCAGCGATGCCTATCTGGTCAAGTTGGGGCGCGACAAGACAGGCACGCCATGGTTTGTGTGGTCGAACCAGGTCGATGGCAACTTTGACTTGTACGGACGCTCGCTGGAGGGCGGTTCCTTGACACCCGTGGTGCGCCTCACCGAGGCGCCCGGCCCGGACGCATTTCACAATCTGGCCACCGACACGGCGGGCAATCTCTGGCTGGCCTGGCAGAGTTTCCGCGATGGCGGCAACGACATCTATGCCCGGAGCTACGACGGGCAGGGCTGGGGCGCAGAGGAAAGGGTCTCAAGTTCGCCTGCCAACGATTGGGAGCCCGTTATCGCCGCTGGGAGAAACGGCGAGATCCACATCGCCTGGGACACCTATGACAACGGTGACTATGACGTGCAGCTGCGGACGTGGGACGGCTCCAAGTGGGGCGCTGTCCAGCCCATTGCCGCCACCAAGCTGTACGAAGCGCACGTCTCGCTGGCGGTCGATGCCAGCAACCGTCTGTGGGCCGCCTACAACGAGAGCGGCATGAACTGGGGCAAGGACACGGGATTCCTGCCGAACATGCAAGGGACGCGCTTGTATGACTACCGCCGCACGCGAGTGGCAATCCTTGACGGCACGGAGTGGAAGGTGCCGACGGCAGATATCAACGAGTCGCTGCCCGACCACATCGACAAGCGCCACAATGATTTCCCGCAACTTGCCATGGACGCCGAAGGGCGCATGTGGCTGTTCGGTCGCCATCGCACAATTCGCCAGCGCGACATGCCCAGCGAGACTCCGCTGCACCGCGCTTGCTGGGAAATCTGGGGCTCCACGCTGGACGGCGGGCGCTGGATCAGGCCGCTCGAATTCCCCTTCAGCGCCAGTCGTCAGGACGTGCGCTGGGGCATTGCGCCGGACGGCCAGGGCAACCTGTTTGCGGCGTGGTCGATGGACAATCGCGACTTCTCGGCCTTCCTGTACCAGCACGAAGACGTCTACGCCGCCAAACTGCCGAAGCTCGAGCGGAAGACGGCTGCTCCAGTGCTCAGGGCTCGCGCCGAGCCGAGGCTGTTCTTCTACGACATGGCGCCAACGGAGCCGGCGGACCTGTCACGCTTGCGCGGGTATGAAATCACCAGCGAAGGCAAGACCTACAAGATCTACCGCGGCGACACACACCGCCACACCGAGTTCTCCATGGACGGAAACAACGACGGCTCGCTGTTGCAGACCTACCGCTATTCGGTCGATGTCGCATCGCTCGACTACTTGCTGGCAAGCGAGCACAATGGGTCGGGCGGCCCGAACAACGAATACGTCAACTGGCTGCTGCAGCAGACCGTGGATGTCTTCTCTTACGCCGGTGCATTCCAGCCGTTCTACGGCTACGAGAGGTCCATCCGCTACCCGGCCGGTCATCGCAATATCCTGTTCGCTAAACGCGGTAACCCGACCCTGCCGGTACTGCCGGAGGAGGCTAACAGCGAACAGGGGGCGGGCAGGCTGTACGACTACTTGAAACAATACGATGGCATCGCCATCTCGCATACTTCCGCTACCAGCATGGGTACGGACTGGCGTGACAACGACCCCGAGGTTGAGCCACTGGTGGAGATCTTCCAAGGCGATCGAGTCTCGGCCGAGTACGAGGGGGCGCCGCTGGCTGCCAATAGCGAGAACGTTACTTCGCAGATTGGCGGATTCCGCCCGGCGGGCTATGTCTGGAACGCTTGGGCCAAGGGCTACAAGCTAGGCGTTCAAGCTGCCTCTGACCATCTGTCGACGCACTATTCGTACGCCTGCACGATCGCCGAGGAGTTTAGCCGCGAGGGCATGCTCGATGCGATGAAGCAGCGCCACAGTTACGGCGCTACGGACAACATCATCCTCGACTACCGCCTGGAGACGGTCGACGGCCGGGAGCACCTGCAGGGGGGCATCGTCGAGACGAAGGATGGCTTCGAACTGAAGATCCGCATCATCGGCACAACTCCGTTGCGCCAGGTCGATCTGATCAAGAACCAGCACATCTTGCACAATCGGCAGAACCTGGAGCAAGATTCCACGTTTACGTTTGTCGACAAGGACAAGCAGCCGGGAGAGGACTACTACTACGTGCGCGTAATCCAAGAAGACGACAACGTAGCTTGGTCTTCGCCTATCTGGGTGACCACTCCGTAAACGCGAGGGGGCTGGAGAAAATGGCAGGCAAGAATCGATCGGAGGGGGCTGGGATGCGTGTCTCGCCTTCTGCAAGCGCTACACGGGGAATCCCCCATGAGTGATACCAAGCCCGCACTGCTCGCACGAGACCTTGATCACTTGGTACATCCGCTGCACAGTCGCAAGACCCATCGAGGCGGGCATGTCTGGGTGCGCGGCTCTGGAGCCCTCATCTACGATGCGGATGGACGGGAGTACATTGACGGCCTATCCGGGCTGTGGAACGTAGTCGCCGGCCATGGCAGGGCAGAACTGGCCGAGGCCGCTCAGCGGCAGATGAGCGAATTGGCCTATTGCTCAGGCTATGCCGGAAGCTCGAACCCGCGAGCCATTGAGCTAGCCGCGCGGCTTGCTGACCTGACGTATCCGTCGATCTCGCGGTTCTTCTTCACCTCTGGTGGCGGGGAAGCCAGCGAAACGAGTTTCAAGCTGGCGCGCTCGTACTGGAAGATCAAGGGCTACCCTCACAAGACCAAGGTGATCTCGCGCCAATGGGGCTACCACGGCGTGACGCTGGCGGCGATGAGCGCCACGGGCATCTCGGGGTACTGGCCGCAGTTTGAGCCGCGTGTGCCGGGCTTCGTGCATATCCCTTCGCCATACCCGTATCGCTACGAAGCACCCACTGGCACTGGCCAGGGTGTTGCAGCGGCCAATGAACTGGAGCAGGCGATCCTGCGCGAAGGAACTGACACGGTCGCCATGTTCCTAGCCGAGCCTGTGCAAGGAGCGGGCGGGGTGCTCGTCCCTCAGGACGACTACTTCCCCCGCATTCGCGAGATCTGCGACCGCTATGACGTGCTCTTTGTCGCTGACGAGGTCATCACCGGGTTCGGCCGCACCGGCAGGTGGTTCGCGCTGGAGCATTGGGGCGTGCAGCCAGACGTCATGCAGTTCGCCAAGGCGATCACCTCCGGCTACTTCCCGTTCGGCGGAGTCGGATGCAGCGAGGAGATTGCGGGGGCGCTCGACGAAAGCGACTCGCCTTGGATGCATGCCTACACCTACAGTGCGCATCCGGTGGGCTGCGCCGTGGCGATGCGCAATCTGGAGATCCTCGAGAGCGAGGGGCTTCCCTCTCAGGCCGCAGAAAAGGGAGCGTATCTGCTGGATGGACTGCGCACGGCGCTGGCGGACCATCCACATGTGGGTGAAATCCGGGGCAAGGGGTTGATGTGCGCGGTGGAGTTCGTCCGGGACAAAACGACAAAGGCTGAGTTTTCTCCGGCCGAGCGTGTCGGTGAGAGGCTCAACGCCGAGACCCAGAAGCACGGGCTGTTCAGCCGTCTGCGCGGCGATGTCTATTGCTTGGCCCCGCCCTATGTCATCACGCACCAACAGCTGGACCGGATAGTGAGCATCTTGGCGGACTCCGCCGTGGCGGTCCTACGAGATTGAGCGGTGCGCGATAGACCTGGCCGTCTGCGCTCGTTGTGGCGAGCCTAGCGATTGAGAAGCTCGTATCCTGGCAGCGGGCCATGGACGGTCAACTCGCTAATCGAGGTGAAGTACGTCCGGCTGCTGCGCCAGTGGTCCGTTCCTCCGGCGTCTCCGATGATGCGAACCGCTGTCGTCTCCACTGGTCGAAACGCCAACAGGTATTCGACAAAGTGAGGCTTGTTGAAGGGAAGCGGACCCGCAGGCAATGGGGGGCTGGTCAGCAAGCCTTCCACCGTTTCCCAATTCCCGTCGCTGTCGCGGTACTCAACATTCAGGGACGTGAACCAGCCGCCGCTCTCCTCGACGGATCCCGTGTGGTACCCCAGCAGGCCGACGAGCTGAGGCTCGCTCCACTCGAAGCCGAAGAAGTCCTGCTTCGGGCGTCCGTGGTCTTGGATGCTGTAGAAAGTTGACCCGTCTCCAAGGCGCTTCCCGTCCCGTATGACTTCGACGCTCTCGGCGTAGAGCGAATGCGGAACGGTCAACCACATCGCATCCCGTCGGGCAGTATCGGTGTTCCGAACACTGCTCAGGATGCTCTGTGCGGCCCTAGCCAGGTTCGGGCCCCGTACAACCAGCTTCACTTTCTTGGATATCTCTTGGTTGTCGCTCGCGGCCAACTCTAAGGAAATCGGGAAAACGCCGGGCGATGAAGGCACGCCGGACAGATTCCCGCCTGAAATCCCAAGACCCTCGGGAAGGCCGCCGCTCTGCAGGGTCCAGCGCAACGGCGCCTTGCCCCCGAACGCGGGCAACTCGTGTTCAACCTGCTGACCGACCTCGATATACGGAGTCGGGCCGGCCGGAAACTCAAGGGGGGCCGCGAAAGACGCTTCCGTATTGATGAGATAAAACTCCCGTCCGTCTTCAACGATCCGCCGTCCGCCGTGCCCGAGAACGATCTTCTCTCCTTGCGCCGCCATCCGATCCGCCATGTCCTTCAGCCCGGCGTCCGGCATGTCGTAGCGACTCACATTCTTGTAGAAGTCGTTGAACGGCTCGCTCCAGCTGAATTCAGGAACGGGAAACAGCAGGTCGTTTGGCAGCCCCTCGGGACCAAGGATCACGCCAAGCAAACCTGCCAAGGTCGCTGCTTGGTTGTCCGCATCGAAACCCATCGCGCAACTTAGATCCAGCGTCTTCTGAAAGTCCCCTCCGCCGTAGAGTTGCGCGAGAACTCCGGCGGCTGCGTTCAGGTTCGCATTCCAGATCGTCTTCGACTCAGGCGGCTCGCGGTGGTAGTACTTCTCCGCCATGTCACGACGAGCGGCCTTCCAGTCGTCCGGGTATTTGCGGTACAGAGCCTTCATGTCCTCGACCGTCTGGGCGAATCGGCTGCCTTCAGGCAGCGCAGCGACACCAATGTCAATGAGCTTGTAGACGTCTGCTTCGAAGAACGCAGCCGCATACATGGCGCCGTAGTAGGCAGTCGGCTCGATTCCCCAGTCGTCGTCCATGATCAGAGCCGCCCACCCCGATTTCGCGGCCGCATAGCGCACCATCCCGGGCGCCGTGACAGCCCAGATTTCGTTAATCAGTTGTGGGTCGATCTGGAACCAGTGCGGATTCAGCTCCTTGTCGCCAGTGAGTGGAGGGGTGAATCCGTAGTTGATCGCTGCGACTGCGGCCCGATTCGCCAGCCAAACGCGGTTTCGAACGTGATATTTCCACATCTCGGCCAGTTGAGCCAAAGTTGGCTCGGGGCCGTACTTTTCCATGGCCAGCAGGTACATGTATTCGATGTCGGTGTCGTCATCTGAGAAAACCCCGTTCGTCCTCTTGAGTGCCTCGATGTTCCGGCGGTAGCCATAGGGGAAAGATTCGGGCCCTGGCTCGTCGACGTAGCGGTTCTCATGGGGCAGCCCATAGATGTTCCCGATGCACTGAGCCAACCACGAACCGTACACCTTGTCGCGATATTCCTCGACGGAGATCTTCTTGAACTCAAGATCCTCCAAAGGGGCCACGCATGCCGACAGCATCACCGCGGCCCATAGGACTGCAATACGGCTTCGTTTCAATCGAACACTCCTCCCTGCGAGCAATCGCCACATGAATTCCTCATAATGGCCGTCCTTCATTCGGACCTCCGAAATCGAACGCCGCCCGAGCGGGCGCAATTGCCGGGGTCGAACCGGTTGGGGCAGGTCAAGGGACTAGCCTCGTTCCGAGCCGAGCGTAGCACACAGCCAGAATCGCATTCAATTGCCCACAGCCCCGGTCAAGCTATCCATCGCAAGAGAGCTCATTCAAATTGGGCACGTTACCCGGAGGGCCGGCCTGTTAGGCCGACCAGTTCTGGGGCTCGAGCGCCTGGGGCTTTTGGCGGAGTCGACTCCCGCCCGGGCTGTCTTCTGTTGAACATGGGCCGGGGGTCCAAGAGGTGCGAGACCATCCACGGAATGTCCGGACACGGACCTGTCTCCAAGGCTGCTAAGGTGGCCCGTCGACCCGCACTGTCGGATTGTAAAGGCACCTACGGCTTAGTGCGCCTGTGTCTCTTGACAATACTCACCGGGGCCACCGTTTGTTCGTACAAAGCGAGCAGATGCTCGGCGCGCTCGAGATCCGAACTGAATACCATGCGCCGATAGAGCCGCTCAACGGCACGGTCCAGTTTACGGTGTGCCCGAATTAGGTTCATCGGCATCGCACTCCGGTGGTACAGGTCGCCAAGCGATGCTTCTGGGTGCTCTAGGCGGGCATCGAGGATGGCTCTTGCTAGTGGCTCGAGTTCCGACAGGGCGCTGATCCCCCGAGGAGGCAGCGGAAACGTGTTGTATACCAGGCCGATTGCGTAGCGATAGTCGCTCTTTAGCCGCCCACCGATATGGTGCAGCCAACTCATATGCATGTTTGAGGTCAGCAGCGCAAAAACGGGTAGCGATGCGTCTTCGACAATGAAGACGGCGTCGCTGGGGATGTTCGGCGGTTCCATCCACGCGATGGGAACATATCGGCGTGTTTCGGAACTGGTCTTAGGAACTACTAAGAAGGGCCGGGAGGGAAGCACATTGACGTGGTAACTCCTCGGATTGTCGGCCAACTCCCTGGTTGGGCTACTGCGGCTCTGCCTCCGGAACTCTCTGACAGCTTCGATCCGCTCCTGTACTTCGGGCAGGTGTCTGAGTTTGGCGGGCGGCGCGTCGTGTAGCGCAAGGATCCAGCGGTCGCCCCCGTTGATGAACTCCTTCGCCCCGACATATGGCCGGAAGAACTTCTCCGCCGCGGGCTCGCGGCCCAAGAACTCGCGCTTCTGCTCCCCCGTGAAGATGTAGTGCCCGCCGTCGATCGGCTTGGAGCCGATCACCATCTTGGGCAAGCCGTTTAGTGGTTGCGACGCCTCATGCACCACCAACTCAGGATGGTGCAGACGACTCGCGTCGATCAGGTACGGCGACAGTACCTTGTGCTGGCTCTCTACCGGCTCCCCGCGGATGTCGTCGTAGGCGAACAAGCGCCTCGACCCATGCTTGCCGCCCTTGCGGGCCAAGCCCAGAATCACTACGTGGACATGGGCCTTCCCCCGCGCGTCCGATCCCCACGCGAACGTCCGGTGGGCATACAAGACTAGCATTTGCTGACGTTCCAGCAGCACCGGCCACAATTGCCCGACCTGTTCGCCCTGCGTGATCGAATTGGTGGCGACAAAGCCGATCTTGGCCGTGCCTTGGCAGACGTACTCGGATGCCTTGATAAACCAAGCCGCGACATAGTCCAGAGTCCCGCCGCTGCCGCCCAGATTTGCGATCCGTCGTACCTGCGAGCGCTGCCGCGCGGTCTGGAGCTTGGCCCCTACAAAGGGCGGATTGCCGAGCACAAAGGAACAGCGGTCGGGAGGCAGCACCTCGGCCCAGTCCATATCCAGCGCGTCGCCTTGAACGATGACCGAGGATGCGTTGAGCGGAATACGGGCGTAGTGTTCGCCGAATTCTAGGCTCAGGCGGGTGTTCATGAGGTGGTCCATCATCCACAAGGCGGTTGATGCGATCCGTGTGGGCCAGACTCCGATCTCGATGCCGTAGAACTGATCGACGTCGATGCGCGACATGCCCGCCGCGTGCAACTCCTGGTGCTCTTCGACCACTGAGAACGCACGGATCTCGCGGATCACCTCGATTTCCAGCGCCCGCAATTCGCGATAGGCGATCACCAGGAAGTTGCCGCAGCCGCAGGCGGGGTCCAGGAAGGTCATCCGGCCGATCCGCTCGTGGAATCCCCGCAGCGCTGCCAGCCGACCCTGCTTGCGCTGTTTGATCCGCTCGAACTCACTCCGCAGGTCATCCATGAACAACGGTTCGATCACCTTGAGGATGTTCCGCTCGGTTGTGTAGTGCGCGCCTTTGGCCCTCCGCTGCCGCCGATCCATCACCGACTGGAACAACGATCCGAAGATGGCCGGGGAGATCCGGGACCAATCGAACTGGCAGGCCTTGAGCAACAGCGAACGGCTGTTGCGATCGAAGAATGGCAGCGAGATCCGATCCGCGAATAGGTCGCCGTCGACATACGGGAACTGGGCTAGGTTCGCTTCCATCGCCGTCGGCCGGGAATCTTCGGGAGTGTTCAGCACTTGGCTGATGGCAGTGAGTGCGTTTCCCAGGTCCGTTCCATCGGGCTTGGTCTGCGTCTCGATGTAGTCGAGGAAGAGTCCCCTCGGCTGGAAGATGCCGGTGTCATCGGCGAACAGACAGAACACAAGCCGTACCAAGGTCTGCTCGATATCCGGACTTGGCTGACCGGATGCCTTGACCGCATCATAGATCTGCCCGATGAGTTCGGATGCCTCGATGTTGACGGGGTCTTGATCACGGAACGTGCGCCGCTGGACGCCCATGATGAAGCCGAAGCGCTCAACGTGCTGGGATAGGTCTGCGAGTTCGAAGCGGAGTTCGTCGTCATCCTCTAGGTCGTAGAGTTCGAAGGACTGGAAATCGCTCAGCAAAAGGTAGCGCGGTAGCTCCGATTCCTTCAAGCCCGGGAAGTAGTCCAGCGCCTGAGCCTTGGCTCGCTGCAGGTTCCGCCCGGCGCTCTTCTGCTCGACGAGCAATACGCCCTTCCAGAACAGATCTATGTAGCCGCGCTTGTCGCCGAGCAGGCGGACCGGCTCCTCGAAGCTCGCCACGCGGCGGACGGATATGCCGAAGATGTCGAAGAACGCGCTGTAAAACAGCTGAGTCTGGCCGCGCTCGTAGCCCTCGCCCTGCCACTGCCTTGCGAATTCCGCGGCGCGGGCGCGGACCTCATTCCACGACAGGCGCATGCCAGATCACTCTTGGTCCAGCTTAGCCGCCGGGCGGCCTAACCTTGTGGTTGTGCCGCCATGCCTGGCCGCGTGGGAGATTGTGGATTGATCGCTGTCCGGGGCGGCCTCCAGGGTTGAATCGCAGGGCGAATTCCGGGTTCCGGCCTGCCGCGCCATGAGTCCAGGCCGTGTGTTGACGCTGTTCGTGTCAAGGCGCCCTCTAAGGCCCGCGCGTCTTGGCCCAACCTCAAGTACGCTCTCAAACATACACTGAACGCTCGGTAGATCCGCAGACATTGCGCTGATCGCGGTCAGCGATCGGGGCTGCCTTCGAGCATCCTCCCAATGTTTGATTTGTGCCGCCAGGCTAGGAATAGCGTCATGAGCGCGGCGTACTTGGTGTGAGGCATGCCCGACAGGAAGTGGATCACCACGGTGAAGAACACCCATGTCAGCAGCGATGCCCAAGCGCCGATCTCCTTGATCTTGAACCTCCCGCCCAACACCCGGACCGGAACGAAGAATCCCAGAGCCAGGGCTGCCACGCCGGGATACATGGCCAGCATCGCGCCGGCGGATGTCGCCACGCCCTTGCCACCTTGGAACTTCAGCCACGGCGAGTAGCAGTGGCCGAAGACCGCTAGCATGCCGAACAGCCAAGCGATGTTGATGTAGTCTTCCGGCCCGTGGAATAGCCAGATCGGGACGAAGCCCTTGGCCAAGTCGCCGACCAGAGCGACCAGAGCGCGCCACTTGTCGAACCGGAGCACGTTGTTGAAGCCGGGATTTCCCGATCCAACGTCGCGAATGTTCGTGCCCGACCCCCACATTGCGACGACCGCAAATGGGATCGAACCGATCGCGAAGCTCGCGACGAGCTTGAGAATCAATGTGGTGTCGAACATGCCAAGCACTACAGTTCAAGGATAGGCGTCAGGGCGATCAGACCCGCAACGGCGGCTGTCATGAAGTTGGAAAGGGTCGCAGCCAGCATGGCACGCATCCCCAGGGCGGCTAGCTCGATCCTGCGGTCCGGGAGCATGGCGCCCAATGCTCCGATCAGGATGCCGACCGAGCCGACATTGGCGAAGCCGCACAGGGCATAGTTTGCCACGAAGAAAGAATGCGGGTGCAAGCTGTCCTTGATGTCGGCCAATTCCGCGAAGCTGATCAACTCGTTCAGTACCATGCGCGTGCCGAGGAGATTGCCAACGGTGGGAGCGTCGGCCCAAGTGACGCCGAGCATCCATGCCACGGGAGCGAAGATCGGGCTGAGAATTGCCTGGATACTGTCTGGCAGCCAACTCCAGCCAAGCATCCCGTGAATGCCCGCCAGAATGCCGTTCACAATCGCGACCAGAGCCACGAACGCAACGACCATGGCTCCGACTTGGAGTGCGACCTGCAATCCCTCGCTGGTGCCTCGTGCCGCTGCGTCGACGACATTGCTGTCCACTGTGGAGGCTTGCTTGGGAATCCGGCCCATCGTTAGCGGCTGGCCCGTTTCCGGCTCGAAGATCTTGGCCAGCATGATGCACGCCGGCGCAGTCATCACCACGGCTGTGACGAGATTCTCGGCCCGAGCCCCGCCAATCTGAACGTATGCCACTAGAATGGCCCCGGAGACAGTGGCCATTCCGCTGGTCATGACCGTCATCAATTCCGAGCGGGTCATCTTGTCCAAGTAGGGGCGGATCGTTAGGGGCGCTTCTGCCTGCCCGAAGAACAGATTCGCGGCCACATTCAGGGATTCCGCCCCGCTGACCCGCATGCCGCGTTGCATGACGACCGCCAAGCCGGCGACCAGCTTCTGCATGATGCCAAGGTGATACAGCACCGCGGAAATGCACGAGACAACGATGATCAAGGGCAGGATCTGAAACGCGAGAATGACACCGTTTTCCGACCTGCCCAACTCGCCGAACACGAGGCCAGTGCCTTCTTCGGCCAGCAAGACAAAGCGGTTGAAGCCTCGCCCGAACGCCTCGAACAGCCGGCCTATCGGCGTCCGCAGAACCAGCACGGCGAGCAGGAGCTGCAACCCGAGGCCCCACGCGATGGTGCGCCAGCGGACGGCGGCCCGGGCCGAAGACAGCGCGTACGCCACGGCGATGGCGAAGAGGATCCCGAGCACGCCCATGCGAGCATCCCATTGTAGTCGCCCGTTGGTGAGTTCCTAGCCGGCTCGAGGGGTACGGCTAAACTACCAGAGTGAAGCCCGAGCCCACACCGGTGGACACGAGCCGATTGGTAGAGCTGGCCCAAGCGACCATGTCGCGTGCGCCGTTTCCGATGCTCGCAAGCGTGGCTGGGAAGCGCCCGAGGGTCCGGCCGGTGTCGCCTGCTGCCGTCAGGGGCTTCACTGTCTACGTGGCCTCGCTGCGAAGCTCGGGCAAGACCGCCGAACTGGCGGCAAATCCGGCCGTGGAGCTCTGCTATCTCGATGATGGCCACGACCAAGTGCGCATTGAGGGCCGGGCAGAGTTAGTCACCGATCCAGCTGTGCTCCGTGAAATCTGGGACGGGTACCCGTTGCTGCGCAGTTTCCTTGGCTCGATCGACAATCCCGAGTTCATGCTCTACCGGATCTGCCCCCAGCGAGTCCGTTTCATGCGCGAGTGGGCGCTGGAGTACTTCGAAGTGCCGCTGGACTGAAGGGGCAAGGCGCCGACGCCCTCCGTCTCAGCCGTAACCTACAATCAAGAGCGGATTCCCAGTCCGAGGGGGAGCGTATGGATCGAAGAAAATTCCTGACGGCTACCGGCTCTACCGTAGCCGCGATGACGGCCGCGCAGTATTCGCGTGTATTGGGGGCGAACGACCGGCTCAACACTGCCGTCGTTGGCGTGAACGGGCGTGGCAAGTCGCACATTCGCACCGTCGCCGGCAATCCCGGCATGCACGTCGCAGCCGTAGTCGACATCGATCAATCGGTTGCGGAGAAGGCCGTGGCCTACACCAAGCAGTACCAGCAGGAAGCTCCCAAGGAATACCGTGACTTGCGCGACATGCTGGCAAACAAGGAGATCGACGTAGTCACCATCGCGACGACCAACCACTGGCACGCGCTCTCTACGATCTGGGCCGTCCAAGCGGGCAAGGACGTCTACTGCGAGAAGCCAGCCAGCCACAACATCTGGGAAGGGCGCAAGATGGTCGAAGCGGCGCGAAAGTACAAGCGCATGGTCCAAGTCGGCCAGCAGTCGCGTTCTACGCCCTACAAGATCGAGGCCGTCCAGCGTTTGCGCGAGGGCGTGATCGGCGAGGTGTACATGGCCAAGGGCCTGTGCTTCAAGCGGCGCAAGTCGATCGGCGCAACCACCGTGAGCGCCGTCCCGCCGGGCGTTGACTACGACATCTGGCTTGGCCCGGCCCAGCCGTACGAGTTCAAGCAGAATCGCTTCCACTACAACTGGCATTGGCACTGGGCGTTCGGGAACGGCGACATCGGCAATCAAGGCGTGCACGAGATGGATGTTGCCCGCTGGGGGCTGGGCATCGACCACCTGCCCGAGCACGCGTTCTCTGCAGGCGGCCATTTCGTCTATGACGACGACCAGGAGACCCCGAACACGCAACACGCCACCTTCGACTTTGGGGGCCGCATGCTGCAATTCGAGGTCCGCGGGCTCATCACGGGCGGGGAATGCCGGCTCTTGGAGGATTCCGGGGGCGGGAACCACACGATCGGTGTGTTGTTCTTTGGCAGCGATGGCTTCCTGACCATCTCCAATCGGGGTTACCAGACCTACTTGGGAGAAAAGCGAGCGCCCGGCCCGAGCAGGTCCGCGGATGGAGATACCACAGCGCTGCATTTCGAGAATTTCCGCAAGGCGGTGCTGAGCCGACGCGTCAGCGACTTGAACTGCGATGTGTTGGAAGGGCACCTCTCGGCCGCGCTCTGCCATTTGGCCAACATCTCTTTCCGCACGGGCGACAAGCTGCTGTTCGATCCCGAGACCGAGAGCTTTGTCGGTAACTTCGGCGCCAACACGCTCCTCAAGCGCGACTATCGCGCGCCGTGGATCGTGCCCGAAGAGGTCTGACCGGATCGCGCTAGATTGAGGCGCTCACCATCGGTGCTGCGACTTGAGCATCGCCCGCAGCGACGCGCGTTCGCTGACATCCAAGTGGCCGAACTGACCGGAGTCATCGGTCCCGTCCAAGACTTCCTTGATGCGACGCTCGACGTAGCGTCGAACGCGCTCCGGCAATGCTTCGAACGCAGGGGAGCGGATCAGATAGCTGCAGGAATGTCGGAACAGGTGCGACTTCAGGTCGAGGTCTCGCAGGGAACGCCCCGAACTGTCACGGCTGCCGCCCGCTTGAAATTCTTCCGCGAAACCCGAATCTCCCTCGATAGGACCCTTCAGCCGAGCCTCTCCCGCGAGCAGCAGGTCGCGGACGAGCAGTTCGGCTGGGCGTTCGATGCGGCGCTTGACTGATGCGAGCAGCGAGGCTGACGGCTCGCCGAAGAGCGTGGCCATCTCAGCCTGGTAGGCCATAGCGGCCTGGGCCTCATGGCCGGCCTTTGCGATCGCGTTATGCACCCTCGTCTGGTGTGCCAAGACCAAGTGGGCTACTACGTCGCTATGTGGCGTTGGATACTTGGCTGGCATGATGAATCGCTCATGGGGGCGGCCGAGCAGACCTGCTGCGAACTCGGCAAAGCTATCCTCCGGGCCAATCGCATTGCCGCGATGCGCCAGGGGGATCTGGCCGGTTACGAACCATCCGCCCCAGCGCTCGGAGATTGCGGTCTTGTGGTCGGTGTCTACCGTGCCGTGGCGAAAGTGCGGCAGGCCGTCCGGGGCGGGGTAGACCGATCGCGTCAAGTGTCCCGGAACGCCGAGGGTGCGGCGACTCTCATGGCATTGCAGGCACGATCCATGGTCACGGAGTAGCCGTGGGCGAGTGGATCGGCGCTGGCGAAGTGTGTAGAACGCGGCCGTGCCGCCGGGAACTGCCGTGGAGATTTCGAGCAATGGTGCGCCCGGCACCCAGCCCACATAAGTGTCATCGTTGAAGTAGATCGCCCGAGGGTTGCGCGGGTTGATCCAGCGGAATTGTGCGCTGGTCTTCGAGAACACCAGAAGTTGCGAGGAAAGTGGAATGTCCAGCTCGCCAAGCAGAGACTGCAGATAGCCCCGCTTGGCGTCGAATTCCAGAGTGGCTTGGCCGGCGTCTAGGCGTTGGTTGAGGCGGGAGACCGGATCGCTGGCAGGGATTGCTCCCTGAAACACAAGAAGCGCTGCGATGATACGGGCCCGCGCCAACTTCTATCCAAATCTACCACTTCAGTTGCTGCAAGCCGAGGCCGACCGCGCCGGATGGCTCGGAAGTGTGTCAGATTCTGCGATGAATGGCAGTATGTTAAAGCTAAACCTGCTTGCAATCTACTTGGGCGGCACCGTTTTCGCTTCGCGAATCAGCTCACAGCGCTGTAGCTGCTAGAGGCCCAAGAAGGACGTCACAAACGTGCGAGGCGGCCCGGGGACCGCGGCTCGTCCAGCAAGGGCGGTCATCCCGCGCCATCGCCAAGGGCAGGCAGGTCCTGTTATAGGCGACGAGCAAACAACCTCGTGCGAGGTGCCATCAGGCACAGTTGCCACAGGCGCTCCCCGTTCCGTTGGAAGACGCGCCGGACCATGTGCTTTTCAACCTGTTCGGCCGCGTTCGCGTGTGGTCTACGATGAGCCTTAGTGCCTCAGGTTGCCCCCTTATCTGGAGTGGAAGGACCGGATGCCGGCGCAGCGCGGCCAGTGCTGCAGTTTCGGAGCGTGTCCAAGGTCTATCACTCCGCGGAACAAGCTGTGGCTGCCATCTCCGACGTCACTGTGAGTGTGGCCCGCGGCGAATTCGTCGCTCTGGTCGGGCGTAGCGGTTCGGGCAAGAGCAGTTTCCTGAACCTAGCCGGTGCGGTGGACATGCCGACTGCGGGTGTCGTCTTAGTAGACGGCATCCCGACAGCGAACCGTGGGGATGCGGAGCTCACAAGGATCCGCCGCGAGCATGTCGGCTTCGTCTTTCAGTTCTTCCACCTGTTCCCCACTCTGAGCGTGCTTGAGAACATCGAGGTCCCACTCCAGCTAGCAGGGGAGCGGCGCCCGCGCCCGCGGGCGCAAGAAATGCTGGATCTCGTGGAAATGAGCCAACTTGGCGGCCGGTTCCCGCACCAATTGTCTGGCGGCCAGATGCAGCGAGTCGCGATTGCTCGAGCTATGGTTGCGAAACCGTCACTGCTGCTCGCGGACGAGCCCACCGGAAACCTGGATTCTGAGAGTGCCGATACAGTGCTGCGGCTCTTCCGCCTAGTGAACTCTGAGCTCCAGACTACGATCATCATGGCCACGCACAGTTTGGAAGCGGCGACTGAGACTGATCGCACCCTGACCTTGAAAGACGGTCGACTCGTCCTGAATGAGTCCACCTGTCGGTAGCTGTGGCCTGGGAGTGGATCTGAGACTAGATCGTGGTGATCTTGACGGAAATGACCTCGATCTCGGGCATCCTCAGGGCCCTGAGATAGGAATCCATGCGCCTTCGGGCCTCGGCTTCTCCCAGCACGGCCTCGCCTAGAAAGTCGACGTTCATCCAGACGCCGCTCTGGCGGCGCGCCTCCAAGTGGCGGACCAGGAGGGCCTCCGCGGCAGGCAGGATGACGTTGGCGGTTTCTTCGTGCATTCTCGCCTTGACCAAGGGGGCTGCCACGCCCGGGAGGTAGCCTCCGAACGAGTGAAGTCCTCTCAGCAGAGTTCGATCCAGACCACTGAAGATTCGAGGAATCCCTTGTATGTCCAATATGTGCAGCATTTGGTCAACCGCCCGACGGGGCCTCCTGGCGCGGAAAGCCTGGTCGGTGAGCTGGGTAAGGGTCGCCCTGTCGTTCGGGCTCTGCACCATCCGCTCCAACTCGGCCTGCTGCTTCCTCTCGGACGGAGTCTGAAGGGCCGATGCCGATTCCTGGAGGTGTCGCGCTAGGCAGGCGGCCTTCTGCGCCCTCTCCGGGTAAGGCGAGGCAGGATCCGCAACCAACGACTTGAGGAGATCGTCCGGAGATTCGTCCACCCGAGCGATTGTCCGCGGAAGGGCGGAGGCGCGATCAGGCTGGACCACCATGTTCATGCACTCTTCTTGGCGAACCTCGGTGTTGCCCTCGGCAGCACCGAGGTCGACCAGCTTCAGTTTGCACCACGCTTGGAGATCGTTTAGGGATCATCCACAATCGTAGCGATAGACCCGCTGTCCGCTTGTGGATCACGCGTGTGAAGTCCAATGATTACAAAGATTTGTATGGCATGATGCAATCAATCCGAAAGGTTTGCACTAGAGCTTTGATTGCGGCCTCGTAGCTTCCCTTCAGGGGATCCATGTGCTGCCCTTATTGAAGATCGTCGACCATTGGCGATACTATGCAAATGGGTCAGTGCCGTGAGTGCGGAGCCAATCGGAATCCTTGGGCTGGGGCTGGCGCTGGCCAGCATCATCGTGACGCCGACAATGTGGATGGGCAGATGGATTCGGGACTTGGCCAAGCGTGTGGCAATCCTTGACCAAGGGATGGAGCGGGTCGAAGGCTTGCTCCATGGCGCTGCCCTTTTCCAGCAGCGCGAGCCAGCGCTCTAGGCATCACGAGACTGAAACATGGACGATGCAGACTTCTTTGTTGGCGGGGCGGTACGCTCAGGTCGTGGTAGACGATGCCCTGATGCATCTGAGAAGACTTGCGCCGCCGGATCAGACACGGTGAGACGGTAGTGAGGATTGAGCAGGACTTTGATGTCTCGCTGATCGCCGCCATGGCGCTTCGCGAGAAACAGATCCAGCAGACCTATCGCCCGTTTATT
>Ga0209021_1001949_pt1 | contig 19086 bp, 22 predicted proteins | sample PinacodermFT_FD_187299 | JGI IMG/M metagenome (GOLD analysis project Ga0209021, IMG submission 187299) | Host-associated microbial community of the marine sponge Aplysina aerophoba from Gulf of Piran - sponge pinacoderm, lysed by freeze-thaw... | ecosystem: Host-associated > Porifera > Sponge >... | reverse complement strand
CGAGGAGGCTTGGTCCGAAAACCCATGGATTCCCGCCTTCGCGGGAATGACATCAACTGCATTCTTGCCGTTATTCCCGCGAAGGCGGGAATCCATACGGCCTATCCGAACACGAACGCGCCCGTCGGGAGAAGGCCTGGAGACGCCGGCGTGACCGTGCACTTCATCGGCGCGGGCCCCGGCGCCCCGGACCTGCTCACTCTGCGCGGCCGGGATCTGATCGCCGCGGCGGACGTGGTGCTCTACGCCGGATCGCTGGTTCCCGCCGCGGTGGTCGCCCACGCGCGCGACGACGCCATGGTGATCGATTCCGCCGACATGACCCTGGACGAGCTGATTGCGTGCATGCACGACGCGCACCAGGCGGGGAAGAACGTCGCCCGCGTGCACTCCGGCGATCCATCGCTCTACGGCGCCATCGGCGAGCAGATCCGCCGGCTGGTCGAGCTCGGGATCGACTACGACATCACCCCGGGTGTCCCGGCCTACGCCGCGGCTGCGGCCGCCCTCGGCCAGGAGCTGACTCTGCCCGGCATCAGTCAGACCGTGGTGCTGACCCGCACCACGATGCGCAGCTCCGACATGCCGAACCGGGAAACCCTGGAGACATTCGCGCAGTCGGGCGCGACGCTCGCCATCCACCTTTCCGCGCGCAACACCCGCTACATCGAGGAAGCCCTCATTCCCCACTACGGCGCGGACTGCCCCGTGGTCATCGCGGTACGCGCGAGCTGGCCGGACGAGCTGATCATCCGCTGCCGCCTCGACGAGCTGCATCGCACCGTCAAGGCCGAGCGCATTCGCCGCACCGCGCTGATCCTGGTCGGGCGGGTGCTTGCGTCCTCGGAGCACGGCGACAGCAAGCTGTACGACGCGGGGCACTTTCACCTGCTGCGGCCGAAGAAGAAGCGCAAGCGGGCCGGCTGACCGTCAGGGCGATCCGGTTTCTTTCAGGACCCGAAAGCCAAGCGCCTTCGCCACGGCGCCCTGGCGGGTGTCGAGCGTGGCGAACCAGAGGCCGTCGGGCCGGGGGGAGACGTAGAGGGCCGTCGCGACATGCCAGAGGTCGGCGCCTCGCAGGTAAGCGACTCCGAGCACCGTCGCGTACTCGGGAGCGAGCGGCCTGTCGGGCAGGATCCATTCAATGCCGGCGACGGCATTCTCCCGAAACGGCAGATTCTCCCGTGCGAACGCTGCCCGCAATTCGGCTTCGAGCAGGTTGGACGATATCAGGCGGGTGAAGTCGTCCAGCCGCTGTGCGTATTCCGGCGCTCCCGGTTCGTCGAAGGCGATGGCCGTCAACACCGAGGTGTCGACGTACGCAATGCTCATTCGCCTCGCTCGGCGAGGAACCTCGCCAGCGCGCCCGGACGTCGTTCGACCGGCCGGATCGTCTCCCTCGGGATGGTCGGCGGGACCAGCGAGCCGCTGCGTTCCAGATCCTTCAGCCGTTCGTCGAGGGTCGGCTCCCGCTGTCGACGGATCGAACGAATCTCTGCCACCGGCTCCCCTCGATACGATACGGTGACGGTTCGGCCTTCGCGCACCTGCCGAATGACCTCCGAAAACCGTGCTTTCGCTTCGTAGACCGAATAGGTGAGAGACATTGCACGACCCTACCTAGTCAGACTGGTCATCGCAACTCTTGTGGCGCGGCAGCGCCTGGGCAGGAGCTGACCTTGCCCGACATCAGTCAGGCCGTGGTGCTGACCTGCACCACGATGCGCCGCTCCGCCATACCGAATCGGGAAACCCCGATTCCCCTCTACAGCGCCGACCGCCCTGTGCTCATCGCCGTACGCGCGAGCTGGCCGGACGAGCTGATCATCCGCTGCCGGCTGGTCGAGCTGCATCGCGCCGTCAAGGCCGAGCGCCTTCGGCGCACCGCGCTGATCCTGGTCGGGCGGGTGCTGGCGGCTTCCGATTACACCGACAGCAAGTTGTACGACGCCGGACACTTTCATCTTTTTCGACCGACGAAGAGGCGCGGGCGTGCTGACCGGGGGGAATCCTGAGCCTCGTTGGTTTCCTCCATGCCGCCGTTCAGCCCGGCATCCGAAGCCGCCTGCCTTCTGCTACGGCGACATTCGAATCGAGGAAAGCGTTGCACTCCTCGAGCTCGCGCCGGGTCTCGACCAGCGAACGCCAGTCGACGGCCGCAGTCCATCTCTGCGCGTAGTCGAGCATGCGGATGAGCGGCTCCGCCCGGCGGGTCCGCGAAAGCGCCTTCAGAGCAGCGAGATAGTTGGCGTGGTACACAGTGGGCACGATGATGCGCTCTTCGCCGGCCGCTACCAGTTCCGCATTCATCATGATTCGCGCGATCCGCCCGTTGCCGTCCACGAAGGGGTGGACCTCGGCAATCAGGAACATCATGAACACCGCACGGTGGAATGGCGTCTCCAGGCTGCGGTAGAGGTCAAAACCCTGTGCCAGCGTGCCGGTCACGAGGTCCGGTGCCACGAACGCGGTCAGACCAGCCTGGTTGGCTGCCTGCTTGAATGCTCCGGGCCGAGTGTCGGGACGACCCTCCATGACCGATGCGTGACGGGCCGTCAGCAGTGCTTCCAATGTCCTGGCATCGGTAGGTGTCCGACCCATCTCCCAATCGTTGGAGACGATGCGCCACGTGCCCAGGATGTCGTACGCACCCGCCGGCCGTTCATCGGGAACGGCGCCCCGGAACACGATGCCGGCGGCCTCGTCGACGGCGAGCTCGGTGCCCTCGATGAAGTTCGAGAAGTAGGCCTCGAAGAACGCCAGCGTCGCACTGCTCTCCGGTCCGCGGTCGGGCGCAATCCGGGAAAGCGGAGGATGGTCGCGCAGCGCTGCGTGCAGGACCTGGAACAGGGCCAGACGGTCGGGATCGCAGCGTCGGCCCTGATGACGAGCAACCGCTGACGTCGCCGACAGCTCCGCCTTGCGGTTGTCGAGCAGCGCACCGATGAGCGCATCGAGCGCCGCCGCTTCCTCGCCGAGGCCGAGGGTCGGTCCCAGAGCGCCGATCTCGTCGCGAAGTCGATTCGCGGCATCTTCGCCCGAGCGGCGGATCAGGTTGTCCAGCCTTTCCTCGATTTCGGCTCGGCCAAGCGTGCGAGCCACGCGTCCGCCGCGCGCGCGTGACGGCCGCATGTTCTCCAGAAAGGCACGCGCCGTGGAGCACAGGAAGAGCCCGCCGAGAAAGGGCAGGTCGGTGGGGAGTGGCGCGATACCGCGCCGAGGCCTGAGTGTGTGACCAGGTAGCGTGATGTCCTGCCCGTGAGTGGCAATCAGGCAGACCGAGCCGTCGCTCGCCGGAAAGTTCTCCAGCGCCGTGCGATCGGCAATCAAGGCACCGAGATAGTATCCGGCGACGATGCTCCACAGGTTGCGCGCGACAATCGCCTCGGGTGGATCGATCATGTTGCGCGAATAGAGCCGCGAGGCCAGCTTGCGCAGCTTGCCGGCCGTGACCGCACGCGACACGGCATGCGTGATCGAGCTGTCGGACACGAACGCCTCGGGCATTCGATCCAGTGATTTCGCGACGGACATTTTCGGCTCCAACGGCCCTCTCGGTGCAAGTATAGGATTATTGGGAAAATAGCGCAGTGAAATCGATATTAATGTCGATTTAACAAGTGACTTCCGAGCACGAATGCAGCAGTGCGCGAACGCGCGGATTTCGCTACTGCTTTCGACCCCGAAAGTGGTGCGGGCAGTGCTCACCCGAGTCCAGCACGACGATCATGGCGCGCCAGATTCCGACCTGTTCGCCCAGCGCCGCCTCGGCCGCTGCGATCTTCTGCATGTCGCAGCATCTCGACGTCCAGGCGTTCCCTTGACGCATCCACGAGTTCCCGCAGTTCGGGAGTGTCCATTGCCACTACCCCCCGAATCCTGTGGACGTCGGCATGGAGGCGCGATCAATCCTGTCCGTCAGCGCCGCCTCGATCCTCTTGACCATTGCCGATCGCTCCTTTTCGTCGAGCTGTGCGAGCTTCCTCATCCGCCACACTACCGCGGGATCGCCGTCCCGCCCTTCAGCGCGAAGCATCTCTCCTGCGCGACGTGAGGCAGGGTACGGACCAGCAACTCGACCTGTCGCCGGTATCGCTCATCCACCGGCATCGAGGTCCTGCGGAACCGTGATCTGGTACTTCGCGTCAAGTTTCCCGCCCCGCATCAGCATCCGTTTACCCTTGCCGAGGTCGATCCCGTCGTGGTCGAGGCGTTCGAGCCACGGATGGCCGTGGCGCTCGGCGAACCACAGAAACAGGCGCTTCACCTTGACGCTTCGGCATTCCCCGAGAAGACGGCTCGTGCGCTTCGGGCTCAGACCGACCAGACCTTCCATCAGCATGTCGACCTGGTGGAATGTTTCCCCGCCGGGAAGCTCGTCCAGCAGCTCCAGCACCGCCCGTTCCGGCGTCGACAGCACGATCGGCCAGTCCCCGTCGCCGAAGTACCGCCAGGTCAGGCTGCCGTGGATCTGCGCCTGTTGCGACGGTCCGTCGACGGCCATCGCCGACTTGAGCGCTTCGAGACCGGCCGCGATCGGCTCGGCGCGAAACAGCTTGCGGGCATCGTGAAAGACGAAGGGCGTGACGATGGGAAGCTTGCCAAGCCACCCAGGCGCCCGTTCGTCCCCGCACAGGTGCACCTCTCTCGGTCCCTCGCTCGACAGTTAGTGCGCTAAGCCGTGCAGTTCCAACGCCGTGCGCCCACCCACCGCGACCGGTTGCTCCAGCACCATCTGCAGCGAGGTCACGACATGTTGCCAGCGCAGCGGCGCCGCCGTCTCTTCAAGCCCCGGCTTGTGCAGCGGGCGCCGAAACACCCCTCGCGCCACCCGTTGCAGCCAGCCGCTCGCGAGATAGCGGCTGCGCAGAGAGCTCGGGTAGCCCATGCGGGTGAACCAGGCGGCGTCCGCGACCAGCCCTTCCGGCAGCAGTCGGTGCAGGCGGTTTAGCATTAGGCGCTTTTGGTATCCCATAATGACGAAAATAGAACTCGTTCAAACTAGACTCAAGTTCGACATGCTCCGAAATTCGTCACTTCCAGGACGCGTAGTTCGGTATCTTCAAACCCGCAAGGCCTCACCGCGTTACTGCCGACCCGTCCGGAAACCCATCGTCCCGCCCGCCAGCCCAGCACCATCATGAGCTATCGCTACGAGTTCGACGACGCCTGGGACGGCAACCTTCGCCTCCGGCGCGCTAGCAATGAATTCTTGCAAGGCGCTTACCGCGGGCTTCGCGACGAGCTCGAGACCTGGAACCGCCGCGCCCTCGAACACGGCGGCTCGACGCCGCCCTACGAACAGGAGGTCGACGACCTCAACAGCATGCTCGCATGGGGCGACAAACAGCTTGCCCACACCGGGGCCAGCGAGATGGTGGTGAGGGGAATCTCTGTCGCTAGCTCGCGCTATGCCAAGGCCGCGCTGATCCTGGCAATCCACCGCCGGCGGGAGGACCGCGAGGCAAGGTTGCGGCAGGGCTAGCCCGATGCCACCCTGCGATCACTCGACGAGAGCATCGATCGCATCCGTGGGATCGTGGATGTCTTCGAACACGAACCGAGCGCATCCTCGCGCGCGAGACTCGTGGGAAACGGCGATCCGGAATCGGGACTCCTGGATAGAACGGCCTCCCTTGCCCGTCCAGGACGAAGATTGCGCAATCACTCGGTCACTCAGGCGGCGCGGGTCTCGATGACGAGCTCCTGGCCGAGCATGCGCAGTGCAGCCTCAATGCGGTGTACGGCGGTGCGGTGGCGCGGGTCGAGCATGCGGCGCACCGCTTTCTCGTCCACGCCGAGTCGCCGTGCGAGGGTCACGCGGGACAGACGGCTTTCGCGAAGCGCGAAGCGCGAGGGCGGCCTTGGCTGCGGTGCCGGCGGGGACGGCGACATGATGTTCTCCGGAGCGTCGTGCGCTCGGTACGGGGATACGCTCGGCGTCGTCGATGCGTCCCGCAATGGCCTCCTCGAGGGCGTCCGCTGCCTCGGCCAGGGCTTCCGCTTCGCTGGTGCCGGAGGTCAGGCACTCGGGCAGATCGCGGAACGAGACGATGAGCTCGCCGGTGGAGTCGGGTCGCAGTCGCGCGGGATAGGTAAATCGCATTCTGATGTCCTCTCGAGTCACCGAAAGTCGCCGCTCGTGAGGCCCTGTTGACGGGCCATCGCCGACAAGAGGCCAGTAGGAAGCTCCTTGCGGCGATCCTTCACGACGGTCTTGCGGGCACCATGGTAGATGGTGATTTGGCTGCCCTTGCCGCGCTCGGTGTCGATACGGACAGGGACACTGTTCTCGTGGCCGATTCTTCGCACCTTGTCGATGAATTCCTTGCCTTTCACGGCTCGTACGTTCGGTCAAATGTGTCCGAAGTATCAAGCGGAATTCCGGACAGAGCGATCCCATTTGGAAGGTGTCGCTGGTCCTCAGGGTTGAACGGCAGACCCAGGCGAACATCGGGTTGCAGTGGCGCTCGATGGGTAGGCAAGGAAAGTGCGCCTCCCACGACTCCCAGAGCGGGAGGCTTCGGGGAAGCTCCCGGCTTGATACTTGACTACACTACACATCATGGATGTAGCCGATCTTCAAGACCGCGCCGTCCTCGTCGAGCGGCTTCGCCCTCGTCTGGCCGGCGCCAGGAGAGCGCTGATGTTCGGCTCGGTCGCCCGTGGCGAAGCAGACGAGTGGAGCGACCTCGACCTCGTCGTGATTGCCGATACCGACAGAACATTCTTTGAACGCTTCCGCGACTTCGGTGGACTCTATGAGGTCTGGCCCCGGCTCGATCTGCTCGTCTACACCTCGGCCGAGTTTGAACGCATGGTCGATGAAGAAAACCCCTTCCTCCTGCGAGTTCTTGAGGAAGGAGTGGATGTCCTGTGAAGGCGGCCCGAACGGAAGCCGGGCGCTGGCTGCGGCAAGCCGAGAGCGACCTTGCATTCGCCGAGCTCGGCGCGCGAGAAGGGTTCCCCGCGCAAGCCTGTTTCACGAGTCAGCAGGCCGCGGAGAAGGCGCTCAAGGCAATTCACTATCTCTCCGGCGAACGTTTTGTCCCCGGACACTCACTGGTCGAACTGCTCGAGACAGCGGCAGATCCCACGGGAACGCTTGCTCAACTACTGGACTCGGCCCGACAGCTTGACCAGTACTACATTCCCACCCGTTATCCCAACGGGCTTCCGGGCGGAATTCCGGCCGAGATATTCACTGACTCACAAGCCGCAGATGCGGTGAATCGAGCACGTGCCTTCATCGAAGTCGCGCGTGCCGCAATTTCCGGGTGTTGATGCTTGCGGACAAGTAGGTTCGCTACTCGGCAAGAGCCAGGGGCTACGGCTTTCGGCCCCGAAAATGGTGCGGGCAGTGCTCGCCCGAATCCAGCACCACGATCATGGCGCGCCAGATTCCGACCTGTTCGTCCAGTGTCGCCTCGTCCAGCACACTCAGGAACGCGTCCCTGCCCGCTCCTTCAAGACGTGCCAGCTCTTCGCGCGCCACCGTCCGGTACCACGGATTTCGATTGGTCAGCGATACGTCGACGAACCCTGCCGCCTCGAGGGCGCGGCGGTAGCGGGCCGGCGAAGCCATCCCGAAATCCAGGTCCTCCTTCGCGACGTAGTCCGCCATCTCCGGCGACGGCTCGCCGTCGTGGGAGATCAGCCAGTCCGAGGCGACGAACCACCCGCCCGGCTTCAGGACCCGGAACGCGTCGGCGGCCAGTGCCTCCTTGTCCGGGATGTGGACGATCGAGTCCTTGCTGAACACGATGTCGACGCCGGCGTCCGGCAGCGGCATCGGGCCGGGCTCGACCCTTCGGATCTCGATCCGGTCCTGCAACCCCGCGCGTTCGACCTTCGCCCGGGCATGGGCAACCATCGTCGCCTCGACATCCAGCCCGATCACGCGGGCGGCGCCGTACCGGTCCGCCAGCAGGATCGGAACCCCGCCGGCGCCGCTGCCGATGTCGACGACCGTCCTGCCCGCGAGGTCCACGCCGGACAGGAGGCGTTCGACCTCCTCCGGACCGCCGGGCGAAAGGAATCCGTCGCCCCACAGCGCTTCGAGGAAGAGAATCGAGTCCAGCGGATAGTGCTCGTCGCTTGCGGTGGTCATGGGCAGTCCGGTTACCGGGCGGCCGCCTCGGCCGCCGCGATCTTCTGCTGGCGCAGCATCAGCCAGGCCGCGACGGCGACGCCGATGGCGACGGTCAGGATGATGATGGTGGCCAGCGCATTGATGTCCGGCCGCAGGCCGAGCCGGATTCGCGAATAGATGAGGATCGGCAACGTGCTCGACCCCGGGCCGGTGACGAAGCTCGCGATCACCAGATCGTCCAGCGACAGCGTGAACGCCAGCAACCAGCCGGCCAGCATCCCGGGCGCGAGGCGCGGCAGGGTGATGTCCATCAGCACCCGCAACGGTTTCGCGCCGAGGTCGAGCGCGGCCTCCTCCAGGTCCTGCCCCATGCCGGTCAGTCGCGACTGGATGATGACCGCCACGTAGGCCAGCGAGAACGTGATATGGGCGATGGTGATGGTCGAGAAGCCGCGCTGCGCCGGCCAGCCGATCCACTCGTTCAGCGTGATGAACAGCAGCAGCAGCGAGAGGCCGGTGATCACCTCCGGCATCACCAGCGGCGCGCTCAGCATGCCGCCGAACAGCGTGCGTCCGCGGAACCGGCCGAACCGCACCATCGCCAGTCCGGCCAGGGTGCCCAGCAGCGTGGCCGCGGTCGCGTTCACCACCGCAATCCTCAGGCTCAGCCAGACCGCCGACCAGACCTCCTCGCTCTGGAACAGCTCAACGTACCAGCGCAACGACCACCCGCCCCACACCGGCACCAGCTTGGAGTAGTTGAACGAGTAGATGATCAGAAGAATCAGGGGGATGTACAGGAACGCCATGCCCATCCAGAGCACTGCGGTGAGGAAGCGGGAGCGGCCGTGCTGCATGGCCTAGCGCCTCTCCGCCTCTTTGCCCTGGTAGTGCTGGTAGACCATCATCGGCACCACCAGCAGCACCAGGAGGGCGATCGCCACCGCGGAAGCGACCGGCCAGTCCGTGTTGGCGTGGAACTCGTTGTAGAGCACGCGACCGATCATCTGGACGTTCCCGCCGCCCAGCAGGTCGGGAACGACGTACTCCCCGGTCGCCGGAATGAACATCAGCAGCGAGCCGGCGATGATGCCCGGCACCGTCAACGGCAATGTCACGGTCAGGAAGGCGTTGACCGGTCTCGCGCCCAGGTCCGCCGCCGCCTCCAGCAGCGAGGCATCGAGCTTCTCCATGTTCGCGTAGAGCGGCAGCACCACGAACGGCAGGTAGGTGTAGACGATCCCCAGGTAGACCGCGAAGTCGGTGTAGAGCATCCGGATTGGCTCGTCGATCAGCCCGATCGCGATCAGCAGGTTGTTGATGGTGCCCTGGTCGGCCAGCAGGCCCATCCAGGCGTAGACGCGGAGCAGGAACGACGTCCAGAACGGCAGGATGACCGCCATCAGGAGAAGATTGCGCGTCACCGGCGGGGAGCGGACGATGCCGTAGGCGATGGGGTACCCGATCAGCAGGCTGATGACGGTGGAGATCCCGGCGATCTTGACCGAGTTGACGTAGGTGCTGAAGTAAAGCTCGTCCTCGAGGATGTAGGCGAAGTTGTCGAAGACGAGCCGGACGGTGAGGATTCCTTCTTCGGTCCACTCCAGCAACTGCGTGAACGGCGGACTCGCGATGATCGATTCCGCAACGCTGATCTTCGCGACGATGAAGAAGGGGAACAGGAAGAAGATCAGCATCCAGACGTAGGGGATGAAGACGACGATCGTCTGCCACCGCGCCTGGACAAGGCGGGACAGCCGGGCGCCGAGCGACGGGCGATCGAGCATCATTTCTTCCGCCGTCACCGCCATCGTCGCTACCTCACCAGCAGGACCGGACTGGAGTCGTCCCAGGACAGGACGACTTCGTCCTCCCAGGCGATGGCGTGCTGGCGGTCCCTCGGCCGGACCCGGTTGGGCGCTGAGACTTCGATGAGCGAGCCGCCGACCCGGACCTTGTAGATCGACATGTCGCCGAAGTAGCCCATCTCCTCGACGATTCCCTTGACCCGGACCGTGCCGAGCGCGCCGTCTCCGGTTTTCGCCAGGTGGATTTTCTCCGGCCGCAGCGAAATCCAGACCCTGGTGCCGTCACCCACCGGCATCCCCTGGTCGATGTGGATCGGGCCGACATCGGTGTCGACGTCGACATGATCGGGGCCGGCTTCGCTGACCCGTCCTTCGAGCATGTTGGTCGAGCCGATGAAGTCCGCGACGAATCGGGACTCGGGGAACTCGTAAATCTCGGTCGGGGTCCCGATCTGCCGGAAGACGCCCTCGTCCATCACCGCGATCCGGGTGGACAGCGTCATCGCCTCTTCCTGGTCGTGGGTGACGACGATGAAGGTGATGCCGACCTGCTCCTGGATGTTCATCAGCTCGAACTGCGTCTGCTCGCGCAGCCGCTTGTCGAGCGCCCCGAGCGGCTCGTCGAGCAGGAGCAGCTTCGGGCGCTTGACCAGCGCCCGGGCGAGCGCCACGCGCTGCTTCTGTCCGCCCGAGAGCTGCTGGGGCTTGCGCTTCCTGAAGTCCTGGAGCTGGACGAGCCTCAGGATGTCGTCGACGCGTTCCGCAATCTCCGGCTTCGGGATCCTGGCCTGCCTCAGTCCGTAGCCGACGTTCTTCTCCACCGTCATGTGCGGAAAGAGCGCGTAGCTCTGGAACATCATGTTCGTCGGCCGCTCGTAGGCGGGAACGGTGGACATGTCGACGCCGTCGATGCTGATGCTTCCCGACGTCGGGGTCTCGAATCCTGCCAGCATCCTGAGCAGGGTGCTCTTGCCGCAACCGGATCCGCCGAGCAGGCAGAACAGCTCGCCCTTGTAGATGTCGAGATCGACGTTGTCGACGGCGGCGAAGTCGCCGAACTTCTTGGTCACGCCCCGGATCCTGACGAAGGGCTCGGCGCCGGGCTCGAGCCACGGCGTCTCGCTCATGTGTCCGTGTTCGGCCATCCGCCTGCACCTCCGGCTCGATCGGAACTTGCGCTTCCGGCCCGCCGATTCGCCACCGGCCGCGATTGATCGTTGCGGCCGGTGGCGGACTGGCTAGCAAACTGTCAGTTCCCGGCCTTCACGTCGGTCCACACGCGGGTGCGGGTGCGCTGGATTTTCCTCGGCAGCACCGCCAGCGTGTACATCTGGGCGACCGCCTCCGGCGGAGGATAGGACGCCGGGCTGCCCGTCACTTCCGGGTCGACCATCTCGTGGGCAGGTGCGTTCGCGGTGGCGTACCAGGTGTAGTTGGAATCGGCGGCCGCGACCTCGGGACGCATCATGTAGTCGAGGAACTTGTGCGCTGCCTCGACGTTCTTGGCATCGGACGGAATGACCCAGCCGTCGATCCACAGGTTCGCCTTCCCCTCGCCCTCCGGCAGGAAGAAGTCGAGCACGACCCCGGTATTGGCTTCCGCCGCGCCGGACATCGCCAGCAGTCCGTCGGGCCCCCAGGTCACGGCGACGCAGAACTCGCGCTGCGGCATGCGCTGGTAGGCGTAGTTGTCGAAGGTCTTGATGTAGGGGCGCACGGCCAGCAAGGTTTCCTTGACCTTCGCGTAGTCCTTCCGGTTCGTGGAGTCGGGCGGCAGGCCGAGATAGGCGAGCGTCATCGGGACGATGTCGGTGGGGGAGTCCAGGAAGGCGACCCCGCACTTCGCGATTTCCTTCATGTGGACCGGGTCGAGCACAAGGTCCATGGACCCGATCGGGGCGTCCGGATAGGTCTCCAGCACCAGCTCCCGGTTGTAGGTCACCCCGTGCGTGCCCCACATGAAGGGGACGATGTGGTTGTTGCCCGGGTCCCACTTGGTGTCGAGCTGCTCCATGACCTCCGGCATCATGTTCTTCATGTTGGGCAGCTTCGACTTGTCGAGCGGCTGCAGGATACCGGCCGGGATCAGGCGTGCGATCTGGGAGGACGCGTGGGAGACCACGTCGTACCCGGAGTTGCCGGCCAGGAGCTTGGAATCGATCGCCTCGACCGAATCGTAGTGGTCGTAGACCACCTTGATGCCGGTCTCCTTCTCGAAGTTCGCGATGGTGTCCTCGGCGATGTACTCCGCCCAGTTGGTGACGTGCAGCACCCCCTCTTCGGCCGCCGCCGGGGCAGCGGCCAGGGCTGCAACCGAGGCGGCAAGGATCGTCCGCTTCAGCTTCGATACGGTCTTGTTCATTACGTCCTCCTGTACGTGTGACGCCCGTCGTCCCTTCTCTCCGGGCCTGTCGCGTGTGACGCCCATACAGAATCGACCAGCGCATTCGCCGATTCGGTTCCTGAACGTCGTTGAATGGTAGAACCCTTTTCCGCGCCGCAGCCGTTTTGGCGACACTGGACGCCTAGCCGCCGGCGACCCGGGCCACATCGCGAATCGCCTGTTCCAGGATATCGAACATTTCGTCGATCTGCGGTTCGGTGATGACCAGCGGAGGCGAGAATACGCACATGTTCACCAGTGGTCGCACAATGAGCCCCAACTCCTCGCACCGCTCGTCGACCCGCTGACCGAACTCCTTGTCGAGCGCCAGCCGGTCGCCTTCCTTCGGCAGGCGCCCCTCCACGCAGCCGACCAGGCCGAGGCCCCGCGTCTCGCCGACAATCGGCGACTTCCCAAGTGCGTGGAGACGTTTCAGGAAGTGCGGCGATACCTGCCGGACATGGTCGAGGATGCCTTCGCTCTCGAATATCTCGATGTTCTTCAGTGCCGCGGCGCAGGAGACCGGATGACCGGAGTACGTGTAGCCGTTGGCGAACAGGACGTCCTCATGCCCGGGCCCGGACAGCGGCGCCAGCACACGGTCCGAAATCAGGCACGCCCCCAGCGGCAGGTAGCCGGACGTGAGCCCCTTGGCGCAGGTGATCAGGTCCGGCTGGATTCCGAACACGTCCTCGGAGGCGAACCAGTGACCGAGCCGGCCGAACCCGGTGACGACCTCGTCGGAGATGTAGAGCACGTCGTGGGCGCGGCAGACCTCCAGGCAGCGCTGGTGGTAGCCCGGCGGTGGGATAATGACGCCGCCGGAGGCGAGAACCGGCTCGGCGACGAAGCCGCCGACCTTGTCGGGACCGATCTCGGCGATCGCGTTCTCCAGGTCCGCGACCTTCGCGTCGCACCATGCCTCGAGACTCGTCCCGTCCGGCCTCAGGGACGGATTGACGTCCGGGAGCAGGTGCGTGCGCTCGCTGTCGACGTCGAACCAGCTTTGGCTCCGTTCCTTGCCGGTCACCGATGCGGCGAGGTAGGTCGAGCCGTGGTACGCCTTCTCCCGCGAGATGACGACCTTCTTGTCCGGGCGCCCCAGCCGGTTGTTGTAGAAGTGCACGAATCGAAGCGCGGTATCGACCGCGGTCGACCCGCCGGTGGTGAAGAACACGTTGTTCAGGTCGCCGGGGGCCAGGTCGGCGAGCTTTTTTGCCAGCAACGCACCCGGCTCGCTGGCGGTGTTCCAGGGCGAGTGGTAGGAGAGTTGCATCACCTGTTCGGCGATGGCGTCCGCCATGTCCCGGCGGCCGTAGCCGATTTGCGTGCACCACATTCCGCCGGGCCCGTCGATCAGCCGCTTGCCGTCGGGGGTCCAGACGTAGATGTTCTCGGCCCGGGCCGAGATGGTGCGGTTCGCTCCGTCCTCGAGCCACATGGCCTCCCAGGGATGCAGGTAGTGCCGGTTGTCGAAGTCGCGAATGGCGGCGGCGGAGTTGCTGAGCGGTGACATCGGGCCTCCTGATGCTGCGGCAGGGACTCGGGGCCGGTCGTCGCATGGTCGATGCGGGTGAGCGACCCGCGTCGCCGTCCCCGTTGTCGACTCCGGGCGCTTGTGCCCACGATTTCGAGGGTAAGCTAGCGCGCATCCGGGCGCGAGTCGAACGCTCGTGCTCATGGCCCGTCTCGATAGCCCGTCGCTGGGGTGCCGACCCGCCATGCGCGATCCCCGATACGACTGCCTGTTCGATCCGGTCCGGATCGGTCCGGTAACGGCCCGGAACCGCTTCTACCAGGTGCCCCACTGCTCCGGCATGGGCTCTAGGCGCCCGCGGATGCTCGCCGCGATGCGGGGCATCAAGGCCGAGGGAGGCTGGGGCGTCGTCTGCACCGAGTACTGCTCGGTCCATCCGACCTCCGACGACGGTGCCTATCCCTACGCCCGTCTGTGGGATGCCTCCGACATTCGCGACAACGCCCTGATGACCGAAGCGGTGCACGCACATGGTGCGCTGGCCGGTGTCGAGCTGTGGCTCGGTGGGAGCTTCATCGCGAACCTGGATACCCGGGTGCCGCCTCTCGGCGTCGTCAGCCGGCCGCCGACGAACGTCGACGTCTACCACCCGGTCCAGAGCCAAAGGCTCGACAAGTCCGATATCGCCGACATTCGACGATGGCAGGCCGACGCCGCGCGGCGCGCGGTCGAGGCAGGCTTCGACATCGTCTACGTCTACGCCACCCACGGCTACCTGGTCTCCGAGTTCCTGGATTCCGACACCAACGATCGGACCGACGAGTACGGCGGTTCACTGGAGAACCGGTACCGGATCGTCCGTGAGCTGATCGACGTGACGCGCGACGCGGTCGCCGGCAAGGCCGCCGTCGCCGTGCGCTACGCTGCCGATGTGGCCGACCCCGAGAGCTTCGACGCTTTCGGTGCCATGGCCGACCTGCCCGATCTCTGGGACCTGAACGTCCACGACTACGGCATCGAGATGGGGGTCTCCCGGTTCACCGGGGAGGCCGCCTTGCAGGAGCACGTGAGGCAGGCGAAGGCGATGACGGCGAAGCCCGTCGTGGCCGTCGGCCGCTTCACGTCACCCGACACCATGGCCCGGATGATCCGCGAGGGAATCCAGGACTTCATCGGCGCCGCGCGCCCGTCCATCGCCGACCCCTTCCTGCCGAAGAAGATCGAGGAGGGACGAATCGAGGACATCCGCGAGTGCATCGGCTGCAACATCTGCTACGCGCACAACACGCTCGGTGTGCCGATTCGTTGCACCCAGAACCCGACCATGGGCGAGGAGCACCGCCGCGGCTGGCACCCCGAGCGCGTTCCCCGGATGTCCAGTCCCGGACGCGATCGGGTTCTCGTCGTCGGGGCCGGTCCCGCCGGACTGGAGGCGGCCAGGACGCTCGGTGAGCGCGGCTGCGAGGTGATGCTGGCGGAGGCGACGCGCGAGGTGGGCGGTCGCGTGGCCCGGGAGAGTCGTCTGCCCGGCCTGAGCACTTGGATGCGGGTTCGCGACTGGCGGGTCGGGCAGATCGACAAGCTGTCGAACGTCGAAGTCTTCCGGGAAAGCCGCATGACCCTCGACGATGTCCTCGAGGTCGGCGCGGACCACGTCTTCGTGGCCGCTGGAGCGCACTGGACCGTCGACGGCGTGGGCCGTGCCCGGAACCTGCCGTTCTCGGTGGAGGCGCAGGCCGTCGTCGCGAGCGCCGATGCCGTGCTTGCCGGAGACGAAACGCCGTCCGGCCGCGTGGTGATCTTTGACGACGACCACTACTACCTGGGTCCGGTGATCGCGCTCGCGCTCCGCGCGTACGGCAACGCGGTGACGCTGGTCACCCCGGCCGGTCGCGCCGGGCAGTGGAGCAGCTACACGAACGAGCAGCACGCATCGGTTCGGGCCATGCTCGACGCCGGGGTCGAGATCGTCACCAACATGGTGGTCGACCGGGTCGCACCGGGGGGCGTCACGGCGTCGTGCGTCTTCTCGGGTCGAGCTCGGGAGATCGGCGCCGACTGGGTCCTGCCGTTGACCCGTCGCGAGCCGCACGACGCCCTGTACCGCGAACTCCGAGCCGCGATCGCGCAAGGCTGCGCACGGGCGCCCGCGACGGTCACCCGAATCGGCGACTGTCTCGCGCCGGGCACCATCGCCGCCGCCGTCTACGGCGGCTATCGGGCGGCGCTGGAGATGAATTCTTCTGCGGACACGAACCGGTCGGGCTGACTCCGGCTGGCGGCGTTTCCACCGGCGTCCGCATCCGTGTTCGGTGTACGAGTTTGCGGGGAGCGGGAATCCATACGGCCTATCCGAACACGAATGCCGGCGACCAGCCTCCGCTGCTCGTCGTGCCGCGCTGTGCAAGGGGGGCGACGACAATGTGAACCGCCCCCGGTGTTCCGGAGGCTCCAAACCTTGAGAGACTGGAGCCTCGGCAATATCCGGTACGGTTCATGCCGACAAGGGACAGGGTCGAGGGGAGCGACACGAACAATGGCCAAGCTGCTGTACGACGTGAAGGACGAAATTGCCTGGATCCGGCTCAATCGGCCCGAGGTCCTGAATGCGTTGAGCTCGGAAGAGCTCGGGGCGTTCGTGAGCGCACTGCGCAAGGCGGCAGATGATCCGGCAGTCAAGGCGATCATCATCTCGAGCGTCGGAGATTCCTTCTGCGCCGGCGAGGATCTGAAGATCGCGCTCGAGGAGTATCCGCAGATCAGGACCGGCGAGATTCACCCGGTTCTCGACATCGTGGAAGACATTACCGAGGGTCTCCAGGCCATCCCTCGGATCATCCGCATGGCGCGCAAGGTCGTGATTGCGTCGGTGCGGGGGCTTGCGGTGGGCGGCGGATTCGAAATCGCCATCGATTCGGACCTGATCGTTGCCGCGGACAATGCGAGATTCGGATTTCCCGAAGGCAATGCCGGCATGACGATCACGGGCGGGGCGACGAAGCTGCTGCCGATGAGCGTGGGGCTGAACAAGGCCCGGGAGCTGGTTCTGACCGGCGAGTTCATCGATGCGGCCGAAGCGCATCGCATCGGACTCGTGAACAAGGTCGTCCCGGCCGGGCAGGAGGACGACGAGGCCGAGCGGCTTGCCCGACTCATCATGACCCGTGCGCCTCTTTCGGTGGCCAGCCACAAGCGCCTCCTGCAGAACGCCGCCGAAATCGGTCTCGAGGCGACCCTGGAGCTGGAGAAGCAGACCGTCACGAACATGATCTACACCGAGGACTACGGCGAGGCGATCACCGCTTTCGGCGACAAGCGCAAGCCCGCATTCAGGGGTCGCTAGGAGATGGGCGCGTTCACCGACCCGCGGGACGAACGGGATCTGGCGAGCGTCCTGTCAAGGCGGGTGGCGCGCTCGCCCGACAAGCCGTGGCTCGTGACGGACGACGGTTGCTACACCTACGGTGACATCGACACCCGCTCCGGCCGGCTGGCGGGGGGCTTCGCCCGGGCCGGCGTCGCGGCCGGCGATACCGTCCTGCTCATGCTGCCCGATACGGTCGACTACATCTGCCTGTGGTGTGCGCTCGCGAAGCTCGGGGCCATCGAGGTACCGGTGAACGTCCACCACCGCGGCTCGATTCTCTCGTACCTGATCAACGATTCGCAGGCGGAAGTCTTGGTGGTCGACGCGCAATTCCTGGATCGGATCGAGGCCGTTGCGGACGATCTCGACACCTTGAAACGGATTGTCGTCGTCGGCGCGGTGGACCGTGCGATCGACGTCGACGCCGAGGTGATCGACTGGGACGAAGTGTCTTGTTCGGACCGGACCTGGGCGGGCGAGGGACCGAGCTACATCGATCTCATGGCGGTGATGTACACCTCCGGCACCACCGGGCCCTCCAAGGGCGCCACCATCACCCACGCACACGCCTATCAATATGCCCATGGCGTCGTGCGGATGCTCGATCTGAACGAGAGCGACGTCTACTACGCGCCGCTGCCTCTGTTCCACATCGCCGGTCAGTTCGCGCTGGTGTACACCGCCTGCATCGCCGGCGCGACCGCGGTGCTGCCCGGCACCTTCAGCGCCCGGCGCTTCTGGCGGGACGTGCGGCGGCACAACGCCACGGCAACCTTCCTGCTGGGCGCGATGGCCAACTTCCTGTACCGCCAGGACCCGGTGCAGGACGACGCGGACAACCCGCTCGAACGGGTGCTGATGGTGCCGCTGATACCGGAGACCGAGGAATTCAAGGCCCGCTTCGACTGCCTGGTCTCGACGACCTGGGGCGGCACGGAGATGAACTGCCCCGTGCGATCGGGCTTCGACCTGGTCGACAACAGGTCCTGCGGGCGCCTGATCGAGGACCTCTACGAGGTCAGGATCGTCGATGACAGGGATCGGGAGCTGCCGCCCGGGGTTCCGGGTGAAGCGCTGGTGCGGGCAAGGGAGCCGTGGATCATCTCCAACGGCTACTGGAACCATCCCGACTGGACCGTGACGGCGTGGCGGAACCAGTGGTTTCACACCGGCGACATGCTGATGCGCGACGAAGCCGGAAATTACTACTTCGTCGATCGATCCAAGGACGCCATACGGCGGCGCGGGGAAAACATATCCTCCATGGAGGTCGAAAACGAAATCAACGCCCATCCGGACGTCCTGGAGTGCGCGGTCATCCCGGTCGTATCCGTACACACGGAACAGGAGGTCATGGCCGTGGTCGTTGCCAAATCAGGCCATGTCGTCGATCCGGAAGACCTGATCAGGTTCCTCACGCCGCGCATGGCCTACTTCATGGTGCCAAGGTACATCGACGTCGTACCGGAGTTGCCGAAGACGCCGACCGGAAAAATACAGAAGTTCCCGCTGCGCGAAACGGGCGTGACCTCGACGACGTGGGATCGGGAAGTCGCCGGGGTGCGACTCCGGCGCTAGCCTCGACATCCTGGCGAGAAGCGTGACCTACCAGAGCGGTGTCTCGTTCACGGTCGAGACGTGCGCGCTCACCACCTTCCATCCAACATCCGGGAAGCGCACCCACGTCTGGCTCTGACGCCCGATGAGGTCGCGCCCGCGAACCATGAACTCGAGATTCACGGTCGCGTAGTCCCGGCCCAGGGTCAGGATCTCGAGCCGGATGCGCCGCTCCTTGATGTTGGTTCCGGGCGTCCGCCGCACCCGGTGTGCGTGAATTTCGTCGAAGCCGTACCCGTTCTCGTGCAGTGCGTAGCGAATCGTGTGCGGGCTGTTCCAGAACGTCGCGTCGAGCACGTCCACGTCCTTGTCGACGAGCGCGCGCTCGTACCGCTCGAATCG
>Ga0209021_1001945_pt1 | contig 19114 bp, 23 predicted proteins | sample PinacodermFT_FD_187299 | JGI IMG/M metagenome (GOLD analysis project Ga0209021, IMG submission 187299) | Host-associated microbial community of the marine sponge Aplysina aerophoba from Gulf of Piran - sponge pinacoderm, lysed by freeze-thaw... | ecosystem: Host-associated > Porifera > Sponge >... | reverse complement strand
CCCGTCATCTACGACCTGATACAAGTCCCCATCAGTCGTGCCCGGGGTGGCCTAATGACTGTGGCGACGACTGGCCTAATGACCCTGGCGAATGACACCTTCTAGGTATTCATCGATAGACGCGACCTTCCCGGCGGGCTGCCCTGCGGGGACCATCTGCCCATCGCGGGGAGGATGCCTTTGCAGTGGTCCCCTCCCTACCGGTAGAAGGTGCGCTCCTGCGGCTCAGGGCGAAAATCGGCGAAGCCGAACCACCGGCCGAGCTCCTTGCGGGCTGGTGCCGCTCACGGCACCAGCCACAGGCGGGGTCGGTGCACGCGGTGTCGCGCAATCGCTTAACCAGCCGACCCGCCTCGGGGAACTCATGCCGCCCTGGGTGCGGCATGACCGAGCTACCCCCCGAAACCGACAGCCACGCCAGCGCATAGGCAAGCGCCCAGCCGTGTCCGGCGGCATCTGCGATGACCTCCTGGGCGTGCGTCCGGCAGGCGTTGCCGTCCAGCTGCGCCTGCATGGCGGCGCGGGCCTCGGCGTCGGATGGCCTCGGGGAGCCGCGCAGGGCCGCGAAGACGTGGTCGAATCTGCCCCATCTACTGACGTCGTCAGCCAGTGCCAGGCCGTCAGCAGACCGGACGGGGCATACCGCAGGGCCTTCAGTTGGTTGTCGAACACTTCCAGGGCGAGCCTGGAATCCATCTCGGGGTCGTTGACACGCCCGCGTTGAGCCCTCCGTCCTGGTAGTGCTTGACCAAGTGGTGGTAGGGGTGTCGTGGAAACGCAAGGGGATTCAGCCGAAGCGTATCTACTACTGGCAGCCGCAAGAGCCGTAGCCGTGGGTTCGCGGCCTGCAGGTGAGGCAGATCGAAGGCGATCAGGTTGTGGCCCAGAAGGAAGTCCGCACCGCCGGCAAGGTCGTCCAAACTGGCTAGCGCTCCGGCGAAGCTCGCTCCAGATATCGGGTGGACCAAGGATCGGTTGGTGTCCGAACGTACGCCGGCGAAGGCCCTAACACGGGTATCGCGTCGGCCCACCTCTAGGTCGAGGGAGAGGCACGCAAATGAGAGCCCGCTGGTTGCGCCCAGCTCCATATCACTATGGCTCGCCGCGAACTGCATGCCCCCTAATCCTACGGGGAACCATGGGCATTGTGCACGGCTACCCCGCTATTCGTCGGTTGCCCTCCCTGTAAGGACTAATCCGCGCCCTTGCGCGGGTGATGGTCGGTCGTGATTGCTGGTCGCTTCAGTACACGAAGAATAGCCACTGGGGAAGTTCTCTTGCGTAGCACCTCGGAGGTCATTCATCGCGGTTAGGCAATAGCAACCAAGAGTTGCGGTATTCATGGCCAGTCGACCTGAACCCGGGCTCTACGGGAGGGGTAAGAAGTGCGGGCAATGGAGAATATTCGGACCCAACTACTCCCGATACGGGCTGCTGACAGTCGACAGGAGTGGAGTTCGAACCTTGCTAGGCACCCCTAGGGAGACTGCCTTGCGAACTTTCCAGTGGGAAGTGGCATTCCAATCTATGGCCAGCAGCTCGAACCAGCGACTAGGGCATCAACGTTCCCGATCATCAACCATTTGGCTAAAATAGCCTCCGCCTTGCAGCAGAGTCAGCGAATCGACCGTGATGTTGTCTACCAGGTCCCATATCTATTTCGGTTTGAGTTCTCCCGAAACGGGGACCGAAACGTCGTTACGCTCGTAGGCACCGATGTTCACTCCTGGCTACTCCATCCAAGACTCTACGATCGGGTCGCTAAGTCTTGCCATCCAAGTACTGTAGGGCAGTGAAGACAGCAGCAATTACACTCGCAATCAGGATTACACCCGCCGCCATCTTACTCCAGACAGAATGAAATAACACTGCCCAAATCTCATCGCGCTGCACCCATCTGCTATCTCTTTCCTCTCTGAACTTTTCTAAGGAGGACGCTTGGAATTCATTTAAGCGCTTGTCAATATCAACGGCGTATAAGTCATACAAGGCGTTACCCAGAGCGGCGTCAGCAGTTGCCCGTACGCGGGAAATCATTTCTTCTTGCGAAACCACACGTTTGTACTCAGTTAAGTCATCCTGAACGTTATCTATCATCTGAAAGGTTATAGTGAAAATAGCGTCACCAAGAGTCAACGTCCACGGTATGGCTCGTAAATTGATTAACCTAATCACAATGGGCCCTTCGTAGCCAGGGTCTACGTGCCCAGCGTTTAGTGCGAGTATTCCCGCCAAAGCCAAGGAGTTTCTTGAGTACACAGTGCCACAAAGACTAGTCGGCATCACAATATCTTCAAGCGTGACCACAAAAATCATTTGTCCGGGCTGCACAGTCACCGTAGGCTGAGAGACTTTCGGAAGTTCCGATGAGTAATTCAGCGTTTCGACTCTCGCTCCTTTGCGAGTGTCAGCTGATTGTTTCCATATGGCGGTACCTGCCGTCAGGTCGTAGCTGTCGGCTTGAATCTCGAACTCTCCGTCGTCCCCACAGCGAGGATTGCGGATCAAACCGTCCCTTCGTATCCTTGTCTCGATTTCTTTCCTCGTCAAAGTACTCATTAACAACTACCCCTAGATCCCAATACCCTTGTGGTTCAGTGGCATGCCGGACTCCATTTCGATTGTGATGTGGTTCCATAGATTATAGGAAGCCCGCAGGATCTGTCACCCCGCAACTTCTCCTAGGAGCAGCCACTAGTAGAAGTGAGCGGTTGGATGTACGCGTCAGGCCCGTCTCCTGCAGGTCCGGTTTCAACGAGCCCCTGCAGGACTGCGGTTAGGATGCTGCCAACAAGGAGGGGACAACCTACAATCTGCCGCAGGTCACCGAGATGATGACTGTTGAGACAACAGTCTCCAACAATCCTAGAGGGACAACCCGAACCAAGAGGCCGTTGCCGAGTCAAAGGTCCGATACCCGGTATTGAACAGGTCACACGCCCTCCAGACCAAACGCCACACAGGCAGGTAGCAGTCATACCAAAGCCTTCACATCTGCACGTCATCTCCCCTCTTTCAGGAGTGCTTGAGGTACGGGGCTAAGAGTTTGAATGCCACTGTAGCGACCTCTCGAACGTCACGCGTAGAATCAATCGAATACTGACAGTATTGGGTCAACCGTTCGGTCTCGGCCTCCACAGGATGTCCATCCATAACAAGAAAATCTCGTAGTTCAACCCGATGCCCCAATCGTTCTTCATACCGTCGGTGTCGAATGATTTGATCAGCTTGAAGCCAAATACCAACCATTTGAGAGCTATACTTTTCTATCTCCGACCACATATTCACGTGTCTAACCCCGTCGAAAAGCACCGCGTCACCGCTGCCTATCGAATAAAACCGCAAAGTATCTTCCAGCAGTGACCGAGCTCCATACCTCTCGATATAGCTCTGTCCGATATCTTGAAGACTACTCCTATTATGCAAAGCACCCTGTCTATCAGCCAGGTATCTGAAGTACGCCCCAAACGAAACAGGCCGTATGCCCGACCCAATGGTGATGGATCTAGCCAGTGAGGACTTCCCGCTGCAGATACGTCCGCAAAGTACAATAGCTAATCTCATACTAGTCATGCTTCTTCCTCAGCTAGCAAGGGCCTCTTCTCGTTCTTCATAACAACCCAGCCACGACGATCGCGTTTTGAGATTTCAATTGTAGACAGCGCTTGCACGTTAGATATACGCATTAACGTTGCAAATCTACTTTCTTCCTTCTTCTCCCAAAAAGACTGATGCTCAATACGCAAGTTCGCTGAAAAGGCGCGTCGTACATGGGACCATCCCTCTGACCCAATTTCATAAAACCACACATTACTAACCAGACAGATTGCAGACAATGTTCGCTTGGAAGTTCTTTTCAACAATACAACGTCGCCTTCTTTCACAGAATGATAAGGTGCTATTCGATTCTTTGAAAATCGAGATTCCACTGTTTTCGTCCCATCCAATATATAGTCCAAATACGGATCTGAAACTACGGCCACATGCACGGCATAAGGGGTTGGTCCATGGGGGGACAGTTTAGTCAGGTAATCCTCCCAGAACGGAAGACCCCTCGTCACTCGCCGCAAGGAGTCGATTAGTGTCGCGCTAAGGATTAAACTAGGGATCTCCATACACTATACTCCCCAATTCCTCCATTTCGAGGCTCACAACCCTTTCGATCTGAGACACAACACGCCCCACTGAGTTGTCATTCACCTCGTACTTGCCTTGAGCCATCCCAGCCTGGATCCTGTCGTGTGGGTTTTCTCCCCTTTCGATTGCCTGAGTTATATCGAACAGAGCAGGGATATTCTTACATCGAAACACTCGATTACCGCTGGTCCATACTTGCGCCTCATTTCGCCGCGCATTCCTCCGGCTTACACTGGGAAGTATGTCACCGGGCAAAATCCGAATTAGTTCTGGCGTTTCTAAGACGCAATCATCCCTTCGCATCCATATCTCTATACCTGAAATGCAAGAACGGAACCAATCCGACTGTTCTCCCTTAGGCACAAGCGTTCGGTTCACGTTGTGAGTATTCTTTCTAAAACGCAAGAGATCGCCCTTCCTCCAATGAGAAGGTATGTGATTGAATCCTGCCGCCTTCAAAGCATTGTACTCGAAATACGGGGTAACGTAAGACAAGGACAAAAGTTCCGAGTTGACCCATTCCAATCCTAAGCTTTCAGCGAAAGCTATCAAACGCTCTTGTTCTTCAAATGCACCAGGTCTCATTCCATGGGATCCATAACAAAAAAGCAATGTGCCTCCGACAACTAGTGCATGGGCAGCGGAAGCCAAAAAGGCCATTGCCTCATCAAAATACCATGGCGGGTCAGCCAAAACTACATCGGCGCGGGGCACGTCCAAAGTATTCTTCATCAAATCTACGCTCTGAATCGATCTTTCATGTTTATTGGTATCGTCGTTCAACACAGACCCATGTAAGTCAAGCAACATGAAGTCACGAGGTAGCCGCTTGGACGTTCCAAGCCAATAAACGGATGGACATCCCAACAGCAATACACGGTCATCATTTCTTGACGATTCCATTAGTTCGTCCAAGACCCGTTCTGCTGAAATAAGGGTAAACCGCCAATCGAAGGCGAGGGGATGAGGTATGGCTGTTCCCGGCATCAACACGCCAGGGTAATCATGGGTCGATGCCAGAGCATGTTCAGTACCAAAATCAGGTTCCACAAGTGAAACTTCAATGAGCTGCGTAATCACGTTTCGAACATCACTGGGGTACGATCCTGGCAACCTACGCACTATATTCCAGAAATCAGCATATCCGTCTTGCGAACATTCCACAACCCATCGTGCAAGTTTTTCTTCAAACTGCACCTGCGCCGAGTTGTATTCTTGCTCTTTCGACACTCTCTATTTCCTCAGAGAAACATCAACGATGGGCAGACCGAGCTGTTGATCACTAAAACGATCTTCCAACTCGCGCTGCCATGCTGCAATCGCAAGATGTTGAATGTTGAACGCCTTCACTTGTTCTTTGCCTAAACGAGAATGCAAGGGTGTAAAGTGACGTATTTCCAAAGGTATAGTCCGTAACGGCAAGTTAATATGAAGGTCTTGCAACTTGTCCATGAAGGCAGCTATACGCTTAGGAACATTCTCCTCATCGGGAGTTGTCATAGTGACGTACGCGTATACATCCATACCAGTTTCCAGCAAACGCTCGAACAACTCAAACTGTTGATTGAAGAGAGAGTCCTTGGCCATCGTGTTAAATGCAAAGGATTTTTCGTCGAAACCCTTAAAGCAGCAAACTCTCCCATAATTCCGCGATTCCGCAAGGCGTCTCACCTCAGTTGCAGAAAGATATCGCCAAAAGTAGTCATTGCTTAAGTTGTCGTCGGACCATAGGTACACTTCCTTTTCCAGTCCCCGGAGTCTGACCTCTTCAAGCATCCAAATGATCCACTCCGGTACTAAGTCTGGTTGTCCGCCCGAAAGATCAATCACTCTTGGGGGATTTTCTTCTTTCAGATATAACTCCAGCAATTCTGTAGCAGTAAACCAGGACGAGTATCTTAGGTTCGCAGACAACAACTCAAAGGGCACATAACAGTACCAGCAACGCCAGTTGCAGATTGCATTCTGAAAAACCTGAGCTCGTAACACCTCCTGTTCGGCCATTTCCAATGCTCGGCATGCTGGCTCTATAGGTAATGGGTTAGAAGGCCAACCGAGACTTGTAGTTCTTTGGAAATGTCGAATTCGGCCAAAGCCTCCACAATTTGCTGGTTCGGTAAGGTCTTCCTCTTGTTCACTTCCTGTGAATCGAGTAATCAACAGTCTTTGGTGCTCTAAGTCGACGCCCCTAGACCTCAGTTGCGCTGACAGCCTGGTTGTATCAATCTGATCTGTCATGGTCTTCCTGTTTTTCCAGACATCACTCCGTCGACCCTGTTCCGCCTACTCCGTCAGGAAGGGTAGCCTCTGATCGATGTAGTACATGACCATCTCCCTCATGTATCCCAATTCCTCGTCCGTCAAACTCCGTTCTCGGGGGATTCCGTGCCAGGCCTCTAGGCATCTACGGCAACAAGTTGCAGTTGCGTGCTGCGCGTAGAAAATCACATTCCCTGTTTTTGGCGTTTGTCTGCCATCCCAAGAATTAACGGAACGAGGCGGGGCTACATATTTCCTAAGTCTATGGTCAGCAGCCTCGCGGAGTCCAGAAACCCCCTTCCGTCTCGCGTGGTTGATTGCCTTTTGGTCGATTCCGATATCCCAGTAGTGATGACGAACGTATTCCTGCCTCAGTGAATGCATGGTGTTCTCAACATCTCGCAAGTCGTGTCTATCCAGTCTCTTCCAGTCAACCAAATTAGATCCGCAAACACGGCATGGCCCACTGCGATACGACTCTGGTCCTGGTCGAACTCGAAGAAAAGTGTGCAAATCCCGCTCACAGTCGGAGCTGGTGCAAGTCACTTTCGGCAGTGGCTTGATTTCATTCCATTCAGCATTCGTGGTCATGGAACCAACTCTTCCCGTGGCGCTAGAGCTTGCAAGAGCAAATGACGATCCGGTTCGGCAAGTGCTGCGAAGTCTATTCGTTCATAGAAGACATTCCTCGCAGTGGCCCAGGGTTGAGCAGCAATTTGGAGATTGTTTGCAGCGCCCCACCAATTTTGGCCTTGTTCTGCCGCGAGGCGATAGGCGAGATAGTTTGCTAAATGACCGGCAGGGACATCCTCTTCTTCCGCAACTTCGTTCACTGCGGTCTTGAGTCTTCGCAAGTCATTGCCTGCAAGGGCCAGACTTCTTTCGGCTAATTCCGTTCCTCTTCCATCCAGCAATATTGCCGCCGCAAAGTGGTTTGCAATTTGGTCCTCTTCATCAGCTCCCAATTCTTCCGGTTCTATCACTGTACGCTCAGGTGAGTCGGACTCCTGCCCAGCATGGTAGAGTTCATGCAACAAATCGAATGCCCACCTGGATTCTGAAGCAGTATTCTGTTTCAGGACGATAACGTTTCGCCCCCCCTCTCTGAAGCATGCTCCGTGAAACGCGCCTGAATCATCGAGTGGCAAGACAGGTATACCCAAATCCCATACGTAGTTCAATAAAGCTTCCAGAGAGTAGCTGTCGAAATCTCTCCTTATAGTTGAGCGGACCTCCTCTGGGTTTGTCGGTACAGTTTTCCTCGGCATGCCCACGCAGGCCTGAATAATCAACAACGAAAGATAGTGCGCATACACTGAATACGCGTTCACTTTCTCAACGCGAGCATTCACTGAAGTCTTATACCTTATGCCGCTAGTGGCATGAGTCAGTACTAGGGAGTTTCCTTGTAACACCTCTTCGGTAGACCAACTGAACACTTTCCCGAGTGTCTCTGCAGCAGCCTGAATTAGCATACCATGCTCTTCCGTATCTTCGGCATTTCTGATTAAGGACATATGAGGTATCAAGCGTCGTCTCACGAATTCGCCGGGCAGTCCAATCTCGGCAAGCTTTCTTAACAGAGTCTGCCATGACAGGTTTTTATTCTCAGAGAGTAGTGATCTGTCGATTTCCATATTAAGCGCTGCCGCTATTGCATTAATGCGTTGAAAGCTTGCACCAGCATATTCAGAGGCTTCATAGCGCTGAATCTGTTGCTCTTTCAAGCCTAGTTGTTCTGCCAATTCTCGTTGGCTTAGCCCACGTGCTATGCGTGCTTTTATTAGAGTTGTTGGAAGTTCATTGATCGTTAGCAGTTGATTAAAGTCGAAACTGCCGGCCCGTAACCCGTCATATTCGAGAAGGTCCTTCTCCAAATCAGCGAGCTGGCTCTTCAAGGCGTCGTGCTTCACCTTGAACAATATCGGGTGAATGTCTGATTGTTCAGCGCTATGGTCATCCAAACCTCGCAAGGCTGTACGAAAGCGATCAGCTTGAGCCTTGGTTATTCTGTATTGCCTGTCATTCTTAATCACACAACGCCTCCCAAATCCAAGGCTATGATGCCTTTGCCACATCCTGTATCTTTGTCTGTCTGAAAGAAGTAAAAAAAGTCGAGATCGTCCGAGCCGATCCTAATCTTTGCTGGCAGCAGTTCACCGAGAAATCTCGCCTTCTGGGTCAAGCGGCCATCTCCGATATCAAGTAGCACAGGATCGAGAGCGGTGGGGTCTACTCCAACGGGATCCCAGCAGGCATCAAAGTCCTTGGGAATAGGCTTATCCGTGACGAAGCTGCCATCTAGGTACACGGTTTGACAGCCTGCGCGCTTGAGTGACTGTAAGGCCACTAGCAGCCCTGCCAGAAGTTGACGACGCCACGCTGTGGTTCCGAACCTGACGGAGATTTCCTTCCAAGTGGCCCAGTGGATACCTGGAGGTAGGTTGCCCCGTGGATCGAACTTGGGAATCATGACACAACTCTAGCATTGTGTTGAGGCGACGTCAATGGGTTCAACTGGTGGGTGGTGAGCAGAATAGGACGAGGTCGCATCCGTGTACGCAAGGAGGACTTAGCTCGTATCGTCCTCCGCCTAATCGCCGGGGAGGAAACCGAGCACGCCCTGTAGTGGGTCGAAGAAGGCCACCAGGTAAACACGCGTGCCTTCAGGCGGGGGAGGCCATCGCATTGGCAGCGACGGCCTCCCCCGTACTCTTGCGACCAGCATCCCGCGCCAGGCGGTTCGGCCTCAGCTCCCGTTCCATCGCCCACTGGAGGAGGAACCCGGACAGGAGGCGGACCTTGCGATTTCTGCACTTAGAACAGCCGCAGCGTCTGGAGCTGCTGTCGGTCTGTCCCTCCCTCGGCGGCTCCGGTCTGCGCCTGCCCCTGCGAACGCCGGGGCTGACGCCTGGCCGGGGGACCGGGTCTCGCGTGAGCCGGGTACCTGGGCTCGCCCTCCCACCTGGCTCTCGCCCGTTCGATCACCGCCGGGACCTCCTGCGTTAGCCCGGATATGTCCGGGCCGTCGAAGGACTCGATGTGCGGGTCTGAGGCGGGTTGCTGCACGCCGATGGTGGCCCTGCCTCCCTTGAGAGACACGACGACTTTTAGGTCCTCCGGTCGGTCGGCCTGCTCCCCGGCGTCACTGGAACCCTGCGGTTCCTGCGTGGTCTCCTCGCCAGCGTCCTGCTCACCGGCGACCGCAGCTTCCGTACCGTCCGCCGCATCGGCGAAGGGACTCTCGTCAGCGCTCGGGGCGTCCGAGCGGGTCATTTCCACTCCAACTTCGTCAGGCATGGTTGCTCCTTTCCTCGTTCCTTCTCTGGCCCCTCGCTCAGGCTGCGAGTCTCGACTCTCTTCTGATCTCGCCGAGTGTCTTTGGCTCCCAGTACAGGTCGCGCTCCACGGCGGGAACGTTGCCGAACACGGTCGCCTCCGCCAGCTCGGTGAGGTCGAAGTAGCCGAGCTCGGTCTCGAAGCCTTCGACGAGGCCGAAGCATGTTCCGGTCTCGGCCTCCCACTCGGTGATGTACCAGCGCCAACCGATGTAGGGGCTGAACAGCTTCACCCTGGCGACGACGGCGTCGGGGTCGTCCGCGCCGTCGTTGGCATACAGGGGCGGGATCGTGTCGGCGAGCTCCTTCGTCATGAGCTTGTGTCTTCGGTACCTGTTGTGATTGTCCTGCCAGGTCGTGGTGGTTGCTTCTTGGTCAGACATGGTTCTCTTCTCCTTGTTCCTTGTCGGATGCGTTCGTTGAGTGTTGCTACCTAGGCCGCCATCCCCAGCTCGGAGTCGGAGCCGATCACCCGCTCCACCGCCTCCGGCGTGGCATACGTGGGGGTGACCGTTCCCAGCTCCATGTCCAGGTAGAGGCCCATGAAGGGGCAGGTGCCCGCCACCATGCGGCGGACCACCTGTAGCACTAGGGAAGCCATCATCTGGTTGATGGTCGGATCCTGGTCGGTGAGGTCGAGCGCGGCCGCGCAGTCCACGTCCGGCGGCGTGGTCGAGACCGCAGTCAGCAGGTCGGGGCGCTGCAGCGTGGGAGCGGGCAGCAGTCGGCAGGTCCCGTCGACGAAGGCGCGCTCGTCCCAGTCGACCTCGTCGGCGACATTCCCGACCAGGACCTGTCCCCAGTTGGTGTCGTTGCCCGCGTCGATGAGCCACCGGCGCGGGTCGCCCGGCAGGCACTCCGCCATCGCCCGCCGCGCGGCCGCGTTGTCGGCGCAGCCGATGAGCAGGCAGTTCCCATAGGAGGGAAGACCGGGGTAGCGGGGTCCGTGGGGACCGGAGTCGTCCTCCCGGAAGGGATAGACCGAGTAACCGACGGGACGCCGGTAGACCCGCGTCAGCCGGTCCGCGAGAGCCTGGCTCTTGAACCTGCCGACGTCCTCCGGGTAGAAGTTCTGGCGGAGCAGGTTGTGGGGCTCCACCCGGTCGTGGTCAACGAGGACGATGGTGGCCTGCCGCCCCTGGAAGAGGCGGCAGAGACCCTCGGCGACGAAGCCGCCGGTCCCGCCGCAGCCGACCACGGTGATCCACGGGTCGTCGAGCAGGAACGCGTTGTCGAGGTGGTAGGGCATCCTTCCCTCCTTGTCATCAGTTGGTTGCGTCGTGTTCGCCGGGGAACCGGACGCCCGGCTCCGGGCCGTCGAAGACCTGCGGCCAGTCCACCGGGGCGAAGTGGCCGTAGACGCCGACCCGGAGACGCAGTTCGGGCCGGGCGGAATCGAGGCGTCCGGCGACGCCGTAGAGGCGGAAGCCCTGCTCATCCCGGTCGTCGGTGGCCGAGAAGAAGGCGGGAAGGCTTCCGTGGGAGTGGAACTCGGCGACCACGCCCGCCAGGGGCTGGTACGCGAGTCCGGTGGCCGTGCCAGCCTGTGGCGGGACCACCAGCCGGTATCTGCGTCCGTCCCAGCGCACGGCGAAGAACCGCTCCGTGTCAGGGGCGTCTTGGAACCAGCACAACCCCACCGCGAAGAGGGCCGCGGGGATGGGGCCGTGGGTGAGCTGCACCTTCCCGGCGACGGGAGCGAGCCCGCGCACCGCGCATGGGGCGATGAGCACGCGCGCCGTCAGGTGGGCGCTCCGGGACTGGACGTAGACGCCGCCTGCCCCCAGCACGTAGTCGTAGCCGATGCCGTGGGCCCCGGCGAGCCCGGCGGGGTGGTTGACCAGGTAGCCGACCGGCCCCGCTCCGGCGCTAGAGGCGGTAGCCCCGTCTCCCTTCGGAGAACGCCATGACGTGGGCAACCGTATACTGGGGAACCAGGTCTTCCACCGGGTATTCGTCCTTTCCATCGATCTCCTCCCATAGTGATTGCAGGTCGTCGGGGTGCTTCTGCGAGCGGTTCCCCGAGTCGCCGGTGAGCGAGAAGAAGGACTGGAAGAAGGATTCGGGTATCAGTCCCACTTCCTCCGGGAACCGGTGGCTTCCGGGGCAGACCCTTCCGTCGTGGAAGACGTTGAAGGCCGGGGCCCGGAAGAGCTGCTGCTCGGGGTGCGTCGGCCGGCTCGTTGCGGCGTGGACCCAGGGCGCGCGGCCCGGCGAGCAGACGAAGAGCAGGCCCGGCATGGGAAGCCGGAGCCGGGCGGGAGGCTTGAACGCCTCCCGTTGCAGGGCCACGGACCAGACCTGCGGCGGACGCCAGAGTCCCACCACCTGCCCGGTCTCGCCCTGGCTCCACCAGAGCGTGTCTTCGGGGAGCAGCCCCGAGGAGAACCCCAGGTGCTGCGTGAGCACGTCGGCGATCCCGTCCGCCGAGACCGTCCTGACCCAGGCGGCATTGTCCTCGAAGCCCCGCAGGAGGATCGTCTCGTCGTAGACCTCCACCTGCACCCTGAGGTCGTCCCTCGGCGCTTCCGCCGCGCCCGGCAGGGACCACCCGCTGATATCGACGTCATCGTTCATGGTCGTTGTCCTCCTGTTCTCGGTCTGCGAGCCGCCCCAAGACGAAGTCCAGCATCACGGCGAAGCGGCCCGGAAGGTCTTGCTCCAGCCAGTCGGCCAGTCGGCTCACCGAGTCCATGACGGCGGTGGCCTCCCGCCACTCCTCGGTGCCCTGCGCGATCAGGTCGTCGTCCCACGGATCGGCGAACCCGTCGTACTCCCCGTCCTCGTAGCTGGCGTCGAGGAAGAAGTTGCCGGTCTCGCCCCAGACCCAAGAGCAAGCCTGGGCCGCCCCTTCGAACGGCGTCCCCTCCAGCGCCCCGGCGAGGGCGTCCAGCGGTATGCCGCCCTGGGGGAGCCTGAGCAGGGTCTCTTGCGGGATGCGGGCGGCCGCCGACTCCAGCCAGGCCACCCGGAGCCCGTCGGGATCCTCGTAGTAGGAATCGAGGGGCCTGACCAGGAGCACCATGGCCGAGAGCCCGTCCCGGTAGCGGTCCCACATCTCGTGCAGGTCGTCGTAGCCGAAGCCGAAGAGTTCGAAGGGAATGCCCCTGCGGAGCCATGTCCACGGGGGCTCGTCCCCGTCGTCGAGGAAGTAGTCGAAGAATGGGGCGTAGAGGGGGAAGTGCCGCTCCTGAAAGAGCCGGCCGAACCGCTCCACCCTCGTGCGTACGTCGGGGGCCGCAAGCACCTCCTCGCCCTCCTCGGGAAAGAGGCGGCGCACCAACCCCGCGAACCAGGCGTAGTCGTCCGCGTAGCCGACGAGCGTCACCAGCTCCCGCAGCGACGGCGGACGCCGCAGGAGCAGTTTCGCCAGCCCGCTCAGCCGCGGCGGGGCCGCAGCTTCCATCGCAGCGCCGCCGCCAGGCGGCCTGTGGCAGACGCGTAGTCCTGGGCCTGGGCGCAGGCCAGTTCCACTTCGCTCTGCCGGGCGGCCGCGGCGTCCAGGTCGAAGGAGCCGTCGGGCCGTGTGAGCTCCGCCGTGAGCTCGAGGATGCTGAGGCCTGCCGGCGGCGTCGCCGCCAGCAGACCCGCAAGTGTCCGGTTGTCCATCGGGTGCCTCCCTAGCTCCGGGCGTCGGGGCAGGCGCCCTTGGTGCCCACCCGCCGCTGGAACTCGTAGACCGTGTCGTCGCCCCGGCTGGTCTCTTTCACCGAGGCATTGGCGATCTCGCCGTAGAAGTCGGCCAGCGTGGCCTTGACCTGCTCGACGGTCATGCCGGGGTCCGGGTCGGGGAACTCGCGGTCGTCGTAGACAAAGATGCGTGTCATGGTTCATCTCCTTCTGATGGGTGTCTGCCGTTCGCGGCGCCCGTTCAGGCCGCCTTCAGGGTCTCCTGCTCCATGCCGAGCGCCCACTCGAAGAGGGACGTGGATGCGGGCCTGGGCTTCCGGCTGCGCCTGGCGCCCTGCTCCTGAGCGAGGAACTCCGCCCAAGAGAAGAGCGAGGGCTGCGGCTCTCCTGCCCCGTCGATGCCGTTGGCCTGGACCGTGTCGACCGCCGGCCCTGTGCCGTCGGCGTGATGGCCCCTGCCGCTGACCGGAGCCGTCTTGGGCTCGACGGCATTCCAGCCGTCGTCCACGAGATACTCCTCGGCAGTGGACGCGGCGTCCCGCGCAGCCGCGAAGACCGCCTCAACCGTCTCCGCCTCGTCCTCGTCGCCGTTCACGATCTTGCGAGCGAGCGCGAGCATGAGGTCGTCTCCGTCGTCGCCGTAGGCGGCAAGGCCGTCCTCCGGCAACTCGCCCTCCACCGCCAGCGAAGATTGGAGCTTCTTCGCCACCAGCTTCAGGGCGTCGGCCTGCAGGCTGTTCCGGTGGGCCATGAAGACGACCCGCACCGGCTGCGTCTGGCCGATGCGCCACGAGCGGCGGGACGCCTGTCTCATGACGTAGACGCTGTAGTCGGTCTCGAACCAGACCAGCGTTGGAAAGTCGATCAGGTCGAGGCCCGTCTGCACCAGCCTGGGGTGGCAGACCAGCACGTCGAGCCCCTTCTCCACCTGCTCGGCGACCCACGCCTCGCGCCGGTCGGGCGCGACCGCGTCGGCCTTCATCACCGCCACCCGGAAGCCGTGCCGGGTGAGCATGTCCTCCATCCGTTCGGTGATGTCCCGTGTGCCGGTGTGCGTCGCGTAGACCAGCACCCGGCGCCCCTCCAGCCGCTCTGCAGCCACGAGGTCGACCAGCGCCTGCTCCTTCGGGTAGACCCGCTCCTCGGAGAGCGGGGGAACCGCCGCGATAGGCTCGCCCGTCGCGGGGTCGAAGACGGTCTCGCCCCGCGTGCAGCCGTCCGGATAGGCGAGCAGCGTCTGCAGGTAGGTGGCCAGCAGACGCTTGGAGCCCGTCGCAAGCGCCGCGCCCAGCGCCTGCTTCAGCGCCCCGTAGAGCGTGTCGTAAGCCGAGCGCTGGGAGAACCCCGTGTGATCCGAGTCGGAGTCCATGGTCGAGAGCAGCACCCGCTCCTCGTATGGGGGCAGGCCGGATGCCACGTCCGAGAGCCGCAGGAAGATCGAGTTGCCGATCAGGTGGAAGAGCGCCGAGGGGGCGAGGCCCGGACGCTCGCGCACCACCTTGCGGTAGCGCCGCCTCCGGCTGTTGCGCCCGTCCTCGACCGGGGCGTCCTCACCCTGCTTGTAGACGGTCTCCTCGGTGAAGCCGTACCGGTCGATCCAGCGCCCCTCCTCCGAGTGCTTGAACTCGGTGCGGATCTCGGGGGAGAACCGGTAGAGGAGGTGGAAGAGGGTGCTGGCGTATCCGCCCATCAGCGTGCCGGAGAGCGTGAGGGAGCGGCCGCACGACTCCGCGAGCACGCCGGCGGCGATGCCCTGCGCCGAGCCGCGGGCCTTGAACTCATGCACCTCGTCGCCGACGAAGAGGTCGAAGAAGCCCCGCATCCGGTGCTTCACGTAGTCGGCGAGCGGGTAGCGGCGGGGGCCGGCGTTGTCCGCCTGCCAGAGCGGGGAGTTGCACACGTCGCAGACGCGCCGCCTCCGGGAGAGGTCTCCCAGGGAGAGCGGCACGCCCTCCTTGTCGAGGACCTGCTCGCCGCAGGCCGGGCAGCAGGGGATGCGGAAGGGATCGCCTGTCTCCTCATCGCGCACGAGCCTCCCGCCCGCCACGGCCCACCGCTCGTTGACGGCGGGCTGCCAGCGGAAGGAGAGCTTCGCGCGCTCGCGGGACATGACCGCGAAGAGCGGGCCCGAGCGCGGGAGGAGGCGGAGGCGCTCGAGGTCGGTGATGGAGGTGACGATGGCGCCGCGGGCGCCTGGGACCGTCTCCTCGACCTCGCGCTTCCACTTCCGGACGAGGTGCGGCGGGCAGAGCACCAGCACGCGCCTGAACCCCGCCGCGTGGGCGGCGCTCGCGGCGATGAACGTCTTGCCGGTGCCCATCTCGCCGACGACGGTCGTGCCTTGGTGGGCGCCGAGGGAGAGGGCCGCGCCACGTATGGCGTCGGCCTGCGCGCCGAGCGGCCTGCGCAGGAGCGTGGGGAGTTGAACGGTCTGCTCGGACGGCCGGTAGAGGGGTGGGTACGACTCCACCACCCGCTGGGCGATGGAGTCCCTGAAGGTGTCGATGAATCCTGCAAGGTCCATGGGGTTCTCCTTTCGTGGGGGACGCATCCCCCACGGCCCCCAGGAACCCCGCGCCCCTGCGCCAGGCTCCCTCACGGGTGGCATGGACACAGGGCACACCCCTCCCGCCCTGAGGGGTGGTCAAGGGAGTGCCGGGCGCGGCGGCCCTGTGAAGCGCCCGTGGGGGCACTCCCTTGGGTGTGGTTCTGATGTAGTGATGTGTCGGTAGGTGCAAATGTTGGCTATCCGCTGAGTTCCCGCCGGGCGCTCTCGAGGGTCCTCCTCGCCTCGCCAATGAGGTTGCGGGCGTGGCTGAGCCGGTCGATGTAGCGGTTGAGCCGTCGGTTGCGCACCCGCGACTGCGCCGCGGTCAGCGGCACGGGATTCGCGAGCGCTTCTTTCGCCTCCTTGATGAGCGTCTCGATGTAGTTCTCCGCGGGCAACTCCGGTGTCCGGTGTATCTGGACGACCATCGGTTCCGTGTCGTCGCAGTCCGGGCAGAGTCCCGAGCCGACGGCGATGGTGCCGTACTCGTTCACGTGGGCAGTCGCGGGCCTGCGATGCTCGCACAGGGCGCAGACGAGGTCTGCGTCGATGCTCTCCTCGGGTCGGAATGTCATGAGTCTGTTCTCCTTCTTTTGTGGTTCGCTCTCACCGGCTCAGGAGGCCACCGGCTCCGGTGGGTCGGCCGTCTCCAGGTCCTCCATCCGCTGCAGGGTCATGACGACCTCCTGCAGGCTGCCGCGCAGGCGAGCGAGCTTCGTGGGGTCCGGCGGCATCCGCTTCATCTGGTTCTCCAGGCTGATGCGCTCGCCGATGAGCCAAGCGCGCAACGCCTTCCATCGCTCCTCGTCCGGGTGGTTGAAGCTCATGTCCATGGCCACGGCCTCGTCGCATTCCGGGCAGTGCCGCCCGTAGATGTATGTGCCGGTGCCGTCGCGCCGGACGTACAGTGTCGTCTCGACCTCGTGCTCGCACTGCGGGCACTCAGCGGTCGCTGGATATTCGTTGGGTGTGATGGTCACGATGTCCTCCGGTTGACGAGTGTTGCGCCCGCTAGCTCCGCGGGACGCCGCTCTGCGCGGTGAGGTCGATGGTGAGGCCGTTCCATGCGCTACGGTCTCCCGCCTCGTAGGTGTAGAAGCCGCAACCGCGCGCGCAGTTCAGGTCGACGCCGGTCAGCTCGTCGTCCTCGACGACCTCCTCCAGCGTGAAGTTCCTCCCGCCGCAGGCGGGACAGGTGATGCTCTTCAGGATCATGGGGTCTCCTCCTTCACCTAGGCAGCAATAGGAGCGCGGGCGGACTCGGCCGCCCACTGCTCCAGCTTCGCGGCCCGGTAGCAGCCCTTCTCCGTGTGGTACGAGCGCACTGGTGTGGTGGCGACTCGCCCGTCGACGACGTCGACCGATGCGGTCTGCGCGTACGGCTGGCCGGGCAGGATCGGCTCCCCGCACCGCGTGCAGCTCTGCGTGAACAGCGTCAGTTGGGGTCTGGCTTGCATGGTTCCTTCTCCTGTATGGGAGTGATGGGGCGTTGACAGCAGGCAGGGCCCGCCTCCGGTGGGAGTGCAGGCCCCGTGGGTGTGACTCCGATGGGGAGTCCGCTATGCGGCGATGTCGGTGATCTCGCCGTCGTCGAGGCCGAGGGCGACCACGGTGGTGCGCAGCCGCTCCCGCCACGTCTCCGTCTCCTCCGTCTCCTCGACCAGCACCATCTCCTTGGTGGTGCGGCCCTTGACGAGGATGCGGCGTCCGTCGGCCTCCAGGCAGAGGTTGTCGAGGAAGCCGGCCGCGACCAGCATCGCCATGTGCCCGCGGCGCAGCGGCATCAGCGGGCGGGTCCTCGTGTCTCCTCTCGGCCAAAGCGCGTCGTTGATCTCGGCGCTGGCCCAGAGGCCGGAGCGCCGCGCCTCCGACGCGGCCGATATGGGGTCGACCGTGCGGGTGGTGAAGAGCACGTCCCCGTCCGGCAGAGGCGGGATGGTGAACTCCGTGTACGGGGAGGTGGAGAGCTCGTCGAGCGAGCCCGCCGCCCACTCGCGCACACGCATCTCGGCGTGCACGTCGGTGTGCGGCTCGGCCCGGTGGTAGCCCGTCAGCACCACCTGGTCGAACGCCTCCCGCTCCGGCTGGGGGAACGCCCAGCACCGGAGGTTCCGGTAGTGGGACGAGACGTAGCGGGCGGAGACGTCCAGCCGCTGCCGGGGCACGATGAAGACGAGCACCCCACCCTCCGCGAGGTAGCGCGAGGTCTGCGTCAGGAATGCGTGCTCCGAGCGCCTCTGCTCGTTGTCGTAGTCGTACGGTGGGTTGAGATAGAGGAAACCGAACGCCCGGTTGGCTATGGAGGTCTGGAAGAGGTCGGCGGCCAGCGCCCGGTGCAGGCGCTCCCCGGCCTCGGCGGCGCGGTCGCGGTGCAGCTCCACGCCGTAGGTCTCGATGGGCATCGTGTACGGCTGCCTCAGCCGATCCGCGAGCTGCGCCACCGCCTCCCCCGCGCCGCAGCACGGGTCGAGGATGCGAAGCGTTTCCCCGCCACGGCGGCGGGAGCCGTAGGTCACGGGAGCGTGGACCAGTCCCGCGATCAGGTCGACGACGCGGGGCGGTGTCGGATAGAAGCCGCCCTTGGCCTGTCCTGCAAGTCTCATGCTGCCACTCCTAGTGTGTGATGGTTCGAGCCCGTGTCCACGTCGAGAGTCACGTCCTCCGGTAGGGAGAGAAGGCCCAGCGCGACTGCGCGGGAGAGGTCCTCCCGCAGCGATTCGGCATCGGGTCTGCAGACATGGGCGGTGATGCCCGCCGACTGCAGCGGGACGATCTCCCCGTTCGACAGCCCCCGCCGCCAGAGCCACTCGGCCCAGGTGTGATGCAGCGGCAGCGGGCTGCGGCGGTCGAGGAAGCGGTGGTGGAGCGCCGACAGGTCGTCGCCCTCGTGTGCGAGCAGGAGGAAGCCGTCGTGCCCCGAGGCGAACTCGGCCATCTTCGTGTAGACCAGCGCATGCCAGCCGCCGCTCGCAGGCAGGCGGGCGATCTTGGTCGTCCAGGTGCCGACCGTGTGGGAGGGGATGACGCAGCGCTGGTAGCCGCCGGAGAGCGCCATTCCGTCCGCGCCCCTGATGATGTGCGCAGGGTCGGGCGGCTGCTTCAGGAGGGAGGCCCAGATGGCCTTGAGCGCGGTCTGGGCGCCGACCATCGAGAGGAACCAGAGACCGTCCGTCTCCGGGTCCCTGGCGAACGCGTCGGCGGT
>Ga0209021_1001939_pt1 | contig 19145 bp, 23 predicted proteins | sample PinacodermFT_FD_187299 | JGI IMG/M metagenome (GOLD analysis project Ga0209021, IMG submission 187299) | Host-associated microbial community of the marine sponge Aplysina aerophoba from Gulf of Piran - sponge pinacoderm, lysed by freeze-thaw... | ecosystem: Host-associated > Porifera > Sponge >... | reverse complement strand
GGCGGGCGAGCCACTCCGGCCCGCGCTCCGACCCCTGCCTCGCCTCGCGGCAGCAGGCCTCGGCCTCAAACATCTGCTTGACCGTATTACTTGATATCTGACACAATGCGGCCGTGCGTGGGGGGCATCGTCGAGGGGGACACCGGCACCGCCCGGAGCCGGTCGCCCCGATCAGGGTCAGCGACTCGAGCAGGGTGCCGCTCGCGACCCAGATCGCCCGGCAATTCACGTGGCAGGTCGCCTCCGGCAGGGTCACCCCCGGCAGCCATCTTCCCGTGATCGCCGAGTTGGCCACCGAACTCGGGGTCAGCGTGCACACGGTTCGAGCCGCCTACCGGCAACTCGCCGACGACGGCATCGTGGCGACCAGTCGAGGATCACGAACCCGCGTGCTCGGCTACGACAGGAATCGTGCCTCGATGAGCAACGACGCCCACCCGAGCTACAGCATCGGCGTGATGGTGCCCGCCTTCACCAACTACTACGCCGACTATCTCCAGGCGGTGAGCAGGCAAGCCGAACTCGAAGGATGGCTGCCGATCATCTGCCAGACGCAGCACTACGACGCGCAGGTGGTGTCGCGCCACCTGGATCAACTGTTCAGCCGCAACGTGGACGGCGTGATCCTCATCCACTTCGGCGCCGCCGGGGACGAAGCGGTCGTGGGTGTCGTGGAGTCGTCCGCGGCTCTCCGCCCCTTCGTGTTCGTCGACAGCGCCAACGTCGGGACGGGGTCGCACATCCTGGCTGATCGCACCGCCGACGCCTATGAGGCAACCATGCATCTCGTCGGCCACGGCCATCGCCGGATCGCGTACATCGCATCACCTGCTGATTCGAGTTCGAACCTGCTCGGCGCCGGTTACGCCCGAGCCCTGGCCGACGCCGACATCCCCGCCGATGACCGACTCGTCGCGCCCGTGCCGGACTTCTCGCTCGAAGCCGGGTCGAAGGCTGCGGCGCAACTGCTGCTCGCGGACGAACCTCCCAGCGCGATCTTCTGCGCGGGCGACATCCTGGCTCTCGGCGCCATCTCCGCGATTCAAGAGCGCGGGCTTCGGGTTCCTCAGGATGTCGCCGTGATGGGCTACGGGGAGATCCCGTTCGCGCGCCTGGCAGCCCCGTCGCTGTCAACAGTCCGACTTCCGGCGGACAGTCTCGGCTTCGAGGCGATCCGCACGCTCCGCCAGGCCATCCAGGAGGGGGAACCCCAACCACCTGTGACGGTTGCGACCGCACTCGTCACCCGGGAGTCCTGCAGTTGTGCGAACCGCTCCGGCGGGCCCGCGGAGACCATGTCGACGAAGGTCTCGACGAACGAGACAACCGAAAGGGGAAAGAAATGAAACGTACAAGGAATTGGAGTCGCCGGCTGGCGTTGCTCCTCTGCGTGGCCGTGATTGCGGCCGCATGCAGTGGAGACGACGAGGAAGTCTCGACACCGCCGGCTCCCGCGCCGGCTGCCGAACCGCCCGCTCCGGCACCGGAACCACCGCCGTCGCCCGACCCAGCACCCGAACCTCCACCACCGCCGGAACCGGCACCCGAGCCACCACCACCGCCGGAACCGGCACCCGAGCCGGTCTCGGTGTCGCTGCGGCTCCCCTGGTTCCCGAACGTCCAGTTCACGGGCTCGTTCGTCGCCCAGGCGAAGGGCTTCTTCGCCGACGAGGGCTTGGACGTGACAATCAATCCGGGCGGCTTCGACGTGAACAGCATCACCCTCGTGGCGGCCGGCTCGGACACGTTCGGACTCCACGACACCAATTCGCTGCTGTTCGCGGCCGCCGAGGACATCCCCCTCATCACAGTCGCCACCTACTTCCACAAGCACCCGGGGGGCGTCATGGCGCTCGCCGACTCCGGCATCGAGACCCTCGAGGACTTCGTGGGCCGGAGGATCGGCTTCGCAGAAGGCGGGCCGTGGCAACTCACCCAGGCCATGCTGGCGAAGAACGGCATCGATGTGAACGACATCGAGCAGGTCACGGTCGGCTTCGACCTGAGTGCCATCCTCAATGGCGACATCGACCTGCAGACGGTGTTCTTCACCAACCAGCCGGTCCTCGCCGAGCAGGAGGGCTACGACGTCAACGTGTTCATCCCCTACGACTACGGGATCGAGACCTCGGCGAACGCGCTGTTCACCACCAAGGACTACTTCGAGGACAACCCCGAGGTGACGTGCGCGATGGTCCGTGCCATCTCCCGCGGCTGGGAGTACGCCTTCGAGAACCCCGAGGAGGCGCTGGACATCGTCATTGCGGTCGACCCGGAGAATCTCGAACGGGACAAAGAGGCTCGCAGTCTCGAGGTGACGAAGACCGTCGTGCTCACACCCGATGCGGTCGCCGACGGCATCGGCTCGATGAAGCACAGCCGCTGGGAGACCGTCGACGAGGTGCTCCGCGCCTACGGCGGCCTGGAAGCCGAGGTGGACCTCAACTCGGTCTACTCCGACGCGTGCTACTCGTGAACGGCGTGAGGCGGCTCCGGCTGTAGGAACGTCCCCGTAGCGCCGACGCCGGATGACAGGAGGAGCACGTTGGCAATCTTCGACAAGAGCGCGTCAACCCGGGACATCCTTCAGTACCACCTGAGGGTTCGACCCGGAGATGTCGCCGACTACGTGCTCCTCCCCGGTGACCCGGGGAGGGTGGCGCTGATCGCGGAGCATCTGGACGAGCCGCGGGAGGTCGCCGACCACCGCGAGTACCGGACCGTCACCGGGTCATACCGGGGCATTCCCGTCAGCGCCACCTCCACGGGGATCGGCTGCCCGTCGGCGGCCATCGCGGTGGAGGAACTCTGCAACGTTGGCGTCTCACACTTCATCCGCGTCGGCAGCAGCGCCGCCTTCGTGGAGGGAATCGACCCCGGCGACATCTTGATCAACACCGCTTCGATGCGTTGCGACGGCACCAGCGCCATGTACGTGGACGAGGGCTTCCCGGCGGTCGCCGATCATTTCCTCGTGCGGGGACTGATCGACGCGGCGTCCGATCTCGCTCCGAGCCGCGGTTTCTCGGCGTATGTCGGTCTCAACGTGTCCAGCGACGCGTTCTACGCCGAGAGCCCCGAATGGGTCGAGCGGATGGTCAGGCAGAAGATCATGAACGTCGAGATGGAGTCGTCGGCCATCTTCACGATCGCGCACCTGCGCCAGGTCAAGGCGGCCATGGTCTGCGCCGTTTCCTACAACTTCACCGCACCGACCGAGATCGACTACGAAGGCGTCAACCAGCCTCTCGTGGACGGATGGCACAACGCCATCGACGTGGCGCTCGAGGGAATACGGCGGAACGAGGCGACGAAGAGATCCGCGTGAGCGAGGCAAACCGGGCCGAGAGTCCCGGAGGGATCGATGTTGACGGCATCACGATGCGGTTCGGCGGCCACGAGCCGGTCACTGCGCTCGAGGACGTCGGCTTCGAGATCGCCGACGGCGAGTTCGTGGCGATCGTCGGTCCCTCAGGTTGCGGCAAGTCGACGCTCCTGCGGATAGTCGCCGGACTCCAGCAGCCGACAGCCGGCTCGGTGACGGTGCGGGGCAAGACGCCCGCCGAGGCCCGCCGCGACGTGGAGTTCGGGTTCGTCTTCCAGAGTCCCGTGCTGTTCCCCTGGCTGCGAGTCCTGGGCAACGTGATGCTTCCGGACCGGATCCTCGGGAAGCGCAACCCACATGGGGCAACCGATGCCGAGGCGCACGCGCGCGGCCTGCTCCGCGACGTGGGCCTGGCGGGTTTCGAGGAGTACTACCCGGAGCAGATCTCCGGCGGGATGCAGCAGCGTGTGGCGCTGGCCCGGGCGCTCAGCTACGGACCGTCGACCCTTCTGATGGACGAACCGTTCGGCGCGCTGGACGAGTTCACCCGCGACAACCTCAACCTTCAGTTGCTGGAGGTGTGGCGACAGACCCGCTCGACGGTGCTGTTCGTGACCCACAGCCTCCAAGAGGCGATCTTCCTGTCGGACCGGGTGGTCGTGCTGAGCGCCCGCCCCGGCAGCGTGATCAGGATCGCGGAGGTTCCGTTCGGCCGGCCGCGGGAGCTCGGAATCCGCTACCGCGCTGACTTCGCCGCACTGAACGGCGAACTGCGGGAACTCCTGCATATCGACCCGGGCGCCGCCGGCGACGGCGAGGTCGAACGGTCATGAACGGCACCGAGGCGGGCCCCCGACGTCGCTCGGTGTGGCGGACGTACGTCCCCGCCATCCTGCTGTTCCTCGCCGCCCTGGGTGTCTGGGAACTCTGGGTGGTGGCACGCGACGTCCCCACGTACCTCGTGCCCAGAGTGTCGGAGATCGGAACCGAGTTGGGCGAGCAGGGGTGGTCGTTGTTCCGCCACCTGCGCTGGACGATGCTCGAGGCCGTCCTGGGCTTCGTGGTGGGGAGCACCGCGGCATTCGTGGCTGCGGTCATCTTCGTTCACGTGCGTGCGGTCGAGGGCGCGCTGTTCCCGTGGGCGATCGTGCTGCAGACGATCCCGATCGTGGCGATCGCGCCGCTGCTGACCATCTGGTTCGGTTTCACGCTCGTCCCGAAGGTGGCCATCGCGGCGATCATCTGCTTCTTCCCGGTACTCGTGAACACGGCTCGCGGATTGAGATCCATCAGCCCGCAGGCGCTGGAGTTGATGAGCGTCCTCTCCGCCCGGAAGACGTCCGTTTTCTGGTTCCTGCGGCTTCCGAGTTCGCTGCCGTACATCTTCGCCGGACTCCGCATCGCCTCCACCCTGGCGGTCATCGGCGCCATCGTGGCGGAGTTCACCGGGTCGGACCGTGGAATCGGCTTCGTGATCATCCAGGCCAGCTACCGCCTCGACACCAAGCGCCTCTTCGCAGGCCTGGTGCTCTCGTCGGCCGGCGGGATCGTGTTCTTCAACCTCATCGGCCTCCTCGAGAGGATGACTGTCCGCTGGCCGGGAGCGCGCCTACAGGAGTCCTGACCTCGACACCGGCCGAGCGCTCCACCGCTACGCCCAACACGCCGAAACCCTCAGGCCTGGTGCCCCTGCCCGGGAGCCGGCCTGGGGGCGGGCCGGCTCAGCCGCCGCCGGTCCGGCTGCTCAGGGTGCTAGACGCTGGATTGGTGGCGCCGGCGGAGCCACCGCACCAGCAGGAACGCGAGCAAGACAAACAGCAGGAACTGCATGGCTCCAGTGTGCCACGCGTTGCCGCGTTCTCGTGTGGCGCGCCGGGCACCCCGTCAGCGGCTGTAGGTTGCGGGCCATGAGCATGGGCAGCATTGACTTGGGGCCGATCGGTATCTGGACGGGGATGCTCGACCAGATTCCGTCCGCACGTGCGGCCGAACTCGCCGCCGAGGTGGAAGAACTGGGCTACGGGGCGATCTGGATCCCCGAGGCGGTGGGGCGGGACCCGTTCGTCATGGCCACCCTGCTGCTGGCGGGCACCACCTCGCTCCCCGTCGCCACCGGCATCGCCAACATCTACGCCCGCGACGCCATGACGATGGCCAACGCCCAGCGCACTGTGGCCGAGGCGTTCGAAGGCCGATTCCTGCTGGGGCTCGGCGTCAGCCACGCGCACCTCGTGGCAGGTCTGCGCAAACACGACTACTCCCGCCCCCTCAGCTACATGCGCGAGTACCTGGAACGCATGCACAAGGCGGTGTTCTTCGCCCACGGGCCCGAGGAGCTGCCCGAGATGGTGCTCGCCGCTCTCGGACCCAAGATGCTGCAGCTGTCAGCAACGGCGACCGCCGGTGCGCACCCCTACTTCGTGCCGCCCGAACACACCGCATTCGCCCGGGAGACCTTGGGGCCCGACGCGGCGCTGTACCCCGAGCAGATGGTCATCCTCGACACCGACGCCGGCGCGGCCCGTGAGTTGGCGCGCAAGAACATGGCGATCTACCTGGGGCTGCCCAACTACGCCAACAACCTGCTGCGACTCGGCTTCACCCAGGCCGACATCGACGGCGGGCCCGGTGGCGGGCCGTCGGATCGCCTCGTCGACGCCATCGTCGTCTGGGGCACCGTCGAGCAGATCAGCGCCCGGATCCAGGCACACCTCGACGCCGGCGCCGACCACGTCGGCGTGCAGGTCCTCGCCGCCGACCCCGACACCACAGCCGAAGGCTGGAGGATCCTGGCCCCCGCACTGCTGGCCTGAGGTACCGCCGCGGTCACGTCACGTGCTTCGTGTTCCTGCCGATGAGCCGGACCGCCCACCGCCGGGGCAGGAGGCGACCCAGGAGCACGGCGGTCAACCGGTTCACCACCCCCGGCACCAGGCGCGGTCCACCGCCGAGCCCGTCGAGTGTCCGGCGCGCCGCCTCCTCGGGCGACAGCATGCCGGGCACGTCGCGGTTGAAGGACTTGATGTAGCCCGGGGTGCTCATCGCGCCGGCGCAGCAGGCGACGACTTCGACGCCGTGGGCTCGCAGCTCGTACCAGAGGCCCTCGGCGAGGATCATGTTGAACGCCTTGCTGGCCGCGTACACGGAGATGAAGGGCGTCCCCTGCAGGCCCGAGAGCGACGACATCAGCACCACCGCGCCCCTGCCTCGGGCGCACATGGCCGGCACCAGGGCCCGCAGTACCCGCAGCGGCCCGAGCACGTTGACATCGACTACCTGTTCGATCTCCTCCTCGGGGGCTTCGGTGAAGGGGCCCACCGCCGTGTACGCCGCGTTGTAGATGACGATGCCGAGCTCCAACCCGGCGACGGCGCCTGCCAGCGTCTCTGCGAACGTGGGGTCGGCCAGGTCCCCCACCACGCAGCGAACCTCCACCTGATACTCGGTGGTGAACTGCTCTTCGAGTTGGGCCAGCAGGTGGCCGCGGCGCGCGACCAGCACCAGGTGCATGCCCCGTGCGGCGAGCTGGGAGGCAAACGCAGCACCGAGCCCTTCTGAGGCGCCGGCGACCAGGGCCCAGGGTCCGTAGCGGTCCGGAAGGGAACGGGCGCGCCGCTTCACGAGTTGGGGTCGTCCGCGGCCGCCGTGGTGGTGCCGGCGGCCGTTGCGCCGGACTCGACGGGAGGCGATTCGCTCACTACGGAACTTTAGGACTACCCGACACCAGCGCGGCGAGCGACCCGGACCCCACACCGACTCGTGGGAGACTCTGCGCCATGGCACGCATCAAGGTCATTCCCGACGACTCCTGGGACGGCGCACTCGGCGAGATGCACCCGCAGGTCGTGGACCCCACCTACGGCCGGGTCGACAACATCTTGGCCGTGCACTCGCTGAACCCCCGCTCCATGGCGGCACACCAGGCGCTGTACGAATCGGCCATGGCCCCCACGGCGACGCTCCGCAAGGTCGAGCGAGAGCTCATCGCCCTGGTCGTGAGCCTCGAGAACGACTGCCACTATTGAGTCGTCCACCATCGGCGCGGTCTGCGCCGGGTCATGAAGGACGACGAACTCCTCGCCGCGATCGAAGCGGACTGGAGGGCCGCCGAGCTGTCGCCGAAACGGGTGGCGATGCTGCGGTTCGCGGTGAAGCTGACGAAGACGCCGGGTGCCGTGGACGACGCCGATACCGACGCCCTGCGATCGGCCGGCTTCTCCGACCGTGACATCCTCGACATCGTCGAGGTGGTCGGCTACTACGCCTACGCCAACCGCATCGCCGACGGCCTCGGCGTCCGGACCGAGTCCTGGATCCCCGACTGATCCACAGCAGGCGGCCTAGGTCGGGCCGCCGCCGGCCCTGGCGGTTGCGGTGAGGGGCGCCTCCCCGCTGTGCGGTCGCGACTGGTTGCGCACGATCATCGCCAGGGACACCACGACCAGCGCCATGGCGATCATCTGCAGGGCGGTGAGGGCCTCGTCGAGTACCAGCCATGCGAGCGCCGAGGCCACGACCGGCGTGAACAGCGACAGCGTCGACGCCAGCCACAGGGGCACGTGCTGCAGAGACCAGTTCATGGCGTTGTGGCCCAGGATCCCCAACCCGAAGGCCAGCACCACCAGCCACATCCAGTCCTGGCCCCGGGGCCACGACAGGTCGTGGCCGAACAGCGCCGCCAGCGGCAGGCCGAGCACCCCGGTATAGATCGCCACACACACCGTGTACTCCTCGGTCGACACCTGCCTCTGGGCGCGCCGCGTGGCGAAGAAGTAGACCGACCAGCCCAACAGTGCCCCGACCGCGGCGAGGTCCCCGCCGAGCGACCAGTTCTCGCTGCCGGAGGATCCGAGCGCCACCACCGCCACACCGCCCATGGCCAGCGCCGCCAGGGCGACGTCGCGCCGGCGCATCCGCTCGCCGAAGAACAGTGCCGAGACCGCCGACACCACCACGACGTGCAGGGCGTTCATGATCGTGACGTTGGCGATGGTCGTGAACTTCGCCGCCGTGATGAACAGACCCGCCGTCGCCGCCATGGAGAGGCCACCCCAGAGCGAGTGCCGCATGCCGGCCCGCGTGACGGGCGTCCGCCGCGCCGCCAGCACGACCGCCATCACGATCGCATAGAGCAGGAACCGGTAGGCCATCAGAGCGAACGCGCCCATGTCGATGAACCGCACGATGATGCCCGACGTGCCCCACGCCGTCACCGCCAGGGTCGCCCCGGCAATCCCCAGCGACAACTCCCTGCGGCTCTCAACCGCAGTTGCGGCAGGCGCCACCAGCGGCACTTCGCTCACCACCGAACTCTACGCCCGCCCGGCGACGCCACGATTCTGGCGCTGGCCGCAGCCCTCGACGCACCGCTGCTCACCCTCGACGCCCGCCTCGCGCGAACACCCACTCCCCTCGCTGCTAGGAAGAGGCATCACGATCGATGTGCTCAACTGAGCACCCCGAGCGATCCGGCGACGACTGAGGGCCACCGGCGACATGAACACAACTCGCAGAAGTGATCGGCCCGACAGGCCGCTGGCGAACACGTACTGGGTTGTTCCGGGGCGGTTCCTGGCAGGGGAGTATCCGGGCGCCCCGTATCGCCAGGCGGCCACGGAGAAGCTGCGAACCCTGCTGGGGGCCGGCATCGACCACTTCATCGACCTGACCCAGCGGCGCGACAGGCTGGTGCCCTATGCCGGACTGGCGGCGCAGGAAGCCGGCCGACTCGGCATCGAGGTCGCCCACGAGCCACATCCCATCCGCGACATGAGCCTGCCGCGCAGCCCGCAGGAAATGGCAGACACCCTCGACGCCATAGACGAGGCATTGGCGGACGGCAGGAACGTCTACGTGCACTGCTGGGGCGGCATCGGCCGCACCGGCACCGTCGTCGGCTGCTGGCTGGTGCGCCACGGCCGCACGGGCCACGGGGCGCTGGCCCAGATCGCCGAATGGTGGCTGGACGTGGAGAAGAGCTGCATCCATCCCGTCTCGCCACACACCCGCGAGCAGCGCGCCTACGTCCGCCACTGGGCCGAGCCGTCCCGGGAGGCGCCCGCGTGAGCCGGCCCACCGACCGGGACCGGTTCCGGGGCTGCCTGCTGGGTCTGGCGGCGGGCGACGCGCTCGGCACCACCCTGGAGTTCAAGTCGCCAGGCAGCTTCGAGCCGATCTCCGACATGGTCGGCGGCGGGCCGTTCAATCTGCAGCCCGGCCAGTGGACCGACGACACCTCGATGGCCCTGTGCCTGGCCACGAGCCTGGTGGAGTGCGACGGGTTCGACCCCATGGACCAGATGCAGCGCTACGTGCGCTGGGTGGGCGAGGGCTACCTGTCCTCCACAGGGACCTGCTTCGACTTCGGCAGCACCGTGGCTCGGGCGCTGGCGAAGTTCGTCCGCTACCACGACCCGTATGCCGGCTCGACCGACCCGGACACCGCCGGCAACGGGTCGCTGATGCGGCTGGCGCCGGTGCCGATGTATTTCGCCGCCGACGCTGCCGAAGCCATCGACAGGGCCGCGGACAGTTCCCGCACCACCCATGGGGCCCACGAGGCGGTCGACGCCTGCCGCTACTACGCCGGGCTGCTGGTGGGCGCCCTGCGGGGCGTCCACAAACACACGCTGCTGTCCCCCCGCTACTGCCCCATCGACGGGTTCTGGGAGCGCGACCCGCTGGTGCACGAGATCGACCGCGTCGCCGCCGGATCGTTCAGGTTCCTCGACCCGCCGGACATCCGCGGCACCGGCTACGTCGTCGACGCCCTCGAAGCCGCCCTGTGGGCCTTCGACCGCTCCGACGACTACCGGGAGGGCGCCCTGCTGGCGGTGAACCTCGGTGACGACGCCGACACCACCGGCGCCATCTACGGCCAGCTGGCCGGCGCCCACTACGGAGCCGAGGCAATCCCCGCCCGCTGGCGCAACAAGCTCACGATGCTGACCGAGATCACCTCACTCGCCGACCAACTCCACGACCGAGCCGCCGTCGGGCCCTAGACGCCGAGGTGGCTCGCCCGGTTGCTCACGGTCCGAGCGCGGTGATGGGGACGACTGCAATGCCGTCGGGGTACTCGAAGCCGTAGCCGCCGGCGGTGATGACCATGAGTTTGCTGGGCTCGCCCATCCGATCCGGGTCCACCCGCTCCCGCAGCCGGCGCAGGGACTTCACGCCCTGCTCGATGAGTTCCGTTCCTCCCAGCTTCACCTCGGCTGCGGCCCAACCCCGGTAGTCGAGGCTGGTGAGGATGAGATCCACCTCCAGACCGGAGCTATCGCGGTAGTGGGACAGCTGCCAGTCGTTGGCCTGCGCGTAGACACTCAGGTCGCGCGTCACCAGCGACTCGAACAGCCGTCCGAAGTAGCTCAACTCGCCCATCAGCTGGTCGCGGTTGGACCGCAGTGCCGCGACCGCCAGGGATGGGTCAGTGAAGTAGCGCTTCGGCGTGCGGCGAAGCTCCGCGCGGGACCGCAGGTGCGGTCGCCATGCGGGCAGATCCTCCACCACGAACAGGCGGGACAGCGCGCCGAGGTAGCTCTTCACCGTCTGGGGGTGCAGCATGGCCTCACCGCCGCCAACATCGACCCCCAGAGTCTTGAGAGTCGCCTGCGTGGCCGTGTTGCGCCCCAGCGAGGCCATGAGGCGACGCACTCCGGCCGGGTCTCGGGTGATGCCATCGACTCGGGAGATGTCTGCGCGGCTGACCTCGTCGAGGCATGTATCCCGGCGGTGTGAGCAGCTCTTCCATGACGTGGATTCCGCCCGAGCATAGGCTGCAGACGGCTTCAACCGCGATTTCGTGGACGCCTTGATCGCGATATTGTGGAACTCTTGATCACGATTTCGTCCGCAACTGGGCCGAACCGACCGGACTATGAAGAACTGGGACGTCACGAACCCTCGACATAGGCATCCTCGGCCCAGCCGGAACAGGGGTGACGTCCCGAGTTCCTCGCTGACATCGAGAAGACCGCCACGAGTTAGCGGTCAGAGGCTGGCCGTCCCGCTAGCGGTGGAGCAGTTGCTTGAGCCGCCGGGCAGCGGGGGTCCACAGCCACTCGGGCTCGGTGAACCGGCGGTAGTTCTCGTCGGGCAACCCCATGGGGTCGTAGTAGCTCTTGTCTGAGTTCTTGCGCAGGTGGTTCGTCCGCCGCAGCACCTTCAGGTGGGCGTAGGCGGTGCCCTTGTGCGTCCAGCCCTGGCGCAGGTAGTTCCAGTTGTCCGGCGCCAGGTGCTCCGCCGCGGCGAAGTGCCGCCGTGCGCGCTCGCTGTCGCCGGTCGCCTCGAAGTGCAACGCCAGCTTGAACGTGGCTTCCGCCAGCAGCGTGTCGTCGTCGACGGGCCTGATCCGCTCGGCCAGTTCGGCGGCCGACCAGACGTGCTCGCTGTCAGCTCCCCGCTCGATCCAGTCGCGGGTCGCCCGGGCGAAGGCGCCGTCGCCGAGGCGGACCTTGCCGAGGCCGAACCGGTAGGTCGTCTCGGCCGGGTACGCCCCTTCGGCGCTGCGAACGATGCGCCCGTCCTCGTCGATCCAGGCGGCCGACGGAACGTTCACCCAGCCGAACAGCGAACTGATGTGGTGTGTGGGGTCGACGACGCACCGGTAGGTCGGCGCAGCCCGGTCGAACCACTTGTCCAGGGCGGCGGGACCGCCGGAGTCCTGCGCCACACTGATCAACTCGAAGCGGCGGGGACCGATGGATTCGTACAGTTCCTGCCAGACCGGCAGGCTGATGCGGCACCCTCACCACGACGACCAGGTGAACAGCACCACCTTGTGGCCACGCAGGTCCGAGAGCCGCAACGTGTCGCCGTTGCGCTCGGTCACCTCGAAGTCGGGGGCGATCGCGGATTCCAGCCCGCTGCGACGCACTTCGGGCACCGAGCCGAGGCTCCACACGTCGCCGTCGCGCACGTGCTTCTGGCCGATGTGGTCCGCGAACTCCGAGTAGCAGAACCACACCCAGCCGTCGGCGTCGGCGATCCAGTCCCCACGCCTGTCCGCCGGCAGCGGCACGCACAACTCGCCCAGACAGGCACCTTGCGGCTTCATCTGCCAGCCGGTGGCGCCGGGCAGCTCGTCGAGTCGCACCCATAGCGCATCCGTGGCGTCGGTCCGCTGGGAGACCTCGTTCGTCTTGCCGTTTGCGACGATGATCAAGACCGCTCCCCGAAAGCCGAGTCGCCCAGCCTAGTAAGCACGTCGCCGACGCTCAGTGGCCGAGCAGCATCTGGAGCACGTCGGTGACGCGGCGGCTCCCCTCGATGTCGATCACGCCAAGTCGGTGAACGAGGCGGTTGCGGTTCACCGACCGGACGAGTTCGCATTGCACGTAACTCGTCTCGGCGAGTCCGGTCTCCGGGATCGCTTCGACCTCGATGTGGAACGAGAGGTTCCGCCGGGTGGTGGTCAACGGCAGAACGATGACGAACGGGAACGCAGATCCGAACACCTCGGGCGGGCCGACAACCAGAGCCGGACGATGGTGTGCAGGTTCGGCGGGATACGGCGTGCCGAAGTCGACCAGCCAGAACTCGTCAACCGACGCCATCGCCAACCGCGGACGACTCCGCCTCGCCCACGTAGTCCTCCCAAGCGGCGGCGTCCTCCGCCAGCGCGGCGAGCTCGCCGACAACCCGACGAGCGAACCGCTCCCGGCGAAGCGCCTCAGCCGCAAGCCGCACAGTGTCGATCAGCGACATGTCCGCATCCCGGCTCAACGCCTGAAGGTGAGCGTGCGTCCCACTATCGACCCGAATCGTCGTCGTCTTGGCCACGAGACGAGTCTACACAATGTAGACACAAGTGAACAGCGGACCCGAGACGTCGCACGGGTCGCGGAACAACCGTAGTTCTGCACCAACTGCCGTCACTTTTCGGCCACTATTGACAAGAGGCCCTCGAGAGCTGCACAACGCCGGCTAGGTCCGGGCGTCGAGACAGGTGGGCTCGGCGCGCCCGGTGGCCCAGTGCAGGATCTTGCGGTCGGAGGTGACGAGTCGGCGGCGCGCCACGATGGCGGTCGCCGCGATCAGCTGGTCGGCGGGGTCGGCGTGGAATCCCTCTCTGCTCTCGAGAGCGGCGGCGAGAAGCGCTGTCTCTGCGGTGACGGGGACCTCGCGGACGCCCCGGTCGATCAGATCGCGGTGCCACATTTCGGGGGCCCGGCGCAGGTCGATCCTGCCGTCGCCGTGGAGCCGGGCCACCTCGAGCATCGACACGGCGGAGAACGACAACGAGCCGCCCTGGTCCGCCTCCTCGATCGTCGCCCTGGTCCGACTACCGAGATGCTCGCTGCCCTGGGACATCCACAGCAGGACGCCGGTGTCCAGGACGAGAGCCGGGCTCACCTCTCGTCGCCGGACGGGGCGCCGCTCAGCACCCCATCAGGATCGGACAGCACCTGCCAACGCTCGGGCGGAACCGCCGGCTCCTCGGGGTCCCAGCCGATGTCGATGTCGTCGCTCCACCCGATGATGCTCTTGGGGGCCTGGTCCACATAGGGCACCACCGCGGCGACGGGTCGGCCGTGCTTGGTCACGATCAGCGTCTCACCGGTGGCCCGGACCTCGTCCATGAGCCGCAGGCACTGGTCACGGAACTGCGCAGCCGGAATGCTCCTGCCCGATGCGTCCACGCCAATCCCTCCAATCTGTACAGAACATTCTAGCCACTTCGACCTCAATCCTCAACACCGGGCGCAAGGATCAACGAAGAGCGGCCCCCCGCAATCGCCCTGGCCGGCCGCGACGGTCGCGGCAACGACGATGTCGGCGACGACCGGCGGACTCCAACGATCCCCGAGAGAGCACCCGAATAGATCCTCGGCCGAGCGCGCCTGCCCAGCATGGGATGAGTCGGGACGCCGACAGACGTTGGACCCAAGCCGGCGCAGCGATCGCGCCGGATCAACCGGAGACCTCGATCAGCAGGCGGCAGTGGTCGCCGGCTCCCTACTCCTCCACGGAGTTCATGGCGCGCACCGTGACGCTGTTGTGGAAGCCGCGCGAGGCGATGGCGTCGTCGAGTTGGTGCCATGCCCTGCCGGGTCGACATCAGGGGCCAAGAGTGGTGATGGGCAAGACGTTGACACCGTCGGGCCGGGTGTAGCCGTAGCCGACGGCGGTGATGACCGCCAGGGCGCCGCGCCGGTTGAGGCGCTCGTCGTGCAGCTTGGCGGCGAGGCGCAGCAGCGAGCGTGCAGCAGTGTCGATGGCCTCCGTGCCGCCGAGCTTGATCTCAGCGGCCAGCCAGCGCCCGTCGGGGCATTCGACGACCGCGTCGACCTCCTGCCCGGCGGCGTCGCGCAGGTGGTGGACGCGCCCGCCCAGCGGCTGAGCCAGGACGCGCAGGTCGCGCACCACGAGCGACTCGAACAGCACGCCCAGCGTTGCCGGGTCGGAGACGAGGCGGTCCGGGTCGGCGCCCAGGGCGGCGGCCGCCAGCGACGGGTCGGCGAGATGTCGCTTGGGCGACCGGCGCAGCGCCGCCCGCGAGCGCAGACGCACCGACCAGGCGGGCTGTTCCTCCAGTACGAACAGGCGCCGCAGCGCCGCGGTGTAGGCCCGCACGCTGTGGCGATGCAGCGGTTCTGGCTCGACGTCGGCGGCCAGCGTCGTGTCGCGTGCCTCGGTGGCGGTGTTCCGGGCCAGGGACCGCAGCAGCCTCTCGATGCCGTCGGGGTTGCGGGAGACGGTGCCGTCGAGCCGGTCCACGTCTGTGCGGGCGACCTCGGCCAGGTAGCCCCGCAGGTTCTCCTGCACCTCGCCGAGCGGCAGATCGAGTTGTCCCGGCCATCCCCCGCGGCAAATCAACGCGGCGACGTCGGCCAGCCCGGCAGCTGGGCGCGCCGCGCCGGCAGGTTCTCTGTCGAGCAACCCGGCGAGTGAGACCTCCGCGGAGGAGTCACCCGACTCGTACAGCGTCATGGGACGCATCCGGATGCGGCGCACCCGGCCGGCGCCGGTGTGCCGGGTGATGTCGTCGGCAGGCTGGGCAGAGCCGGCCAGGATGAACAACCCGCGCCGGCCGGTGGCGTCGCAGGCGTGGCGCACGTGGTTCCAGACCATCGGCACGACCTGCCACTCGTCGAGCAGGCGAGGTTGCGCGCCCCCGAGCAGCGCCGATGGCTCGATGGCGCCGAGCGTGCGGGCGTCGATGTCGGTGTCCAGCCGGACCGCGCTGCGGGCGAAGCGCAGGCCCGTCCAGGTCTTCCCGCAGGCCCGGGGTCCCTCGATCACCACACACCCCGCCGCCCGCAATCCCCGCTGCATCTCACCGTCGACCACTCGAGGCCGGTAGCCCGCGGGGACCGACGTCCCCCCATCACCGCCAGCCTGCTCCCCCACGTCCCTCCACCTCGCCGTTGTACAATCAGACAATCGAACGATATCCATATTGACACTCATCCGCTATCCACTTGGCGATCGCCGTCCGGGAGTCGAGGCAGGTGGACTCGGAGCGCCCGGTGGCCCAGTGCAGGATCTCCCGGTCGGAGGTGGCGAGACAGCGAGATGCCCTCGTTGGCCGCCTTGCGCTTGGCGCCCGCGTGGTGGTGGTCCGGGAGCAAGATCATGGTTCTCATGCCTCCTATATGGCACTAGCGGCATAGCAACACATCTGCCGGACCTGCACGAGCCGGCTGCCGCCGGCCCCACCAGGCGTTTCGCTGCGGAGCGCCGCTCGCTACGAGCCGCCGGAGACCGCGCCGAGCAGGCGGCAGAGGTCGCTGACCGTCTTGCCGTTTGCGACGATGATCAAGGCCGCTCCCGTTCTCGTGGCTCGAGGTCAACGCCGGGCGCGGGTGGCGGCGACAGCGTGTCGAGGTCGGCGAGCAGGGCGCCGAAGCTGCCGAGGGGCACCGCCGTGGCGTCGCCGCGGGCCTGGGGCTCAGCGCCGCCGTAGACGATCGCCGCCGCGGCGACTCCGGGAACCGTGCGCCGGACTCGGCGCAACCCATCGAACCACCCGCCGGCGGGGGTGCTGCCGGACTTGATCTCGACGGCGGCCAGGCCGGCGGGCGTCGGATACAGCAGATCGCACTCGAGGCCATCTGCGGTGCGGAAGAACGACAACTCGGCATAGCGCGCGTGGTTGTGGGAATGCTTGACCGCCTCGACGACGGCCGCGTTCTCGAACAGGGCGCCCCGCAACGGATGGGTCCGCAACTGCTCGGGGCTCCTGATACCGATGAGGTAACCCGCCAGTCCCACATCGACGAAGTAGAGCTTGGGCGACTTCGTGAGCCGCTTGCGAGTGTTCGCGAAGTGCGGTTGGAGGCGGAAGACGATGTCGCTCGCCTCGAGAACGTTCAGCCAACCGGCGATGGTCGAGTGCGCCACGCCGGTGTCGCCGGCGAGGTTTGACAGGTTGACGAGTTGGCCGACGCGGCCGGCGCACAAGCCCAGGAACCGGCGGAAGGCGGAATGATTGGAGATGTTGCCGATACGGCGGGCGTCCCGCTCGACGTAGGTCGAGCAGTAGTCGGCCATCGCCGCCGTCGGGTCGATTCCCTCGGCGTGGACACGGGGGAAGCACCCCGAGTACAAGACCCCGTCGACGTCGCCCTCGGCGCCGGCGCGGCGGAGTTCGGCGAGTGAGAACGGCCACAAACGCAACAGGGCCGTGCGCCCGGCGAGCGACTGACTGAGCGTGTTCGTGAGGCCGAACTGCTCACTCCCGGTGAGCACGAACAGGCCGTTGCGGCGCTCCTCGTCCACGAGGACCTGCAAGTACGACGGCAAGTCCGGGGCGTTCTGAATCTCATCGAGAACCGCGCCATCGGGGAACTGCGCCAGGAACCGCACCGGATCGGCCACGGCAGCCTCCCGAACATGGTGGGCCTCGAGATTCACGTACGGCAGGTCCGGGAAGGTGGTGCGGCACAGCGTCGTCTTGCCCGACTGCCGCGGACCCGTCACCGTCACGATCGGATATTGCTCGAACCGCCGCAGAAGCAACGGCGCGATCTCCCGCTCGATCACGACAACACCCTATCTCGTATCCCGTATTCTGAGTCTACTAAACTCAAATTACGGGGTATGGAATCCTCGTCCGATCCGAGAGTTTCACCACCATCGCCCACCGCTCATAGAACTTCATCAGGCGGCCCATCCACGGCTCCGACTTCCAGCCGGGCGAGTCTCAGTGCTCCCGAGGGCCAGTGTCGACTCGATCGACCACTTCCGCGTTTCTGTTCGCAAACACCCAGGCAGACCACCCCATCACGACTCCGCCGATGCGGGACTTCACGCTGCCTCAGGCCACTCGCACTGGGTCCTCCAGCTGGTCAGGCATCTCGGCAGGGAACGACAACACCAGGTGCCGTCCCAGCGCCGTCGCAACCCGAGCGAGCGTGTCGATGCGATTGCGCACGCCACCACCCTCCTCGAGCCGTGAGATCACCGATTGCGTGGTGCCCATGCGCTCGGCCAACTCACGCTGACTCAGCCCCGCCGCCATACGCAAGTCGTAGATGAGCTGCCCCAAGGCGAGGTGCTGCTCGATCCCGGCCCGGGCCTCGGCAGACGGCTCACCGCGCTTGCTCTTGACGTCCTCCCAACGCGAACGATTCGCCATCGTGTCTCCCTTCACGGATCGCTGCGAGCACATCGCTCGACAACATCGCCGAGACTGCCGAGCCATTCGGCAACCTCGTCGTGCAATTCGACTTCGGCCACACCCGCGATAATCGCACAAACAGTATTATCGCACAAGAACGGTCATGCGGGGAAGCGAACGTGCGCCTGATGTCGCCAGCGTGATGAGAAGCGTCCCGTCCCTGGGTTGGAACTGGTCGGATCTCAGGACGTCACGCGGCTCGCAACACGAGGGCTTCGAGGAGCTCGTTTGTGAGTCCAGGTGATCTGGCCACTGCCCCGTCCTGGCACCAGATCCGCGCTTACCTCTGCCCTGATGCCGATCAGGCGAATCGGAATGGCGGCGGCGCTAGGCGCTGTGTTCAATCGCTGACTGGAACGCGTGCAACGCCTGCTGGTCGGAGCAGACGAAGCGGATCGTGCTCACCTTGGTGGATGCCGAGCGCACGGCATCCACGGCGATCGTGGCAGCTGCCTCCAGCGGATAGCCGCGGGCGCCCGTTGCGATTGCCGGGAAGGCCACGGTTTCGGCACCCACTTCGTCTGCGCGCACCAGGGATTCGCGGTAGCACGACTCCAGCAGCACCGGCTCGCCGCGAGTGCCGCCGGTCCACTTCGGCGCCACGGTGTGAATGACCCACCGAGCCGCGAGCCGGAAGCCCGGCGTGACCACAGCTCGCCCGATGTCGCAGGCGCCGAGCGCTCGACAGTGCCGCAGGAGCTCGGGGCCGGCGGCGCGGTGGATCGCGCCGTTGACGCCGTCTCCGTCCGCCAGGAGCCTGTTGGCTGTATTGACGATGGCGTCGACTTCCTGGCCGGTTATGTCGCCCAGCACTGCTTCGAGCGCGGGTTGGCGCGACACGATCGTCGGCAGCAGCGGAGACATCGGATCGCCGCACACGAGCACGATCAGGTCGGCCAACTCGTCGCGCTCGCTGATCGGGTCGAAGTTCTGCGGGTCGAAGTCTCCCCTCTTGCGGTCGGGATGGCTCTCGATGCGCGCCGAGGTGGCCATGAAGCCCTTCTCCTTGGCCGCGAACGTCACTTCGTAGATGCCGAAACGGGTCCAGCTGCGATGGAGGAACAAGCGGTCGTCCTCCATGAACGCGAGCCACTTGTCGTTCATGTCCATAGGCGCGTACCCCATGGCGATCGCCTGCATGTCTTCTCGCGAGATGAGCATGTTCGGCGGCGGGATCGCCACCGGCTCCCTGAT
>Ga0209021_1001937_pt1 | contig 19151 bp, 17 predicted proteins | sample PinacodermFT_FD_187299 | JGI IMG/M metagenome (GOLD analysis project Ga0209021, IMG submission 187299) | Host-associated microbial community of the marine sponge Aplysina aerophoba from Gulf of Piran - sponge pinacoderm, lysed by freeze-thaw... | ecosystem: Host-associated > Porifera > Sponge >... | reverse complement strand
CCCCGCAACTGTCCTACCGTGAGACCAGCTACGCCCAGCAACAGGTTGACCAGCACAAACGCAACCGGCTTGATCAACTGCAACGATTCCGGCAAGGATATCAGCAGCAAGGGCGCCACCAGGAGGTTGGCAATCACCAATCCCAGGCTGAGGCCGGCGGCACGAATGAGCAGAATGTCCCAGGGCAACTGACGTTCCTCGGCGCGGAGGCAGTTGCGCACTTGCTGGACCAGTAGACCCATGGCCAGCCCCAATACCACCCCGAAGCCGATCAGCCAGAGCCAGGGGCGCTCCAGGGAATGGATCAGTGGCAGGACCCGCTCCGCCAGCAGTGCGGTCATCGCGTCCAGGCCGGGACGGCCGGGCTGTGTCGGAGCCGGGCTCAGGGGATCCACCGCCGCAGAGTGTGAACCGGGTTGCACCACCATGATGGCCTCTTCTTCCCAACCACGCAGTGCATATGTGCATATTCCCTTTTGCCATCGTCGTTGTTTTTACTGTGATTTTCCCGTTGTGCCCTTGGGGGATCGGGCAGACGGGACCACATCCCGCTCCGTGGCGGAGTACTTGCGATGGTTGGAGGAGGAAATCGGCAGCAGCCCGCCGGGTCCCCCCCTTTCCACCGTTTATATCGGTGGCGGTACCCCGTCTTTGCTAGGCGCCGCTCAGGTGGCATGGTTGTTGGCCCTGCTCGACAACCAGTTTGGTCTGGCGCCTGGTGCAGAGATCACCATGGAGTTGGATCCGGAGGATATTTGCGCCGAGCGCTTGGCGGGCTACCATGCGGCGGGCGTGAACCGGATCAGCCTTGGGGCGCAGAGTTTTGATAACGGGTTGCTGGCGGCTGCAGGACGACGTCACAGCCGCCAGGACATCGAGACCGCTGTGGCGCTGCTGAAAGCCGAAGGCCTGTCCCGCTGGAGCCTGGATCTCATCTCCGGTCTGCCAGGCCTCACCCCGGCTCTCTGGGAGGTAACCCTGGACACGGCCCTGTCCCTGTCTCCGCCCCATGTATCCCTCTATGACCTCACCATCGGCGAGGCAACGGTCTTTGACCGCTGGTTGGAGCAAGGGCGCCTGTGCCTGCCGCCAGAGGCCACAACCGCCACCATGCTGGATCGGGCGGCGGAGCGGCTAGGGGCGGCTGGCTTACGGCGCTACGAGATTTCCAGTTACGCCCTGCCTGGCCACGCCTGTCGCCACAATCGGACGTATTGGGGAGGCGGTGACTGGTGGGGCTTCGGCATGGGGGCCACCAGCAGTGTGGCGGGGCGACGGCTGACCCGCCCCCGCACACGCGGTGGTTATCAAGCATGGCTCCATGGACCACGGGACGGGACGCACCCCACCACCAGCGTCAAAGAGCGTTTGGAGGACCTGTTGATCACGGGACTGCGCCGCAGTGAAGGGGTGAACCGTCAGCAGTTGGCACAGCAGTGCTCCTTGCCTCCGAAGGCCTTGATGACCCTGTCTCCACGCCTGGAGAGAGACTGTGCCCAAGGCCTGCTGTGTTGTGAAGGACCCTATCTGCGCCTGAGTCAACCCCAAGGCTTCCGTTTCAGTAACCAGGTCCTGGCGGATTGTCTTCTTTGGGTGGAGAAGCTGTTTGCCCCTGGTGGCGCTGCTCACGACACCAGCTTTGTAGCTCCCGCTTGAACATCTCTGTCGACTGAAGCCGTGGCTTCACGAAGGGGGGCTGGCTGGGAGTGAGTCCCAGCAGGTCTGCCGTCACCAGAATCTGACCGTCACAGTCCGGACCGGCGCCGATGCCAATTACGGGAATCTCCAGTTCCCGCCGCAACCGACTGGCCAGCATCGCCGGGATGTGCTCCAACACCAGGGCAAAGCATCCTTGCTGCTGGAGATCCAGGGCTTTCTGCCGTAACCGCTCTTGATCGGGGGCATTGCAAGCCTGACGACCCCAGCCCAGACGATGGACAGACTGGGGTGTAAGTCCCAGGTGACCCATCACCGGGATACCGCTCCGCACCAATCGGTTGATCACCGCCGTTGTTTCCGGTTCGGCCCCTTCCAGCTTGACCGCCTGACAGGGCGTTTCCTTGAGAAAACGACCCGCTGCGGCCATGGCCCGCTCAGGTCCACACTGATAGCTCAGGAACGGTAGATCCGCCACCAGCAGAGGCCGGTGGATGGCCCGACCCACCGCTTGGGCATGGTGCACCATGGCCTCCAGGGAAACGGGTAGCGTTGTGGAATGCCCCAGGCTCACCATGGCCAGGGAATCTCCCACCAGAGCCACGTCACACCCTGAAGCTTCCACCCAGGCGCCGCTCAAGGCATCCCAAGCGGTCAGGGCTGTGATAATGCGTCCCTGACGCTTATAAGTCTGCAAATCCCGAATTGTGAGAGGCAAATGGCGTCCTGACAATGCAGATGCTATTATTGGTGTGACTCGGACCCATGCGTTCCAGACGCCCAAACCTGGTCAGAGCCGGAAGGCAGCAGCCACACGGGATGCTCGGGATTGGCGTGGGCTCCGGGTCACCTTTTTGCCGAGACCATGGCTCCCGACTGGGTTTGCACAGCGGATAAGCTACCGTTTTTCGGGGACGAAGCTCCATCCAACACCATGCCGTTGCGGTTGCGAAGACGACGCTTCTCAAGGAAGTAGGGAATCTTTGCTCCATACTCTTCTTCAAGAGAAGGGGTGAATCGGCTTTGCTCCCCCGCCATGCCGTTCTGTGACGCAACAGCGTGGGTGGCTCTCTCCTGCCCATCATCGATGTTGCGCTCAAAGCCTGTTGCAATCACCGTAACCACAACCTCTCCTTCAACCGAATCGTCCTGGACTGCGCCCACGATAATGTTGGCGCTGGGATCAACCAGCGTTGTAATTGCTTCGGAAGCTTCCGTCAGGTCGTCCAGGGTCATGTCCCGTCCACCGGTGACGTTGATGATGCAGCCCTTGGCGCCATGAATCTTCTTGCACTCCAGCAGATCGTTGTTAATGGCTGCCAGAGAAGCCTCTTTGGCACGAGAGCGGCCCGAGCTTTTCCCGATGCCCAGGAGGGCGGTGCCGGCATCCTTCATCACGGAATAGACGTCGGCAAAGTCAACATTGACAAGACCCGGCTGGGTAATGATGTCGCTGATGCCTTTCACGCCATGATAGAGGATATCATCGGCGCTGCTGAACGCATCTTGCAGCCGTCCACCGGGAATATCAGCGCTGCGAAGCAGATCGTTGGGAATAACGATCAGGCTGTCCACATGAGCAGACAGCTCCTTGATCCCTTGCTCCGCTTGTGCGGCACGGCGGCGGCCCTCAAACTTGAACGGCTTTGTTACAATTGCTACTGTAAGGGCGCCAGCTTCTCTGGCCAACTCCGATACTACGGGTGCGGCGCCGGTTCCTGTGCCACCTCCCATGCCCGCCGCGATGAAGACCAGGTTGGCCCCCTCCATGATCTGTTCGATCTCTGACCGGGACTCCTCGGCCGACTTCTTGCCCATGGAAGGGTTGCCTCCCGCGCCCAGACCCTGGGTCAGTCGTTGCCCCAGTTGAAGGCAATTCTGGGTGGACGAGCTGAGCAGAGCTTGAGCGTCGGTATTGAGAACCCAGTGATCCACACCCTGCAGATCGCTGTTGATCATGCGATTCACAGCGTTGCTACCGCCACCGCCAACCCCGACAACACGGATGCAAGCATTTTGAGCTGGGACAATCCGGGGAGTTGACTTCACGTCTTGACCGTAATCGTTATGCTCCATGTTCCGTCGTTTCATGGGAGGCTCCCTGAGCTTAGCGGCAAAGTCCCAAACCCGAACAACAACGTCAAGCCTGAAATCACAAGAAAAAGTTAAGATCCCGGGGACAGCCACGGTAACGAATCCCATGACACCCGGCTGTTGAGCAATCAACTGGCTATGATATCAACTCAGTGATACATATTGCCTATCAATACGGCCAACGGAAATCCTCCCCTATTGGACTGATTGCCCCCTGACCCTGCGACAAGCCAAGTTTTGGTTGTTCAGGATTACGGAGATCAACATAGGCATAAGAGAACGGCGGTGTCTTCCTCTCCAGTTGGGCATAAAGATGGTCCATGGTGGCAAGCTTGCGCGAGAGATCCTCAGGTTGTCCAAGGCGCACCTCCCCTGGAACCTCGGACGTGCCCAGCACCCATTGCCCATCTGCCGTGATACGGACGGTGTTCACCCGTGTCTCCAGACGCTCCAGATCCGAGAAGAGTCGGGCCAGCGTTTTCGGCAGTCCCGGGGTCCAGAAATCCACTAGCACCAGAACGTTACTTTTCACCATGGGAAAACGATCCAGCAGGTGTTGAGCGCCTTGATGTTGCGCATCAAAACCGGTCCAGTTGAACCGGTGATCCAGCAACCCACGTTCCACCCGATCTGCCGAAGAACGCCGTACCCAGGCATGGGCGACGCCATGTTGCAGGCTGACCACAAGTTGCGGTGGCGCCAAGGTCCGCTGGACCTGCACCTGGAGTGTCGGGGACACCAGACGCTGCAAATCCCGCTGTAGAGACGACGGGTCAACCGCAAGCAAGGGTGTGGGGAGTTGAAGTCCGCTGGCAGCCAGCAACGCCCCATGGTCCTGGTGCGATACGCCATGGACAACCACCTGACCCGGTGTCTCGAGCCACCAGCCTTTCTCCAGAAGCACCCAGGCCAGCCCCACTGCACCGCCACTGAACACCAGCAGCCGCCACAACCGGATCAGCCATAACCGCCCCTGGTGACGCTGCCGTGGCCCCCGGGATAAGGATGACCTGCTAGCCCGTGGCCGAGTCGAGCTCTGCGGGATGGCAACGACGGGACGGGATTTCACAATTGACAGCGCACCCGAGACACCAGTTCGTCTACCCATAGGCGGGCTTTTACGGCGTCACTGAACGGGATGTCCAGACTCCGACCCTCCGCAACCAATCGCAGACGACAGGGACCACAGGCCTCGTCGGTGAGGGGAACGTCACCCGAGCGATCTGCCATCAATTCGCAGAGTTCCAGGTGATTGACAGCAATATCCCCTGCCAACTCAACCCCTTTTGGACCGACGGATCCCCAACTGATCCGACCGTCCTGGAGTCGCATGGCTACGGCAGCGTCCAACCTGGCCAATTCAGACCCCTGAGCCCAAAGACGAAACAAGGCCTGGCGCCGTCGCTCCATCCAGCCAAGAGCAGTCAGAACCACGAAGATCACCAGCAGGGGAAGCCAGAGCAAACCTTCTCGCATGACAATTCAATGGGCTGAGGTGAAGTTTCTCCGCTGATGGCGTACCTGGGCAAGCTCGATCAAGCGATGCACAAGCTCCTCGGTCGTGACGCCACTGGCCTGCCACAGCAGGGGATACATGCTCTGGCTCGTAAAGCCCGGCATGGTATTGATCTCGTTCACATAGAGCGTCCGGCCCTTCTCCTGGTAGAAGAAATCCACACGGCCGAGGCCGTAGGCGCCGACTGCCTGGGTGGCTCGTATCGCCAGCCGCCGGACCTGATCCCGGACGGACGGGGGCACGGAAGCGGGGATCACCAAGGAGCTATGGCCTGGAGAGTATTTGGTGGTGTAGTCATACCACGCAGTGTCGTACAGGATTTCGCCAACAACAGAGGCGTTCAGGTTCCCATCCCCCAGCACAGCACATTCCAGCTCCCGCGCTGTAACGGCTGTTTCAACAACCAGGCGATTATCCAACCGGGCCGCAGCGCGGAGTCCTGTCAGAAGCGCCCCGCGATCTCCGGCTTTGCTGATTCCCACCGAGGAGCCCAGGTTGGCCGGCTTGACGAAGCAGGGATAGCCCAGGTGTTGCTCCACACGGTTCACCAGCTCGTCGGGGTGCGCCAATCCGTCGGCAGTGGCGCAGACATAACGCACCTGGGGCAGGCCGGCTGCCGCAAAGGCAGCCTTCATGGCTTGTTTGTCCATGCCCACGGCGGCGCCCAGCACCCCCGTTCCCACAAAGGGCTGATCCAGCAACGTGAACAGCCCTTGCACTGTGCCGTCTTCTCCGTTAGGCCCATGGAGTACGGGAAACCACACATCAACCTGCCGGGCTGTGGTGGGCAATCGTGGCAACCGGTCGTCGGGCGTGACCGGAATCGTGCCGGAGAGGGCAGCCGTTGCCCCGTCCCCCACAATCCACCGGCCATCACGGGTGACGTAGTGGAGAATGATCCGGTAGCGCTGACGATTGGCCCCTGTGGAGAGGGCTTCGGCAACGGTACGGGCCGAGCGAATGGAGACCTCGTGCTCACCGGAGCGTCCCCCGAACACCAGGCCCACCCTGGTGGCCACCGATTGTGGGACGGGATTGGGCACGGGTGGGGATTGCGCTGCCCTGGACCCTATCAGGGAAAAGATGGCTATATCCCCGGGGACACCCAATCAGCGTTGACCTGACAGGAGGCGTTGCTCTTGCGGCTCCGACAGGGAACAGCCATTGAGGGAGAAGGGACGCACCGCTTCAATGCGCACGGGCACAAGATCCCCCAGGCCATGACCGGCGGCCGGCAGAAACACCAACCGGTTGCTGCGGGTGCGACCCATCAGTTGTTGAGGATCCTTCGGGTTGCGCCCCTCCGTCAACACCTCCACTACCCGCCGGGCATAACGTTGGTTGCGATGGCGGATGCAGCGTTCCGCGCAAGCGTTGAGGCGGCGGAGTCGGTCTACCTTCACAGCTTCCGGTACCTGGTCGGCTCGGGTTGCGGCAGGGGTGTTGGGACGGGGTGAATACGCTGCGGTATTGAGTTGGTCAAAGCCGATCTCTTCCACCAGCGCCATGGTGTTTTGAAATTGCGCTTCCGTTTCCCCGGGGGAACCCACAATGGCATCGGCACTGACGGCAGCCTCAGGCATGTACTGGCGAACGGTTCGGATGATGCGGCGGTAGCGACTCACGGTGTAGCCACGGGCCATATGGCGCAGCACCTGGTCGTCCCCACTTTGGAACGGAATATGGAAGTGCTCGCACACCTTGGGCAGCTCTGCACAGGCAGCAATCAACCGCTCGGTGAAGTAGCGGGGGTGGCTGGTGGCAAAGCGGATCCGCGCAATGCCCTCCACATCGTGAACGAAGTGCAGCAGATCCGTGAGGGTGTGACGCCGCCGACCCGAGGGTGTGATGCCCGGCAAGTCACGGCCATAGGCGTCAATGTTCTGGCCCAGGAGGGTGATCTCCCGATATCCTTGCCGGGCCAGGGCCTCGATCTCGCTGCGAATGGCCTGCGGTGTGCGGGACTGCTCACGGCCACGGGTGGCGGGAACCACGCAGTAGGTACAGCGCTCGTTACAGCCGTAGATCACGTTGACCCATGCTGTGACCGTGCTCTCCCGTCGGGGCTTGGCAAGATCTTCCAGGATGTGATGCTCTGCAGTGGCCACCACCTGCTGACCACTCTCCACCTGCTCCAGCAAGCTGCCTAGGCGGTTGGCGTGTTGTGGTCCCATCACCAGGTCCAGTTCCGGCACGCGGCGCAGGAGACTTTCCCCCTCCTGCTGAGCCACGCAACCGGCCACCACCAGGGTGAGATGGGGATTGTGTCGCTTGCGCTGCACTTGGCGGCCCAGATAACTGTAGACCTTCTGCTCGGCGTTGTCGCGGATGGAGCAGGTGTTGTATATCACCAGGTCGGCAGCCAACTCGTCCTCCTCGTGCCGGTAGCCCATGGCCTCCAGGATGCCGGCCATACGCTCGGAATCCGCCTTGTTCATCTGGCAGCCAAAGGTTGTGATGGCATAGCGGCGGGCTGGGGAGGGGGGGTGAGCAGCAGGAGCCAACGGAGGCATCAGGACGTTGCGATGGTTGGTGTTTTTCTATTCTTCCTCAATTGCTGCACCAGCGGCGCCCACCTTCACACCCGTCTTCCATGCAAGGTTGCTGCCGTCCCTTCCGGATCGACAGAGTGGTCCCTCTCACCATCAGCCGTGGCCAGACCCACTGCCTGGAGCGTTTGCTGGTGGAAGTCAGCCACGAGGGCATCATCGGGATTGGGGAGACCGGTCGTGTTGACACAGGCCGCTATCACTACGGCAGTCGGGCGGTGGCAGCAGAGTTGGCCCAGCTCTGGCCCCAACTGAAGCCCTATGCTCCCGACCAATGGCAACAGTGTGAGCCGCTGTTTGCGTCCCTCTCCCCCCCGGCCCGCTGTGGCGTGGACCTGGCGCTCCTGGACTGGTGGGGCAAGGCCCTGGGACGTCCACTTTGGCGTCTCTGGGGACTGGATCGGCAGCGCTGTGGGGCCACCAGCGTGACCGTTGGTCTCGGCTCCGTGGAGGCTGTGCGACAACGACTGTGGCAATGGTTCGAGCAGGTGCGTCCCAGCCGCATCAAGTTGAAACTCGGCAGCCCCCAGGGTCTGGACCATGATCGCCAACTGGTGCAGGCCACAATTCGGGAGCTGGACCGTTGGCCCGGCTCCGTGGATGTACAAATCGACGCCAACGGGGGCTGGGATCCGGAGCAGGCCATGACAATGGCGCCGTGGCTCAAGGATCAAGGCGCGGTGCTGCTGGAGCAGCCCCTGCCAGCATCACCCGATGACCATGAGGGGTATGCTGCCCTACGTCCCCACTGCCCTCTTCCCTTGGTGGTGGATGAAAGCTGCTGGACCCTTCAGGACCTGATCCGCCTCGCGCCCCACGTGGATGGGGTCAACCTGAAGCTTCTCAAGCACGGTGGCCTGAGTCAAACCTTGCTCATGGCCCGTATGGCCACCGGGTTGGGCCTCCGGTTGATGCTGGGCTGCTATGCAGATACCAGCCTGCTCAACGGCGCCGCGGCCCAATTGCTCCCCTTGGTTCAATGGCCTGATCTGGACAGCCATCTTAATCTGCGCCGCGACCCTTTTCTGGGTCTTGAGCGCATAGGGGATGTGATTCGGCCCAGCACTGCCCCTGGTCTGGGCATTCAACTTGCCAAATCTCTCCAATGCTGAGTGCCTCCGCCCCCCTGGTTCTTCTCCAGCACGGTGGCCTGCAAAGCCTTCTCGGCAAGACCGGTCTTGCCATGCTGCGCTACCGCCGCGGCCCCATCGTGGCTGTCGTCGACCCCGACAACGCCGGGGCCGAGCTGGTTGAGATCACAGGGATTCCCCGTCCGGTCCCCGTGGTGGCAAATCTGGCGGAGGCTCTGCCCATGGGCCCCACGGTGGCCGCCATCGGTCTGGCCCCTTCCGGTGGCCGGATTCCGGCGGTGATGCGCCGGGATGTGGAGGCTGCCCTCGCCGCGGGCCTGAACCTGGCCAACGGTCTTCACACCCCCATGGCGGACGATCCCCGGTTGCGTGAACTGCTGCACCCCAACTGCTGGATCTGGGACCTGCGCCGTGAACCCCGCCCGCTGCGGGTTGGTGCGGCCCGGGCCTCTCGCACCCCTGCCCGACGGGTGCTGTTTGTGGGAACCGATATGGCCGTAGGCAAGATGAGCGCCGCGCTGGAGTTGCACCGGGCTGGGGTGGAGCAAGGACTGGCCATGAATTTTGTGGCCACCGGTCAAGCTGGAATCCTGATCAGTGGTGGCGGCATTGCCCTGGATGCGGTGCGGGTGGACTATGCGGCGGGTGCTGTGGAGGCGGCGGTGCTGGAGGCCGGCAAGGGCGCCGACTGGGTGTTGGTGGAAGGCCAAGGCTCCCTGCTCCATCCCGGCTCCACCGCTACGCTCCCCCTTTTGCGGGGCAGCCAGCCCACCGATCTGGTGTTGGTGCATCGGGCGGGACAGCAACACCTGCTCTCCCTGGCCGCTGACGGTCCATCCGTTCCCATCCCCCCGCTGCCCCAGGTGGTGAAGCTTTACGAGGCCGTGGCTGCCGTAGCCTGCCCTGCCCTGTCTTCCCCCTGCCGGCTGCGGGCCGTTGCCCTGAATACAGGTCACCTCCAGCCAGAGGATGCCCAGTCCGCTATCACCGCCACCCAGGTGGAGACGGGGCTGTTCTGTGATGATCCTGTGCGCTTTGGGGGGGCGCAACTCCTGGCCCACCTGCAGGAATCCTCCCGCACCATGGAGGGCGCAGCCAGGTTGTGAAGGGCGAGCGAGGGGATTCGAACCCCCGAATAGCGGCGCCACAAGCCGCTGCCTTAACCACTTGGCGACGCCCGCCAGCCAAAGCGAGGGAAAGTTTAACAGATGACCGACGACCCACCATGATCACACCCTGTCCCGGACGTTGATCACGGTCATCTGCCCAGGCGACTCTCCCCGCACACGATTCGGTTAGCCCCTCCCATGGCTCTGGTGGCCTGTGGCTTCCCAAGGACTGCACACGGGAGATCGGGACATGGGTTGTATCGATACGCCCATGTTCTTGCGGATGCGAGTCGGGAGATTGCGCGGTCGGTTGTTCGTGGGCTGAGGGGGAGAAGCCACCAGCAGGGAGCATCGGAAGCGGAGAGGGAGGGATTCGAACCCTCGATAGAGTTGCCCCTATACAGCATTTCCAGTGCTGCGCCTTCGACCACTCGGCCACCTCTCCAGAAGCACGCTGTCCGGGCAAGCTCGAACCAACGGACCTGAATCCGTGCCAATGTAGCAGCACAGTGGCCGACTTCATGGGGCAATTGTTCACAGTGGTGGTCCATGACCGCCAAAAGGGCCGAACCGTCACCGCCCGTGTGCCCGAAGGGAGGTACATTCTCCATGCACTGGAAGAGCAGGGCTACGGGCTGCCGTTTAGCTGCCGCAACGGGTGCTGTACCACGTGCGCTGTGCGCATCAAGGCCGGCAGCCTGGACCATCGCGAAGCCCTGGGTCTCTCGCAAGCCTTGAGGGAGCAGGGCTACGGTCTCCTCTGCGTTGCCAGAGCCGTTGCCGATGTGGAGGTGGAAACCCAGGATGAGGATGAGGTCTACGAACTTCAGTTTGGGCGCCATTTTGGCCGCGGGCGGGTGCGTCCGGCCATCCCCTTGGAAGAGGAGTAGCCAGCCATGACAACAGCCGATGCCGGGGCCCTGCTAACAGTGGCGCGTCGTGCCGCCGAGGCGGGCGCTCGGCAGTTGCGCCACTTTGACGGGAAAAGCTTCACGGTGCGCAGCAAAGGGCGCCTTGGTGATCTGATTACGGATGCGGATGAAGCCGCCGAAGCCGCTGTACTGGAGGTTTTGCGCCAGGAGACACCCACCGTTCCCGTCCTGGCGGAGGAGAGCGGCCGCCATGGCGAGATGGGTGATCTCCTCTGGTGTGTGGATCCCTTGGATGGCACCACCAACTTTGCCCATGGCTATCCGTTCTTTGCCACCTCCGTGGGCCTTCTCCGCCAGGGAAAGCCCTGGTTAGGAGCCATTGTGGCGCCGCGGCTGGAGGAGGTGTTCTGGGGTGGTGCGGGCTTGGGAGCCTTTTGCAATGCCATGCCCATCCAGGTGAGCGCCTGCACCAACCTGGCCCGGAGCGTTCTGGTGACAGGGTTTGCCTATGACCGCCACGAGCGGCTTGACAACAACTACGCAGAGTTCTGCCGCTTTGCCCACCGGGTGGGGGGCATGCGGAGAGGTGGGGCCGCGGCGGTGGATCTGGCCTATGTGGCCTGCGGTCGTCTGGACGGATATTGGGAGCGGGGCCTGAAGGCCTGGGACCTGGCGGCAGGGGCGGCCATCGTCCAGGGTGCTGGTGGCCGGGTGTGTGCCTATGACGGCAGCCCTTTTGACATCTACAGTGGCCGCATCCTGGCTGCCTGTGGCCTGGAGCTGCAGCAGCAGATGACTGCAGTGCTGGTTGCCACGCGCCCCCTGCCACTGGACTGCTATGGGGGGTGAGGCCTCTTGCGTCGAGTCGGACCGCTGCGTAGGCCACTGACGCGGACGGGAAAAGTTCCGGGGTTAGTTCAGACGCTCCAGCAGACGTCCCAGGAGTTCCATGCTTCGGGTCCGGAGTGTGAGCAACTGCTCGGCTTTGAGGCCGCCCACACCCAACTGGGCCAGTTGGTGCAGATGGCAGCAGATCTCGTGACTGAGGGTTGTGTTGGGGGAAGGGCCTGAACCCGTAACCACGGCACCGGCAGCCAGCTTCAGCAAACCTTTGACCAGAGGATGGACCTTGTTGACCAACAGCACGTGATGGTCGGGCAGGCTGGGCATCTGCCGTTGCATCAGGGCGCTGACGTCGTTGATCCGCCGCATCTGCTCCGGCAGAAGAATCAGGGCCGCCGGTGCGGCTTCTCCCTTGAGGCTTTTCACCTGAACGGTGACTTTGTCATTGTTCAAGGCGGCTTTGAACAGGCTGCGTAGCTTCTCGCCGTCATCTTCGCCACTGGCGTCGGCCAGTGCCGGTGTCTGGTCCGTGAAGCTTTCGTCCAGCTCTGCATCCACCCGCTTGAAGCTCACCTGCTCTTCCCGTTGCTCCAGCCATGGCAAGAACTGGCTATCGATAAGGGCATCGGCTGTGAGCACCTCGATGTTCCGGGCTGTCCAGAGCTGCAGTGCGGAGTCCTGGGTAACGGGGTCGGTGCAGTAGATCACGGATGTGCGCCTCTGTGCCGGGCAACGCTTCAGATACCCCTTGACAGTGGTGTAGCAGCCAGCGTCCGTGGCGATGGGATCGGCCTGGCCTTCTGCCGATTGTGCGGTAGTTGCAAAGAGAACCCGATCCGCCACCTTGTCGGCAAACTTCTCCTCCTCCATGGCGCCAATTTTGACGAAGGGGGCAAGATCGTTCCAGATTTCCCCATAGCGCTGCGGTTCTTCCCCGTGAAGCTGGGCCAGACGATCCCCCACCTTGCGGGCAATGAAACCACCGATGGAGCGCACCTGACGGTCCGTCTGCAAGGCACTGCGACTCACGTTGAGAGGTAGATCCGGCGCGTCAAGGACACCCTTCAAGGGGAGCAGAAACGACGGCACCACTTCCTTGACGGAGTCGCTCACAAACACCTGGTTGCAATAGAGACGAATCTGCCCCTGGTCCCACTGGCCGTTCTCTTGCAGCTTCGGGAAGAAAAGGATGCCCCGCAAGTTGTAGGGGTAGTCGGTGCTGAGGTGAACCCAAAGCAGGGGATCTCCTTGGAAGGGATAGAGATAACGATAAAGCTCTCGATAATCCTCATCCTTGAGTTCACCGGGACTTTGCCGCCATGGAGCCTTACAGCGATTCACGGTGTCCCCTTCCAGCTTCACGGGAACGGGCATGAAGTCGCAGTAGGTGGTAATCAGTTGACGGATACGGCTGGGCTCCCGATATTCCAATTCCTCTTCTTGCAGATAGAGAATCACGTCGGTGCCAAGCGTGCTGCGATCACCCTCCTCCAACTGGAATTTCGGGGAACCGTCACAGCTCCAACGGACGGCGCTGGCGCCCGGTTTTGCGCTGAGGCTTCGCAACTCCACTTTTCCGGCCACCATGAAGCTGGAGTAAAATCCCAGGCCAAAATGGCCAATGATGGCGTCTGGCTCATGCTTGTATTTCGATAAAAACTCCTCGGCGCTGGAGAAAGCCACTTGATTGATATAACGCTTTACCTCGTCAGCGTCCATACCAATACCGTTATCACTGATCGTGATCGTCTTTGCTTCGCGATCAATACGAATTCGGATCTCGCCGTCCTCACCGTCCTGGCAATCACCAGCCAGAGCTGCCATCCGCCGCTTATTGATGGCATCGACACCGTTGCTGACCAGCTCCCGCAGGAACACTTCATGGCCGGAATAAACGGCTTTTTTGATGATCGGGAAGATGTTCTCGGTGTGAATCTGAATCTCGCCGTGCTCAAGAACAGCCATGGGGCATTGCAGTCAAAGCGCAATGAAGTGTATTCCTGACCAGGAGAGTCACCCAGGCCTGTCCAGGTGGGGAATGCCGTACGTGACGGGCCGAAACCCCAAGCCCCCAAGCCAAGCCTAGCCTCGTTGGCGCTGCAGTTGGGGGCGTTCCTCCGGCACGATGGCGCCGTCTACGGGACACACCTGTTGACAGATGCCACAGTCAATGCAGACGCCAAAGGCAATCCAGCAAAAGCTGGTGCCTTTGGCGTTTGTTCCCTCCCCGGGATAAATGCAAGCGACCGGGCAGGAGTCAACACAAACCGCCACCCCTTCACAGCGGTCCGTGAGAATTGTATGTGGCATCAATGCAGGGGGAGGAAAACCGATCCTAGGGGGAAAGACAAGCACCCATGTGGGCTTCAGGGGGCGGATCCGTCCCTGGCGCCCGTCAGCCATTCCAGGCAAGGGAGTGGTCGCTGTCTCCATGCCGCCCTGGCGGCATCCAACGTGGGGCAGGGTTGGGGCCAGAGTTCAACCTCCACCTGCGCTGTCCGGTGGCGTTGTACACAGGCTGTGGCCGCCTCCCGGCTCATGGGGTGGTCATAGGTGACCAGCACCTGGGGGCCGGGGGAGGCATGGCCCTGGGTGGTCTCCTCTTCAACCTTGTGGGACGGCAGCAATTCAGCTTTCACCAGGGCGCGGTGGTGGCGCTCCAGGCATGCCATGGCGCCCCCCAGGTTGTCGGGAGAGCGATAGGTGACCAGCACCTGCACATCGGTCTGAGCGGAGAGCGCTGTCCTGTGGTCCTGCAGGAGTCCGCGCAGGCGCTCCACCTTGAAACTGAAACCGGTCCCGCTGGCGTCCCGATCCCCAGGAGCAAAGTGCCTGAGCAGACGATTATAGCGGCCACCGGTGGCGACCGGCGTCAGGGCATGGGCGCCTTTGCAGATCAAGCGCAGCACAACTCCGTCGTAGAAGGTGAACGTTGGCAGAAAGGTGGGGTCGAGTTGGAGGCGAACACCAGCCTGGCGCGCCCGTTCCGCGATCAACTCCAGCAGCGCCCGCAGTTCGTCCACGGCGGCAGCCTTTGAAAAATCCGACAGCGTATCCAGCACAGCCTCCGGCTCCCCCCGCACCCTCAAAAGCCGTTGAGCCCGCTGCCGATCCGCATCCGAGAGGTCCAGGGACCGAAGTTGCAACATGTCATAGCGGCTCAGGGCTTGGCGTAGCCCAGCCTGTTGATGGGTGGGGAAATCCGCCAGAAGAGTGACAAACAAGGCACTGTGGCCCAGGAGCAGGGTGGGCTGGTGCTCCGGGTGGAAAGGCAGTTGACGGCAAGCGTCCAGCAGGATGGCCACCAATTCCCCATCCCCGGCCAACCCTGGAGCGCCAATGAGTTCAATGCCACTCTGCAGTTCCTCCTGGACCCGCTCATGGCCACCGACGTCCTCTCTTTGAAACACGTTGCCTTCATACCAGAGCCGCAAAGGTCTGGGCAGACCGGCCAAGCGGGTACAGGCTGCTCTGGCCACACTGGCGGTGATCTCCGGGCGTAGACCCAGAGCGTCCCGGGTGGCCACCTTGAGCAGGACGTTTTCATCAATGGCGCCAGCAGCTTCCAAGGTGTCCAGCCTCTCAATGGTGGGAGGCGCCAACTCCTTATAGCCCCAGCGGCGGTAGACGTAATGAAGCTGAGCGCAAATCCAGCGGTTATCCTCCACATCCTGGGGGAGCAGGTCCCTGGCTCCTCTGGCAGGCTGTCGGTTGACCTCCTCACTGCTCTGAAGATCAGAGCGTTCTTGCCAGAGGATCATGGGAAGCTGGGGTCTGGGATTGATGCTAACGCCCCATGGACCAGCACCCCTTCACCACTTTTTATAGGGCAAAAACTTGCCGCAGAAGACGACCTTGACCCGGTCTCCTTTCGGGTCCTCTACTTTATCCACATGGAGAGTAAAATCAATGGCGCTCATGATGCCGTCACCAAACTTTTCTTGAATCACATCTTTAATCGGCAGTCCATAAACTTGCATGATTTCGTAGAAGCGATAAACGAGCGGATCTGTGGGCACAACGGGATCCAGACATCCCTTGATGGGATAGCGGGTCAGAAACGCCACAGCATCCTCTCCGACCCCCAGAACCTGGCAAAGCCTGGTCGCTTCTTCCGGTGATGCGCTGGCCTGTCCATACAGCATGGCCGCGACACACATTTCATCAAGTCCCACATGGGAGGCCAGTTGAGCAAACGTCAGACCGGAGGCGGCCTTGGCGGCGAGCAGGGTGTCGGTCATGGTGGCCATGGCGTTGAGAAAGAACCGTCGTTATCCTCCATTGCCCAAGACAACAATCTCGTTGCCCTGGCTACCGTTACGCGCTGATGGGTCCGGGTCTGGCAGAGGTTTGACGTTTGATGGCCTCAACAGCGGCTGCCAGGGCCTGGGCACGGCTCAACCGGGTGTGATCAGCGGGCAGCAATTCAAACAACTTCAGCGCCTCCAGTCGCTTGCGGGTGGTGCCCGCAGCGCCCACAACGTAAACATGACGCTTGGCTTCCACCGCTTCCTCCACGGCATTCTCCAAAGCCAGGGCTGCGGTAACGCCCAGGTGGGAGACGGCGCCAAGATCAAAAACGATGGCGTTGCACTGACCAACGGCGTTGTGCTCACGGCCAATGGTCTTGGCCACGCCAAAAATCATGTCTCCCGTGAGCTGGAAGAGGAGCACACGACCCTGACCCGCATCCAGCAACGCCTTCTCTTCCTTCGGTAGATTCAAATCGTCGTCCGCTGTGCTGATGGACTTCACCACGTGACTTTGCCGCCGGGAAAGGCGGTCAATGGTCAGGATGTTGGCCAGAAATACACCAACAGCCACGGCCACGATCAGGTCAACCAGCACCGTGAGGCCAATGACCAGGTAGAGGATCAACGCACCTTTGACAGAGATCCGGTGAGCTCGCCTGAGGAATCCCCAATCCACAATGTCGAAGCCCACCTTCAGGGCAATGCCCGCAAGGACAGCCAGGGGAATCCGGGCCGCCAGACCGGAACCGGCCACGATCACCAGCATCAGCACCACAGCCCGGACGATGCCGGAGAGCGCTGACCGCCCTCCCACCTGAATGTTCACAACAGTGCCCATGGTGGCTCCGGCACCGGCAATACCCCCAAACAGACCCGCCACCAGATTGCCCAGGCCCTGCCCCACCAACTCCTTGTTGGAGTTGTGCTCGGTACGGGTCAGGCTGTCGGCCACCACTGAGGTGAGCAGGGCGTCAATGGACCCCAACATGCCCAGCACTGCGGCATCCGTCAGCATCAAGCGCCACTCGCTGGCCCCGAAGAACGGCATCTGAACACCGGGGAAACCGGCGCTGATTTCCCCAATGCGACGGATGCCCTCTCCGGAGACGCCCAGCGCGGGAAACAGTGTCACGGAGAGGACGGTGCCGGCCACAAGCGCCAGCAGTTGCGGTGGGACAAGCTTCTTGAAGCGCTGGGGCGTTGCCCAGAGAATGATCATGGTGATTGCCGCTAGCGCAACTTCCAGCGGCCTCATGCTGTCCACCAACCGGGGCAGGCTCTGCAACGTTCCCATCACTCCTCCCGGGGGAGCCATCTGCCCCAGCGCTGGTCCCAGTTGCAGCACGATGAGAATACAGCCAATGCCGGACATGAAGCCTGAAATCACCGTGTAGGGCATCTGGATGATGTAGCGCCCCAGGCGCAAAGTGCCCAGCAGAATCTGAAACACGCCAGCCAGCATGACCACGGTGAAGGCCATGGCCATGCCATGGTCGGGGTTACTGGCCGTAAGGTTGGCAATCACTGCGGTCATGACCACCGTCATGGGACCGGTAGGCTCCGAGATGAGGGTGGGTGTGCCCCCAAACAACGCTGCAAACAGCCCGATGAAAACAGCACTCCATAGCCCTGCTTCAGGCCCTGCCCCGGAGGCGACGCCAAAAGCCAGGGCCATGGGCAAGGCAATCACGGCAGTCGTGAGGCCACCAAACAGGTCACCTTTGATGGTTTTGGTGCTGATGTGATTGAGAAGTTGCATCAGGATTCAGGCGGCACTGACCAAAACGTCAAGAAGCCTAAGTAACGGCCTCTCCACTCATCCGGTTTCAGGGTTTGGCGATGAACCGTTTTGGTAGCAGGCGCTTGTCGAAGAGCGGGATGAAGTCGTTTTCCTGTTGCGGCGAATGCCGATGATCCGGTACAGGCCGTGCTGCTACGCCATGAGCCATTTGGCAAGACATCCCGTATCGTCGAGGTGCTGTGCGACCCCGTTGAGCTAGTCCTTCTGGTGCTGTCCGGGGAATAAATTCCGGTGTTCTCCACGCGAAAAGACCGAGGCAGCACTGCAACTTGCAGCAGTCGCAGTTGCGGCATCAGGGTTACAAACCGGCCGTCGTTGTGGAGATCTCCACAGCAATGTCGGAACTCTTGCTCCGCGCCGTCGCAGGGGCCGTCTCGTCTCCCCCTACCCTGGAATCGGGATTTTTTCAAAGACAATGTAACTTCGGGAGGAGAAGGTTGAAAGGTGAGCTGAGGGGTGTGGGGATTTGTCCCGAAGACGCAGAACTTCCAAGTGCTCCGGACTCATACCTCTGGAACCGGACCCCTCCCGGGAGGGAAGGAGAGGCGGCTGGCGACAGTTGGAAAACTCTGCCAGGCCAGCCGAGGCCACGTGGCCTGCAACGTGACGAACTATTGGCCTCCCAGGGGCTTCTTGAGTCTTCGGTAGGCAGGTCTCAGTCTGCCTCCTGCTACTCCGGTAACTGCCGGAGAGAAGACCGGAGAAAGGACAGGATCGGATCTCCACAGTTAGTTGGCACTGGACCGGAGCAGACCAGATGATCTTCCTGGACCCTTGGTTTCCCCCGCGCCCTTGTGCTGGGCATCGTCCAGGGCCTCACCGGGTTTCTGCCCATCAGCAGCACGGTCCATCTCAAGGCGACGCTGGTTTTGCCGGGCTGGGGTGATCCCGGCGTGGCGGTCACCGCGGTGTTGCAGTTGGGCAGCATTGTGGCCGTGATTGCCTGTTTCCACAAGGATTTACGCCAGCCGAGCCTGGGGCTCTACAGGGTCTGCGGCAAGGGAACCTGAATGCCCCTGAGGCGCGGTTGGGGCTGGCCATTGCGGCGGGAACCGTGCCCCGTTCTTGTGGCTGGCCCCACCATTCGTCCGTTCTTCCATGGGGTATCGATGCTGCCCAGCTTGGCGGAATTCGGGTTAGGGAGGTAGCGCTTGAATAGAGCCCTGCACAGGACACGCCCTTGAACACCGAATCAACAGAGAACCGGGCGTGGTACATCCTGGCCAACTGCCCCTTCGCGACAGACTGTCCACAGAACGACGTAGCGCTCCAAGGCAGGATTCCCCGGTTACCGTCACGCAGCGTGGGGAAGCGTGGCATTGGCGCCCGGGTCGCGCGCCGGTTTTTGCCCGCTTCAGCCACCAGCG
>Ga0209021_1001925_pt1 | contig 19233 bp, 14 predicted proteins | sample PinacodermFT_FD_187299 | JGI IMG/M metagenome (GOLD analysis project Ga0209021, IMG submission 187299) | Host-associated microbial community of the marine sponge Aplysina aerophoba from Gulf of Piran - sponge pinacoderm, lysed by freeze-thaw... | ecosystem: Host-associated > Porifera > Sponge >... | reverse complement strand
TCTTGTGTTACAGGTTCGATTGGCCAGGGTTTTGTTTTTCTGGTGGTGTGCTTTTGTAGACAACACCGCCGAACACCCAGCTGATAACAGAGCACGGGTAGCCTGCCGGGCCGGTGTTGGTGAGGCGCCGGGCAGGGCAGGCCTCGGGCTCAGGGGTGCGAACGCGTCCCTGCGGTTTGTGGTTCCTGTGTCCTGTGAACAGGTTTTTACCCCGACCGTCACGCCCGGGCCTGGCTTTGGTGTGGGTGCCTGGGTGCTGTCTGAGGCGGTTGGGCCGGTTGATCTGTGTGGCAGAGTCCTGGCGTGAGCCGACCTGGGTGATTTCTCCTGCGTGGCAGTACAGATGTTTTTTCAAGCCAGGTTGTGCGAACGAGAATTTACAGCCGCCAGAGGAACAGACAAGGGCTTGTTTGCCTGCGTGGCGGCGCATATGTTTTGCCAGGTTGCCAGGCTGTGTGCAGGACACTCCACAGTCGTCATAGGGGCAGACAAAGGCTTTTGTTGCTGAGTGGGTGTACTGATGCTGTTTCAGATTTCCTGCGTTGGTGGCCGCATACCAGCAGCCCTCATGGGGACAGGCAAAAGGTTTTTCTCCCGTGTGGGTGCGCTGGTGCTGTTTCATGCTTGCCGCGTTGGCGGTCGCATACCAGCAGCCTTCATGGGGACAGGCAAAAGGTTTTTCTCCCGAGTGGTCATACAGGTGCCTCTTCAGGGCGGAGGCATCTCTGAACGCTTGTCCACAACCTTCATGTGAACAGCCAAATGGCCTTGCTCCGCTATGGATCCGCAAGTGGTAGATGAGAGAATTTGCGTGTATGAACGCCTGTCTGCAGCCTTCATGTGGACAGCGAAAATCTTTGTATCCTGCGTGGAAACGCACGTGGTTGGTTCGGATGTTTGCCTGTGTGAACGCACGTCCGCAGCCTTCAAAGGGGCAGACATAAGGTTTTTCTTTGGTATGGACGCGCCTGTGTGCCTTGAGGGCGTCTGATCGTGTGCATGCATATTCACAGCCCTCCCAGGGACAGCAAAAGGATTTTGCGCGTGAATGGACGCACAAGTGTCTGGTGAGGGTGGAAGATTGTGCGAAAGAACGTCCACAGCCTTCGTGCGGACAGGCATAGGGTTTTGTGCCTGAGTGGATGCGCAGGTGTTCTTTGAGGCTGGCTGCCAGTCCGAAAGACTGTCCGCAGTCTTCATGTGGGCAGGCAAAGGGCCTTTGTCCGGTGTGGCCTACCAGGTGCCGTTGCAGGCGGCTGGGGTAATTGAATGCTTTGCCGCAGTTGTCATACGGGCAGATACGTACGCAGGCCTTTTTACGGCCGGAGCGGGTGGGTGCGCGCCCTGATCTGCCTGTCACGGGTGCCGAGGCGCGGCTGAGGGAACTTGTGGGCTTGTGCAGCATGCGAACCGTCCGGCAAATAGCGATGGGGTTTTGGAGTGCACAAGTGCTCGTTTGACCGGCTCTGGTGACCATCGTGTCACCTTGATCAAGCGTTTTCGGGTCGGAAGCTGTGGGTGCCAGGCTGTCTGTGGCCGCAGGGACGCAGTTCTCTTCTACGCAGCCTTTTGTCATGTCCTGCTACAGGTTCGAGTGGCCAGTTTTGTGCTTGTGCGGTGGTGCATTTTTATAAACAACACCGCCGGATACCCAGGCGATAACAGAACACTGGTGGCGTGTCGGGGTGGACTTCAGCCTGAAGGAGGACCCGGGTAGCGCTGGCGAACGCTGATGGTAGCCGTCGTCGGTAGCGGGAGAGACTTGAGGGCGGAGCCAGGTCTTTGGTGTCAATCTTTGTTCACTGTTGTCGCATGAGTAGACGAAGGGCTTGTCTCCTTGAAGGATGGACAAATGTCTTCCCGGATTTTCTGGGGCTATGGTCGGATACTCATGGCCTGCATGTTGGTCAGCAAAAGTGTTTTTTGCTGAATGGACGCGCAAATGTCTTGTCATGTTGAAGTGTAGTGAGAAGGCACGCCCACAGTCTGTCTGTGAACAGACAAAGGGTTTTTCTCTTGAGTGAGTGCGAAAATGTCGTGCCAGTTTGTTGGAGTATCGGCACGCATAGCCACAGTTTTCATGCGGGCAGACACAGATTTTTCCACCGATGCGAACGCGCCTGTGTTGTTTCGGGTTGCCTGAGGCTGTGCAGCGTTGTTCTCCTGAGCGCTTGGCCATATGTCTTGCCAGAGAGCTTTGCTGCGTAAACGTCTGGCCGCAGCCAGTCTGTTGACAGACAAAGGGTCTTTCTCCCGAATGCACACGCAAGTGCCGTTTCAGCTGACCTGATTGTATGAACGCGCTCTCACAGCCTTGATGAGGACAAACAAAGGGTTTTATTTCTGAGTGAGCAGCACGCAAGTGGTATGCCAGCGCGTTTGATTGTGCAAACGCACGTCTACAGCCTTCATGAGAACAAAAAAAGGGTTTTTCGCCGGTGTGGATACGCAAGTGCCGTGTCAGATGACTCGATTGCGTGAACGCACGTCCACAGCCCTCGCGTTGGCAGACAAAGGGTTTTTCTTTTGTGTGAGTGCGCAAGTGTTGTGCCAGTTTGTTGGAGTATAGAGACGCATACCTACAGTCTTCATGTGGGCAGACAAAGACTTTTTCCTGGATGTGAGCGCGCTGATGGCGTTTCGGATTGCTTGAGTCGGTGCGGCCTGTTGCTCCTGAGTGACGATCCATGTGTCTTGCCAGAGAGCCTTGTTGCGTAAACGTCTGTCTACAGCCTGTCTGTGGACAGACAAAGGGTTTTTCGCCGGTGTGGGTGCGAACATGGGTTTTCAGAGAGCATGATTGTGCGAACAAACGTCCGCAGCCTTCCCAGCAACAGACAAAGGGTTTTTTCCCCGAGTGAGCAGCACGCAAGTGGTACGCCAGAGCGCTTGATTGTGCAAACGAATGTCTACAGCCTTCATGGGAACAAAAAAAGGGTTTTTCGCCGGTGTGGAGACGCAAATGACTTGTCAGGGTGCCTGATTGTCCGAACGAGCGTCCACAGCCTTCATGAAGACAGACAAAGGGTTTTTCTCCTGAGTGGACGCGCCTGTGTGCCGTCAGCTTTCCTGATTTGTTGAACGCACGTCCACAGCCTTCCCAGGAGCAGACAAAGTTCTTTTTTCCGCAGCGGCTGTTCATGTGTTTTCGCAGGTCATGGGGTTGATGGGACTGGGTGCCGCACTGGCGCCGCAGGCGGATATCCCGGGCGGTCGTTGTTTGGCCTGAGCAGGTCCTGTTCGTAGTGATGGGCTTGTCGCAGGCACTGATGCGGTGACGGATAACATTGTGGGCGTGGTGGGCGTGGTGGGCGTGTGCGGCATGAGAAGTGTCCGGCGGTTATGGGTTGTCGCTTGGAGTGCAGACCCCGTGCCGGGTTGCCAGACTCCTGACGAGCTGGTTATCCGGACCAGGCTTTTTTTTCCATGGGCACCGATTGTTCCCATGGGCATTGGTGGCGGCTGCCAGGCAAGCTCGAGCGGATACAAAGCCCTGTTGGATTGCAGAGACTGGGGCACTGTTGTTCGGAGCAGGGAGTCGATTACTGTTTCCTGCTACAGATGCGCTCGACCAGGCTTGTGTTTTCCCGGTGGTGAGCTTTTATAGACAACGCCATCGGATACCCAGGCGATAACAGCACAGTAGCGGCTGGGCGGAAGCGGGCTGCTGATCTTCCGGGCGGGAGCGGCGCCATGACTGTCGTGTATTCTCAGGCAGGCATCCCGCAGCCCTTGTTTGCTGAGCCCCGGGCTGGCGTCTGCCGGGGCGGGCAAGGTTTCATCCCGCGCCCGCTGGCACGCCACTCCTGGCCGATGTCCGGGTGCACCACGGCGGCTGTGCTCCGGGCGGTTGAACGGGTTGACCCCCTTGGCATGCCCCTTGTGTGGGTAGACAAGGGGTGCGGCCCTTGTGTGCAGGCGCAAGTGTCTGGCCAGTCTGGCTGGTGTTGCAAACGTATCTTCACAGCTCCCATACGGACAGAGAAAGTGTTTTTCTTTGGTATGAACAGCACGCAAATGGTATGTCAGACCGCTTGGATGCAGGGACAAATGTAGACAGCCATCATGGGGACAGGTGAGGGTTCTTTTTCCTGAGTGACGGCGCAAGTGTCTTGTCAGATTGCCGGCATGTATAGCTGTATATCCGCAGCCTTGATGTGAACAGGCAAAAAGCTTGCGTCTTGCGTGGACGTGCCTGTGCTGAGTCAGAGCTGCGGGTGTTTTGAAGGCATCTGCGCAGCTTTCATAGAGACAGACCAAGGGTTTTGTTCCTGAATGAGCTGCATACAAATGCTGTGTCAGACTGCTTGATTGCGCGAGCCTGTGTACGCAGCCACCATGGGGACAGCCAAAGGGTCTGGCTCCGGAGTGGATGCGCAAGTGTCTTTTCAGATTGCTTGCGTTGGCAGCGGTATATGCACAGCCTTCATGTGGACAGCCAAAGGGTCTGGCTCCGGAGTGGTTGCGCAAGTGTCTTTTGAGATTGCTTGCGTTTGCAGCGGTATATGCACAGCCTTCATGTGGACAGCCAAAGGGTCTGGCTCCGGAGTGGATGCGCAAGTGTCTTTTGAGATTGCTTGCATTTGCAGCGGTATATGCACAGCCTTCATGTGGACAGCCAAAGGGCTTTTTTCCTGCGTGGACGCGCCTGTGTCGCATCAGGGCTCTTCGTGTCGTGAACGCCTTTTCACAGCCCTTGTGGGGACAGAAAAAGTGTTCGTCTCGTGAGTGGACGTGCAGGTGCCTCGTCAGGTTGCCTGATGTTGCGGACGCATATCCGCAGCCTTCCCGGGGACAGCCAAAAGGTTTTTCTCCGGTGTGCAGACGCAAATGGCTGGTCAGGGGGCCTGATTGTCTGGACGCATAGCCACAGCTTTCATAAGGACAGGCAAAGGGCTTTTTTCCTGCGTGGACGCGCACAGGTTTGTTCCGGTTGCCTGCGTGTGTGGACCTGTATCCGCAGCCTTCCCAGGGGCCGGCACGGTGCTTGTTTCCAGCCTCGACGCGTTCGTGTTGTGCCAGACCGTCCGAGCGTGCGAACGCCACTTTGCAGGTTTCCCCTGGACAGACCCGGTGTTTTTTTCTGATGCGGGTTTTTTGTTGTTGTTTCAGGTCACTGCATGGACGGTGTTCGTCGTTGCAGTCGCCATGAGGGCCGACTCGCAGCAAGCTTGCCCTTCGGCGGGAGCGACGTCCTGTTTGCTGTGGAGGGTCTGCCACAGGCAATGCTGTGGAAGCCGGGGGAATGGCAGCTGTGCGCAACATGGGATTGTCGGACGGTCCAGTGGTCAAGGACGGGACGTTGGAGAGCCGAATCGGTCTTTTGTTGCCGGCCTTGTGACAGGCTTGTCATCTTGATCAAGGCTGTTCCCGGATGCGTATCTGTGGCCGGTACTATCAGTTGCAGTTGCCTGGCTGTGTATCCGCAGCCTTCATGTGGACAGGCAAAAGGTTTTACGCCTGAGTGAATACGCAGGTGACTTTTGAGATGGCCAGATTGTGTGAACGCACGTCTACAGCTTGTCTGTGGACAGACAAAAGGCTTTTCTCCTGAGTGGATGCGCAAGTGTTTTGCCAGATTTCCTGATTCCGCGAATACACGTCCACAGCCTTCATGTAGACAGACAAAAGGCTTTTCTCCTGAGTGGACACGCCAATGTCGTGTCAGGTTGCTTGAGTGTGTGGACACGTATTCACAGTTTTCCAGTGGACAGGCAAAAGTTGTGATGCCTGAGTGGATACGCAGGTGGCTTTTGAGATGGCCAGATTGTGTGAACGCACGTCTATGGCTTGTCTGTGGACGGACCCATGGCTTTGCACCTGAGTGGACGGGCCAGTGTCGTGTCAGCTTGCCTGGGTATGGGGACGCATATTTACAGCTTGCATATGAGCAGACAAGACGTCCTGCTGCTGGTCCTGCTTCTGAACAGGGGCGCAAGTCTGATCCCGGACTGGCACCTCGTGTGGACCTGTGTCCAGCGCCGTCATGCGGACGGACCAGAAGTTTTTCTATGGCATGAACAGCGCGCAAGTGGTAGGTCAGACCATGTTGTTGTCTGAACGAACGTTGACAGCCTTCATCGGGACAGACAAAGGGTTTTTCTCCTGTATGGCAGCGCACATGTCTTTTCATATTGCCAGGTTGTGTAAACGAACGGCCACAGCTTTTATAGGGACAGATAAAGGGTTTTTCTCCTGAGTGGATGCGCCAGTGTTTTATCAGGTCGCTCGCTTGTATGCACGAATAGGCACAGTCCTCATAGGGACAGACAAAGGGGAAGTCTGTGGAGTGGATACGCAAGTGGCGTACGAGACTGCTGGCGCGCATGAATGAACGTCGACAGTGTGCGAGTGGACAGACAAAGGTTGTTCCTCCGGAGTGGATACGCAAGTGGTGTGCCAGACTGTTGGAGCGTTTGTACGCATGCCCGCAGTGTGGGATTGGGCAGACAAAGGGTTTTTCTCTGAGGTGGGCAAGCAGGTGCTTTCCCAGGTTGATGGCGTTACTGAACGCCTGGCAGCAGTCGTTGTACGTGCAGATGTGCCGGACAGCTGGTGTTTCGCCGGAGAGCTGGCCTGCGCGCGGTTGGGCTGTCACAGGCATTGACGCAGTGCCAGAGGAAATTGCAGGCGTATGCAGCATGGTGTCGTTCCCTGAAGAGTGATTGGGGTGTGGAGTGCACAATTGCCTTCGTCTATCCGTCCTTTTGACCAGCTGGTCACTTTGACTCTGCCTGTTGGCGCGGATAGTTGTGGCGGACGCAGCAGGACCGGGCAACAGGATGGGAACAGGCCACCGGACAGGGGCTTGCGGTGTCTGTCGTCGCGTTTTGCAGGGCATTTGACCGCCGCGCTTCGTTTTCGCCGCCTGTGGCAGTGTCAGGGTTGATGGATGTCCAGGGCCTGTTTGCAGCCGGACCGGGACGCCAGACTATGCCAGCCCGGGTGCCGCAGCAGCCGGGCTGTTGTTGTCCGGTGAGACCGGGGTCGTCTGTTTTACAGCGGGGAGCCTGGGGCAGGGTTTTGTTGCCCCGGTGGCGGGGTCCTGTAAACAAGCCCGCCGGATACCCAGACGATAACAGAACGGTAGTGATCTGGTGCGGTTGTGCTCAAGGGGTGTTGATCCGGCGAGGCGTTATGATTGTCGTGCATTCCTTGCACGATACCCTGCTGGCCTTTTGTTTCACGGCTCTGGTCGGTGGCGGCGCGTCGGGATCTGGTCGATCTGCCCTGGCGTGCGGACGCATGGCCATATTCGTCGTCGGGACAGACGCAGGGTGTTTTGGGGGTGTGGACGTACGTGTGTCTTTTCGGTTTTTTTGACTGCGCAAACGGACGTCCATAGCCTTTCCGGGAACAGATCGAGGGTTTTTCTCTTGCATGGGTGCGCCAGTGCACTTTGAGATAGCTCTGGCGTGTGGACGCATGTCTACAGCCTTCATGGGGACAGACAAAGGGTCTTTCTCTGGTATGGATACGTCGGTGGCCTGTCAGGTCACTTGGGCATGCGAACGACCAGCCACAGCCCTCATAAGGACAGACAAAAGGTTTTTCTCCAGAGTGGCGGCGCAGGTGGCTTTTGAGATGGCTGGACTGCGTGCACGCATAGCCACAATCTGTCTGTGGACAGACAAAAGGTTTTTCTCCTGAATGGATGCGCAGATGGCTTTTCAGACGGCCGGATTGTGCGCACGCATAGCCGCAATCTGTCTGTGGACAGACAAAAGGTTTTGCGCCTGAGTGGGTGCGCATATGGATTGTCAGACGGCTGGATTGTGCGGACGCATATCCACAGCCTTCATGTGAACAGACGAAAGGGGTTATTCCTGCGTGACGGCGCAGGTGGACTGTCAGATGGCTGGAGTGCGCGAACGCCTGCCCACAGCCTGTCTGTGGACAGACAAAAGGTTTTTTTCCGGAGTGGCTGCGCAGGTGAATTGTCAGATTGGATGATTGTGCGCACGCATATCCGCAATCTGTCTGTGGACAGACAAAAGGTTTTTCTCCCGAGTGGCTGCGCGCGTGTACTTTGAGGTTGCACCGGTATGCGGATGCATATCCACAGCCTTGCCTGGGACAGGCAAAGGGTCTTTCTCTGGAGTGGCTTTTCAGGTGCCTTTGCAGGTTGCTTGATTGACTGAACGAAGATCGACAGCCTTGGTATGGACAGACAAAGGGTTTTTCTCCCGTGTGGATTTTCAGGTGCCTTTTCAGGTTGCCTGAGTGAGCGAACGCATGTCCACAGCCTTCCCGGGGACAGATAAAGGAGCTTTCTGTGAAGTGGACGCGCAGGTGGCTTGTGAGGCAGGGGAATCTGGTGAACGCCTTGCCGCAGTTTGTGTGCGAGCAGATATACGGGGACTGCTGTTGCTTTACGGGGTTGGCGGCTTGCTCGCCATGGCCTGTCACCGGCGTTGGCGCAGTGGCAGGAGAAACAGAGGCAACAGAGAAAATTGTGAGCTTGTGCAGCATAGGGCGGTCCGGTGGCAGCTGACGTCTGGCGTGCAGAATATCCCTTTGTTCCTTCAGCGTTATGACCACCCTGTCACCTTGATCAAGCGTCTTCCCGACGACACTGGCTGGCGGCTGCGGCTGCACAGCCGTCGTTGTCTGGAGAGGTCGCAGCCTTCTTCATTGACAGCGGCAAGCGGCTTGCAGTCTTGCGCTACAGCGACAAAATTGTGCCCGCCCGGGTGGTTTGCGCTGGTTGAGTCCTGGAAACAACGCGGCCGAACACGTAGGTGATAACAGGACAGTAGTGGCTTGTCCGGTTTGCGGTGGTTATTCCCGGGAGCGGTGTTGCACCATGACTGCCGGGTGTTGTCACGACAGTCTTCTGCCGCGCTTTTTTCATGGGCTGCTGACGGGCGCTTGCAGCGGCGGGGAATGCGCCTTTTGCCTGCTGGCATGGGTGCACTCGCCCTGGCTGGCGTGACCCCTTGCGGTATTCCGGGCGGACAGGCGAAGCCGTTGTGGCACGGGTGAGCCTGAGGCTGTGCGGTTTGAGCGTCCCGTGTCTTGTGAGCATTTGTCCAGCGTTGCTGGCAGGGCAAAGCCTGGGCTGGTTGCCCGTGTGCCGGTGCCTGTGTGTCTTCAGGGGGGATGGGTGCCAGGCAGGCCGCTCGCCTGTTGCAGGCACATTGCGATAGAGCCTGGCGCTGGCAGGGCTCTGCCCCCGGGGCTGGCGTGACCACTGTGGCGTCACCCTTTTTGCACTGCTCTGGCAGGAAAAGGTCTGGGGTCGCCCGTCGGTGTGGCGGCGCATCTGCATTCTCAATTGTCTCAGGGGGGTGAAGCCTGTTGCGGCGTTTGCGCCTTGGCAGGCCAGGGTTCTTGCTTTCAAGTGGGTTTGCAGGTGTTTTCTCAGGCTGCCTGGCTCTGAGTACGAATATCCACAGCCCCTGTGTGAACAAGCAAAGGTTTTTTCTCCCGTGTGGAGACGCCAGTGTCTTGTCCGATTGCTTGCATCGGCGAATCTGCGCCCGCAGCCCTTGTATGGACACGCAAAGGGTTTGTCTCCAGTGTGGACACGCAAGTGAATGTTCAGGGCGGATATGCGTGAAAAGGCATGTCCACAGCCTTGATAAGGACAGACAAAGGGTCTTTCTCTGGAGCGGGTCATCAGGTGTTTTTTCAGGGATCTTGCGTGTGCGCACGAACATTCATGGCCGTCACCGCCATAGTCACAGGTTTTTTTTCCGGAGTGGACACGCAAGTGTTTTGTCAGAGAATTTGAACGTCCAGACGCATATCCACAGTTTTTATGGGGACAGACAAAGGGTTTTTCGCCGGTGTGGGTGCGTACATGCATTGTCCGGGAGCCTGATTGTGTGAACGAACGTCCACAGTTTTCCCAGGGACAGACAAAGGGTTTTGCTCCGGTGTGGACACGCCAGTGTTTTCTCAGATCGTATGCTTTGGCGGTTGCATATCCACAGTTTCCATAGCGACAGACAAAGGGTTTTGCGCCGGTGTGGAGTTTCGGCTGTTGTTTCAGGTCGCAGGAGCGGTTGAACAGTGTGCGGCAGTCGTGAAGGGGCCAGATACGCAGGCTGTCTGTTGCTCGCCTTGCGCGGGGTCCTGGTTGCTGTGGCTGGCCGGTCCCTGACGTGGAGGTGGAGGAAGTCGTGGGCGCGTGTAGCATCAGATTGTACCGGTGGAAAGCGATTGCGGGGGTTGGAGTGCCGGGTTTGTCTTGTTTATCTGCCAGCGTGACTATCTCGTTATTTTGATCCAGCGTCTTGTGAACGCAGGTCCACAGCCTTCATGTGGGCAGAGACAGACCTTTCTCCCGGGTGGATACGCCAGTGTTCTCGCAGCGGTACTGATTGCGTGAGCGCAGGTCCGCAGTTTTCATGGGGGCAGACACAGGGGCTTGCTCCGGTATGAATACGCCAGTGTCTTTTCGTGGAAGTGGATCCAGTGTCTTTTCATGGACGTGGATTGTGTGAACGCACGTCCACAGCCTTCATAGGGGCAGACGTAGGGCTTTTCTCCTGAGTGGACACGCCGGTGTTCTTGCAGGTGTACCGATTGCGTGAACGCACGTCTGCAGTTTTCAAGGGGGCAGACAAAGGGTTTTTCTCCGGTGTGGATTCGCACGTGTGTTTTCAGAGAGTAGGCTTGCGTGAATGCATGCCCACAGCCTTCGTGGGAACAGACAAAGGGTTTTTCTCCCGTGTGGGTTCTCAGGTGCTTTTGCAGGGTGCCAGATTCTGCGAACAAACGTCCACAGTCTTCGTAAGGGCAGACAAAGGGCTTTTCTCCCGTGTGGGTACGCCAGTGAGCTGTCAGATGGCTTTGTTGCGCAAACGTATGTCCACAGTCTTTGTAGCGGCAGACAAAGGGTTTTTCTCTCGAGTGGACGCGCCAGTGAATTTTCAGGGTGTATGCGTGCCTGGACGCATGGCGGCAGCCTTCGTATGGACAGACAAAGGGCTTTCCTGCGCTCTGGACAGGTGCATGAGCCGTCCGGGCGCTGGTATCCGGGAAAGAGCGTCCGCAGCCTTCATGCAACCAGACAGAAGGGTTTTTCCGGGTATGCACAGCACGCAAGTGGCGTGTCAGGGCGCTTGATCTGGCGCATGAATATCCACAACCTTCACGCAAACACAGGAAAGGTTTTTTTCCTGAGTGGACTTGTCCGTGCCGCTTCAGGTCACCCGCTTGTGCAAACGCGTATCGGCAGCCTTCATGTGAACAGACAAAAGGTCTTTCTTTGGTATGCACAGAACGCCAGTGGCGTGCCAGAGTGCTTGATCTGGCGCACGAATAGCCACAACCTTCACGCAAACACAGGAAAGGTTTTTGTCCTGAATGGACTTGTCCGTGCCGCCTCAGGTCACCCGCTTGTGCAAAGGCGTATCGGCAGCCTTCATGTGAACAGACAAAAGGTCTTTCTTTGGTATGCACGGCACGCCAGTGGCATGTCAGAGCGCTTGCTTTTGCGCACGCATATCCACAGCCTTCACGACAACAGACAAAAGGTTTTTCTTTGGTGTGAACGGCACGCACGTGGTATGCCAGAGTGGCTGAATGTGAGAAGGAACGACAACAGTCTTGATACCGACAGATGAAAGGCTTTGTTCCTGCCTTTGCTCCTGGCTTTGCTCCTGAGTGGACACGCCAGTGTGTTTTCATAGTCCCTGATTGAGTGGGCGAATATTCACAGCCTTTATGCGCACTGGCGCAGTTTTTGTTTCGGGTGTGGGCGTGCAAGTGTCTTGTCAGACCGGATGTTCCTGCAAATGAGTGCCCACAGCCTTGCCAGGAGCACACAAAGAGTTTTTCTCGTGGGTGGATGCGCCCGTGTTTTGCCAGGTTGACGGATTTTGTGAAACAACGTCCACAGTCGTCATAGGAACAGCGCAAGCGTCGGTCGCCAGTATGGGTTTCGAGCCGGTGTCTTTCCAGAGTATCCACGCGGCGCAATGGCTTGCCGCAGTCGTTGTGACAGCCGCCATGAGGACTGGCTTGTGCCCGGCTGGAGCGCCGCCCGGCTCGCCAGGGACTGTCACAGGCATGGATGCGGCAGTCAGGGGACATTGTGGTCGTGTGCAGCATCGGATTGTCCGGAAAGTCTTGTGGGGCGTTGGAGTGCAGACGCGGCCCCTGTTACTCCGCTCGTGTGACCATCTTGTCATTCGGGTCAAGATGTCTGTGGTGAGCGCATTCCGCAGTGGGGTCACAGGGGGCGGACAGAAGAGCCAGGGCGTGAGGGCCGGGTGTCCTGTCACAGCCGTGTGGCCTCTCCAGGCTATGAACAGGCAGCGGATGGGTTTGCGTGTCCCTGTGTCCCAATTGTGTGATCCGGTGCGAAGGGCCAGGCTCTTTTTTGTGCTGAAGTGTTTTACACAGCCGTCCGGGCTGCAACTACAGTGCTTCTTTCTGGTGCGGGTGTTCCGGTGTGTCATTGGCGCGCCGGGTTGCCTGAACCGTTTCGTGCCGCCCTCGTGTGGGCAGGTGAAGGGTTTTTCTCCCGCGTGGACGGGAAACGGGAAGGTGTCTTTTCAGGTCACTTGATGGCACGGACGCATGTCTGCGGCTGTCATGTGGACAGACAACGCCTTTTTTGCTTGCGTGGCCGTGTAAACGCCTTGTCAGGACTCCTGAATGTGAGAACGCACGCCCACGGCCTTTAGGTGAGCAGGCAAAGGGTTTTTCTCTGGTGTGGATTCTCAGGTGCTTGTTCCGGATGCCTGATTGCGTGAACCGACGTCCACAGTCTTCGTATAGGCAGACAAAAAATTTTTCTCTCGTGTGGGTTCTCAGATGCTTTTTCAGGGCGCTTGATTGAGCGAACGAACTTCGACAGCCTTCGAATAGACAGACAAAGGGTTTTTCGCCCGTGTGGGTTCTCAGGTGCTTGTGCAGGGTTCCAGATTCTGCGAACGAACGTCGACAGCCTTCGAATGGACAGACAAAGGGTTTTTCGCCCGTGTGGGTTCTCAGGTGCTTGTGCAGGGTTCCAGATTCTGCGAACAAGCGTCCACAGTCTTCGTACGGGCAGCCAAAGGGTTTGTATCCCGTGTGGACGTGCAAGTGCCCTGTCAGGGAGCCAGGTTGTGTGAACGCCTGTCGACAGTCTTCGTAGAGGCAGACAAAGGGTTTTTCTCTCGTGTGGGTACGCAAGTGATTTTTCAGGGTGGTGGATTGTGTGAATGCATGTCCACAGTCTGCCTGTGGGCAGACAAAGAGTTTTTCTCTCGAGTGGATGCGCCAGTGAATTTTCAGGGTGGCTGAGTGCTTGAACGCATGGCGGCAGCCTTTCCAGGAACAGACAAAAGATTTTTCTCTCATGTGGGTTATCAGATGCGTTTTCCGGGCGTTTGATTGAATGAACGAACGTCGACAGCCTTCGTATGGACAGACAAAGGGTTTTTCTCCCGTGTGGGTGCGCAAGTGATTTTTCAGGGCGCCAGATTCTGTGAACAAACGTCTACAGCCTTCGTGCGAACAGGCATAGGGTTTTTCTCCGGTGTGGATGCGCAAGTGGTTTTTCCGGGCGCCTGCATGAGCAAACGAACGTCTACAGCCTTCATATGAACAGGCAAAGGGTTTTTCTCCGGTGTGGGTGCGCAAGTGATTTTTCCGGGCGCCTGTATGTGCAAACGAATGTCTACAGCCTTCATATGAACAGACAAAGGGCTTTTCTCCGGTGTGGATGCGCCAGTGCGTTGTCAGGTGGCTTTTTTGTGCAAACGCATGTCCACAGCCTTCCCGGGAACAGACAAAGGGTTTTTCTCTCGTGTGGATTCTCAGGTGTTTTCTCAGATCGCTGGGGCTTTTGGACGACTTGCCGCAGTCGGGATGGGGGCAGATATGCATCGGGTTTTTCTCTCGGGTGATTCTCAGGTGTTTGCTCAGATCGCCGGGGCTTCTGGACGACTTGTCGCAGTCGGGATGAGGGCAGCCAGGCAGCCAGGTTGTTTTTGGACGGGAGCGGGGAATAGCAGGCAGAGGTCGCCTCATCACTGCCTTTGGCGCAGCGGCACAGGATGTTGTGGGCAGGTGTTGCATAGGGGTATCCGGTGGCGGTCGGTCGGGGTTTGGAGTGGCGGAGCTGTCTGTGGTTCTCCGCCCCTGTGACCATCTTGTTATGTTGATCTGGTGTCTTTGCGACCGACAGCTGTGCTGGATAGAGTCTGGTGTCTGGCAACAAGAGACGGACGCAGTTGCTGTACGCGCCTGCAGGCGCTGTTCGTCGCTGCGTTTTGTCACCCGTCGTGGACGGATGCTCAGAGCCTGCTCCCGTCTGTGCGCGACGGGACTGATGTGACAGCCCGGGTGCTGCATGCGCAGCTGCCTGTGGCTGGTGAGGCCCTGGGGCTTTTTCAGAGATGGTCCGCTGCCTCCTGCGACAGATTTGGTCTGCCAGGGCTGTATTGTCCCAGTGGTGTCTTGTAAACAATGCCGCCGGACACCCAGGCGATAACTGAGCGGTAGTGTCCAGCCGGGGTCCCGGTGCTTTCCTCCCGGGCGGGTGTAGTGTTCTGACTGTCGTGTGATCCCACGACAGCATCCCACAGGACGTCTTTGGTCAACTGATGCCTGATATTGATGTCTGCGGCGGGGAGCAAGGCTGTGCCTCCTGGCTGCTGGCCCCCAGGCTTGCGCCATGGTTGATAACCGGGAGAACTGCTGTGTCCCGGCGGGACAGGTGCTCCCTGTGCCGTACGGGTGCGAACCAGACCCTGTGGTTTGAGGACAGGGTGTTGCGTGACTCTTTTTCGATGGCTGCCGCCAGGACGAAGACAAGGCCGTGTGGCCCTGTGCCGATACGGACCGATTGTCAGGGTAGATGGGCGCCTGGCGGGGTGGCCGGATGGCGCAGACAAGCGACAGTGCCGGTCGTCGGCAGGGGGCGAGACCGCTGGCGGGAGCGGGGACTCTCGTATAACTCCGGGCTTGTAGCTCTGGCCGGAGCTGATGCCGGCCTGCTCACCGGTATGGCGACGCTGGTGCATTTTGAGCGCGAGAAGCTGCAGGAAACGCCTGTTGCACTCTGGGTAATGACAGACATAGGGCCGCGTTGCGCTATGGACAGGCAGCGGATGCGTTCGAGTGTCGCTGTGTTTCAATGGTGTGCCACAGCCTTTCCGGGCGCAGAAAACGGCTGTTTCTGCCTGCTGTGATCCTGTGCGAAGGGCAAGGCTGCTGATTGTGCTGATTGTGCTGACGTGTTGTACACCGCCGTCCGGGACGCAACTGCGGCGTTTCTGTCTGGCATGGGTGTTCTGGTGCGCTTGCAGTGCAGCGGGTCGCTTGAATCGTTTTGTGCAGTCCTCGCGTGGGCAGGCAAAGGGCTTTTCTTCTGAGTGGACAAACGCGTGTCTGTTCAGGTCGCTTGCTTGCACGAACGAACGTCCGCAGCTGTCATGCGGGCAGACAAAGTCTTTTGTGCCTGTGTGGAAGCGCAGGTGTCTTTTCAGATCACTGGCTTGCGAGAACGCACGCCCACAGCCTTCACGTGAGCAGGCAAAGGTTTTTTTGCGTGAGTGGATGCGCTTGTGCCTTGTCAGGGCGCCAGGTTGTGCGTACGCATGTCGACAGCCTTCGTAGAGGCAGACAAAGGGTTTTTCTCCGGTGTGGACGCGCAAGTGCGCTGTCAGGGCGCCCAATTGTGCGAAGACGTGTCGACAGTCTTCGTAGAGGCAGGCGAAGGGTTTTTCTCCGGTGTGGAGGCGCATGTGAGTTTTGCGGACGCAGGCATGTGCAAACGAGCGTCCACAGCCTTCATAGGGACAGACAAAGGGCTTTTCTCTGGTGTGGAAACGCCAGTGAGTTTTCAGGTTGCCTGAGTGCGTAAACGAATGTCTGCAGCCTTCCCAGGAACAGACAAAGGGTTTTTCTCTCGAGTGGATTCTCCGGTGGCTTTTCAGGTCGCCTGGTTGAGCGAATGAACGTTGACAGCCTTCGTCTGGACAGACAAAGGGTTTTTCTCTCGTGTGGGTTCTCAGGTGCTTTTTCAGGGCGCCAGATTCTGTGAACAAACGTCCACAGTTTTCGTACAGACAGGCAAAGGGTTTTTCTCCGCTGTGGATGCGCAGGTGAATTTTCCGGGCGCCTCGATGTGCAAACGAACGTCCACAGCCTTCATATGAACAGGCAAAGGGTTTTTCTCCCGTGTGGGTACGCCAGTGGGTTGTCAGATGGCTTTGTTGTGCAAACGCATGTCCACAGCCTTCGTGCAGGCAGACAAAGGGTTTTTCTCTCGAGTGGCTTCTCAGGTGTTTTCTCAGATCGCTGGGGCTTCTGAACGGTTTGCCACAGTCGGGATGAGGGCAGATATGCATCCCGGTTTTTTTGGGACGAGAGCGGGGGTTAGCTGGCAGAGGCAGCTCCGTCACCGGCTTTGGCGCAGCGGCACAGGAGGTTGTGGCTATGTGTTGCACAGGGGTATCCGGTGGCGGTCGGTTGGAGTTTGGAGTGCGGGGCTGTCTGTAGTTCTCCACCCCTGTGACCCTCTTGTCATCTTGATCAGGTGTCTTTCGGACCGACAGCTTTGCTGCGTGGAGTCTGGTTGGCAACAAGGGATGGGCGCAGTTCGTGTGTGCGTCGGCAGGCACTGCCTGTACTCCAGCCGCATTTTGTCAATCAACCGCAGACCTGCTTTTCCTGCCCGTCGCGGACGGATGCTCAGGGTCTGCTCCAGTCTTTGCGTGATGGGACCGAGTGACAGCCCGGGTGTGCGGGCGCGCAGTGGCCTTTGGCAGCAGGGGCCGCTGTGCGTTACGGATATGCAGCGGGTGCGTTTGAGTGTCCCTGTGTCTGAAGTTGGTGCCACAGCCTTTGCAGGGGCACAAATCGCCTGCTGTTGCATTGTGTGAGCCTGTGCGAAGGATAAGACTTTTTGTTGCAGAAGTGTCTTGCACAGCCGTCCAGACCGCAATTACAGTGCTTTGTCCTGGTGCGTTTTTAACGCACCGGGTTGGTTGAATCGTTTTGCGCCGTCCTCGTGTGGGCAGGCAAAGGGTTTTTCTCCCGCGTGGACGAGCAGGTGTCTTTGCAGGTGTCTTTGCAGGTCACTTGATGGTACGGACCAATGTCCGCCGCTGTCATGTGGACAGCCAACGCCTTTTTTTTCTGTGCGCAAGTGTAAGTGCCTTGTCAGGGCGCCTGAGTGTGCGAACGCACGCCCACCGCCTGCCTGTGAGCAGGCCAGGTGTTTTTCTCTGGTGTGGGTCCTCAGGTGCTTGTTCCGGGTGCCTGATTGTGTGAACCGACGTCCACAGTCTTCGTATAGACAGACAAAGGGTTTTTCTCCTGAGTGGATGCTCAAGTGTTTTTTCAGGAGGTCTGGTCGTCCGGACTCATATCTACAGCTTGTCCAGGGACAGACAAAGGGTTTTTCTCCTGAGTGGACGCTCAAGTGTTTTTTCAGGAGGTCTGGTCGTCCGGACGCATATCTACAGCCTTGCCTGGGACAGACAAAGGGTTTTTCTCCTGAGTGGACGCTCAAGTGTTTTGTCCGATCGCCTGATGTTGCGGCCGCGTATCCGCAGCCTTCCCGGGGACAGACAAAGGGTTTTTCTCTCGTGTGGACGCGCAAGTGGCTTGTCAGGGCGCCAGGTTGTGTGAACGCATATCGACAGTCTTCGTAGCGGCAGACAAAAGGTCGTTCTCCGGTGTGGACGCGCAGGTGACTTGTCAGGGGACCAGGTTGTGCGCACGAATATCGACAGCCTTCGTATGGACAGACAAAGGGTTTTTCTCCGGTGTGGATTCTCAGGTGCCTTTTCCGGTCGCCTGATTGCGCGAATGCAGACCTGCAACCTTCATAGGGGCAGACAAAGGGTTTTTCTCTCGTGTGGATTCTCAGGTGTTTTCTCAGGGCGCTGGGGCTTCTGAAGGGTTTGCCGCAGTCGGGATGGGGGCAGCCAGGCATCGGTTTTTCTCTCGAGTGGATTCTCAGGTGTTTTCTCCGATCGCTGGGGCTGGACGGCTTGCCACAGTCGGGATGAGGGCATCCAGACATCCAGGTTGTTCTGGAACGGGAGAGGGGAGCTGGCAGAGGCAGTCCCGTCACTGGCTTTGGCGCAGCGGCACGGGAGGTGGTGGCTATGTGTTGCACAGGAGTATCCGGTGGCGGTCGGTCGGGGTTTGGAGTGCCGGGGCTGTCTGTGGTTCTCTGCCCCTGTGACGATCTTGTTATCTTGATCAGGTGTGTTTCCGACCGACAGCTTTGCCGGGTAGAGTCTGGTGTCTGAAAACAAGGGGCGGACGCAGTTCCTGTACGCGCCAGCAGGCGCTGTTCGTAGCGGCGTTTTGTCGATCAACCGCAGGTCTGGTTTTCCTCAGCCGTCGCGGACGGATGTGCAGGGCTGTTCCCGTCTTTGCGCGATGGGACTGATGTGGCAACAGCCCGGGAGCGGCATGCGCAGCTGCCTTTGGCTGGTGAGACCCTGGGGTTTTTTCAGAGATGGTCCGCTGCCTCCTGCGACAGATTTGGTCTGCCAGGGCTGTATTGCCCCGGTGGTGTCTTGTAAACAATGCCGCCGGACACCCAGGTGATAACTGAGCGGTAGTGTCCTGCCGGGATCCCGGTGGTTACCTCCCCGGCGGGTGTGGTGTTATGACTGTCGTGTGTTCTCACGACAGAATCCCACCGGACTCCTTTGGGCAACTGATGACTGATACTGATGGCTGCGGCGGGGAGCAAGGCTGTGCCTCCCGGCTGCTGGCCCCCAGGCTCACGCCATGGCTGATAACCGGGAGAACTGGCCTGTCCCGCACTGGTGCGAACCAGACCCTGTGGTTTGAGGACAGGGTGTCCCGTGACTCTTTGTCGCGTGCCGCCGCCAGGTCGAAGCCAGGGCTGTTTGGCCGTGTGCCGATACGGACCGATTGTCAGGGTAGATTGGCGCCTGGCGGGGTGGCCGGAGGGCGCAGGCAAGCGACAGTGGCGGTCGTCGGCAGGGGACGAGACCTCTGGCGGGAGCGAGCACTCTCGTATAACTCCAGGGTTGTAGCTCTGGCCGGAGCTGATGCCGACCTGCTCACCGGTCTGGCGACGCTGGTGCATTTTGAGCGCGAGAAGCTGCAGGAAGCGCCTGTTGCACTCTGGGTAATGACAGACATAGGGCCGCGTTGCGCTATGGACCGGCAGCGGATGCGTTCGCGCGTTGCTGTGTTTCAATGGTGTGCTACAGCCTTTCCGGACGCAGAAAACGGCTGTTTCTGCATTTTGCGATCCTGCGCGAAGGGCAAGGCTCCTTTTTGTGCCGACCTGTT
>Ga0209021_1001924_pt1 | contig 19237 bp, 13 predicted proteins | sample PinacodermFT_FD_187299 | JGI IMG/M metagenome (GOLD analysis project Ga0209021, IMG submission 187299) | Host-associated microbial community of the marine sponge Aplysina aerophoba from Gulf of Piran - sponge pinacoderm, lysed by freeze-thaw... | ecosystem: Host-associated > Porifera > Sponge >... | reverse complement strand
ATCCGTGGTGCCGATGAAGGCGGCGATCACCACCATGAACAGCGCGTACATGATCGTCTGGTTGATGCCCAGCATGATCGCCGGGAAGGCGAGCGGCATGCGCACCTTCCACAACACCTGGCGCGGCGTGCAGCCCGACGTGATTGCCGCCTCGACAATCTCGTGCGGCACTGTCCGCAACCCGAAGATCGTCAACCGGGTCGTCGGGATCGTCGCGTAGATCACGATCGCCATGATGGCAGCGAAGTCGTTGACGCTGAACAGCATGATCGCCGGGATGAGGTAGATGAAGGACGGGAAGGTCTGGAAGGTGTCCAGGATCAGCTCCACAACCCTCGTTCGCCTGGGCCCGGCCGCCGCCCAGATGCCGACGATGGACCCGAAGATCACGCAGACGACCACGGCGAAGCTGACCATGTAGGCGGTGATCAGCGTCCGCTCCCAATAGCCGGCGAAGGCGAGATAGAGGACAAACAGCGCCTGGATGCCGGCGACCTGCCAGCCGCCGTAATACCATCCGAGCGTGACCGCGAAGACCAGCAGCGCCGACCAGGGAAGCATCAGGTACAGGTCGCGCATCGGGATCAGGACATGGACCAGAAGCGTGTCCTTGATCAGCTCCAGATAGTCGAAGGCGTAGATGATGATGTCGTCGATCAGCGCGTCCCACAGCGGCGCGGTGGTGATCGACAGCGATTTTGGCCAGAGCTGCAGCGCGGGAATGAACGCCGCCAGAATATAGGAGACGGCGACGACCGCGGCGCCGGCGGTAAGGAAGGGATGGCGGACGTGGAACGGCCCTTCCCGCATACGCTCCGGTTCCTTGCGCGCCCAGGCCTGGCTCAGCCGGTCGAGGATGATCGCCATGAACACGATCACCACGCCGATCTCCAGCGCTTGGCCGATCCACAGCGAACGCAGCCGGTTCAGGAGATCGTGCCCCAGCCCCTTGGCGCCGACGAAGGATGCGAGGACGACCATCGCCAGACACAGCATGATGACCTGATTGACGCCGACCATCAGGGTCGGCCGCGCCGCCGGCAGTTCGACCTTCCACAGCATCTGGCGCCTGGTGCAGCCGGCCATGATGCCTGCCTCGCGCACCTCCGGCGACACCCCCTTCAGCCCCAGAAGGGTCAGCCGCGCCATCACCGGGAAGGCGAAGATGATAGTGGCGATCGTGCCCGCCTTGTGGCCGATGCCGATGAAGATGGCGACCGGGATCATGTAGGAGAAGTGCGGCAGCGCCTGCATGACGTTCAGGATCGGCCACAGCAGTGCCTCGAACCAGCGGGTCTTGTAGGCCATGATGCCGAGCACCACCCCGATCGCGCCGGCAATCGGTGCTGCCACCAGGACCACCGACAGGGTAACCATCGACAGTTCCCATTTGCCGAAGATCGCCATATAGGCGAAGCAGAACCCGGCGATGATTCCGAGTTGGCGGCCCTGCAGATGCCAGCCGAGGACGACCGCCAACCCGGTCACCGCTATCCAGGGCAGCCCCGGAACCGACTCGGAGAAACCGGCGACCAGAACGGCCTCGACGAAATCCAGCGGGAAATCGATCAGGTTGGCGATGGCCCGGGTCATGTCCCGGAAGGTGAGGAGGCCGAATATCTCCTCCTTTCGCAGGACTTCGACCGCTGCGTTAATCCACCCGACGAACGGCGCCGACCACTCCTGCGGGACGATTCTCAGCCAGTCGGGCAGAAACGGCCCGATCAACAGGATGAACACGGCCGGCGCCAGCAGGAAGACCGCGACGCGGAGACCGGATTGCCCTGCGCCGACGACCCAGCGGCGGACCGTGAGCTCGCCGCTCAGGACCGCTGCTTCAGCCACCGGAGTCCGGCTCCCGGGAGAACAGCACATCGAGGATGCGGGTGCGGCTTACCATGCCGACGATGCGGTCGCTGTCGTCGGCGACCTGCAGAGGAAGCTCGCTGTCGACGATCATCCGCGCGACGTCGGCCACCTTGTCGGTCTGGCGCACCGTGCGATCCGACACTGGCTGTCCCTCCGCCGGCGCTTGCATGACCGAGGCGATCGTCAGCAGCTTTTCGCGGGCGACGTCGCGGGTGAAATTGGCGACATAGCCGTCGGCAGGCCGCGTCACCAGTTCTTCCGGTGTGCCGATCTGCACGATCCGGCCTTCGTTCATGATCGCGATGCGGTCGGCAAGCCGGATCGCTTCGTCGAAATCGTGGGTGATGAACGCAATCGTTTTCTGCAGCATCGTTTGCAGGCGCAGGAACTCGTCCTGCATTTCGCGCCGGATCAGCGGGTCGAGCGCAGAGAAGGGCTCGTCGAGAAACCAGACATCCGGTTCGACCGCCAGAGAACGCGCGATGCCGACACGCTGCTGTTGGCCGCCCGACAGCTCGCGCGGGTAGTAGCGGTCGCGCCCCTTGAGCCCGACCAGCTCGATGATCTCCAGCGCCCGCTTCTCCCGCGTCGCGCGGTCGACGCCCTGCACCTCCAGCGGAAAGGCAACATTCTGCAGCACGGTCCGGTGGGGCAGCAGGGCAAAATGCTGGAATACCATCCCCATCTTGTGACGGCGGATTTCGATCAGTTCCCGGGCGGGAATCTTCAGCAGGTCCTGGCCGTCGAACAGCACTTCGCCGGCGGTCGGTTCGATCAGGCGGGACAGGCAGCGGACCAGCGTCGACTTGCCGGAGCCGCTGAGCCCCATGATGACGAGGATTTCGCCGGGAAAGACCTCCAGGCTGGCATGGCGCACGGCGGGAATGTAGCCATCGGCCTCAATGGCGCCGTCCGGGGGATCGCCGCCATGCGCGGCAAGAAAACCTTCTGGGTCCCTGCCGTACAGCTTCCAGATGCTTCGGCAGGCGATCTTGGCGTCCAAAATCTTCCTCTCCATTCGGCCGCCCCGAAGCGGGGAGATTACGGTACGACTTTTTCCCGGACCGGGAAACGCCGTTACGGTCCCCGACCCGAAACAATAATGCCATTACGAACCATTACCAACCATTTGTCACTGTTGCTGACCTCTATAATCGGTTGACAGCTTGTATTTGAGGTGAATGATAGATCAAGTGCGTCGACGAGCCCGCACAATTGGTGCAAATTGGTTCGACGCCAAACGACCGAGGGAGAATCCTGATGCGAAAGATGGCGAAAGCGGCCGGTGCGGCCGTATTGCTGATCGCAGGCGCCCAGGCCGCCACGGCCGAAACGATCAACATTCCGCTCCACAACTGGTCGAGCCAGCTTGTGGGCGCCCGTATCGTGGGCAACATGCTGGAGATGGTGGGCGAGAAGGTCGCCTATGTGTCGGCGGACAGCCAGGTGGTCTACACCTCGATGTGCGAAGGCGACATCCACCTCGTACACGAGGTCTGGCAGGGCGCATTCGGCGTCAGCTACGAGAAGCAGCTGAATGCGGGCTGCGTGGTCACGGCGGCGACCCATGAGGCCAAGACCCGCGAGGAATGGTGGTATCCGGACTATGTCGAGGAGGCCTGCCCCGGCCTGCCCGACTGGGAGGCGCTGAACAAGTGCGCCGAGATGTTCTCGACAGCCGCGACCAAGCCGCAGGGCCGCTTCCTTGCCGGTCCCGTGGACTGGCTGAAGCACGACCAGGAGCGCGTCGACGGCCTCGGAATGAACTTCAAGGTGGTGAACGCGGGCTCGGCCGCCGCGCTCTGGGCGGAGTTGAAATCGGCCAGCAAGCGCAAGGCGCCGATCGTGCTGTTCAACTGGACGCCGAACTTCATCGAGGCCCTGTACGAGGGCAAGTTCGTGGAGTTCCCGGCCTATGATGAGGCTTGCCGCAAAGATCCTGCATGGGGCCTGAACCCTGACAAGGCTTATGACTGCGGCAACCCGAAGGACGGCTATCTGAAGCTTGGCGTCTGGAAGGGCTTCGCCGAGAAATGGCCGAAGGCCTACAAGGTGCTGGAGAAGATGAGCTTCTCGAACCTCGACATCGCCGTCATGGCCAAGCTGGTCGACGTCGACAAGATGGAGGCGGATGCCGCAGCGGCCAAGTGGATGGAAGACAACAAGGCCAAATGGGAGCCCTGGGTGGCAGCGGCCACGATGTAAATTCGGGCCGGAAGCTCGATACCGCGATCGGGGCCCGCCAGCAATGGCGGGCCTCTTTCTTGCGCGTTTCAACCGACAGGGCACTGGATCATGACGGTACTGCTGGAAACCCGGGCCGATCTCACACTCGAAACCGCCCGGCGGGTGGCCTGGGGCGGCGAAGGCGTCGAACTCGGCGCCACGGCCCTCGCGGCGATGCAGCAGGGGCGCCGTCGGCTGGAACGCATTCTCGACCATGACCCCGAGGTCACGATCTATGGTGTAACGACCGGCTACGGCCAGTTCGCCCGCAAGCGGCTCACCCCGAAGGAACGCGAACAGTGGGCCGGCATGTCGCCGGCCCGAATCGCCGCGTCGTGGGGCGATCCGCTGCCTGAACGCGTCGTGCGCGCCATCGTCCTGGCACGCCTGGCCAACTTCGTGGAAGGACATGCTGCGATATCGCCGGAAGTCGCCTCGGGTGTCGCTGCCATGCTGGACGGGGACAGCTTGCCGGCCGTCCCGGCGCAGGGTCAGGGTGGGGCGGGCGAGATCCTTTCGCTGAGCCACCTGTTCACCGGTCTGGCGGAAAGGATGAAACCCGCGGCCAAGGACGTGTTGTGCCTGATCAATGGATCGCCGGCGGCCACGGGCCTTGTCACCGATGCCGCGCTTGCCGCGGACAGGCGCTTCGATATGGCGGCGAGGATCTTTGCGCTCTCCTTCGAGGCCTTCAACGCGCCGCTGGGCCATCTCGACCCCGCGCTGGACGGCTACTGGAACAACCCCCATGACAGCTGGGCGCTTCGGCGCCTTCGCGAACTGGTGGGCGACGGTCACGGCGGAGAAAGGCGTCCCTATCAGGCGCCCGTAAGCTATCGCATCGTGCCGCGGATGCTGGGCCAGGCGCGGCGGGCAGCGGCCATGGCCGCGGAGGTCGCGGCCGAGTCGCTCCAGGCGGTGACGGACAACCCGGTATGGATCGATGCCGTCGACGGGGACCACCCCTTCGGTCGCTTCATATCGACGGGCGGCTATCACAACCCCCATGCGGCGCTCGCCATGGACGCCCTGACCGCCGCCTGCGCCAATCTCTGCGTTCTTGCCGGACGTCAGGGCGCCAAGCTTCTGGACGGCGCCGTTTCGCTGCTTCCCGATCAGCTCACTGCCGGCGAACCCGGCGGCGAGGGCCGCCGGGCCCATATGGGAGGCCTGCCGATGGCCCAGACCGGATATGAAGAGGAAGCCCGTCTCTACGCCCAGCCGACATTGCTCCCCGGCGGGGAATCCGGCGGTTTCGGCCAGAACGACGTCGCCAGCCCCGTGTTCCTGGCGTGGTCCAAGCAGGACCGCGCCGGGCGGTGTCTCGACATGGCGCTCGCCAGTCTGGTGCCGATCGCCCTGCGCGCGCTCGACGTCACCGACCGGCCCGTTCCGTCGCAACTGGCCGGACTCGAGGCCGCAGTCCGGGAGATCGAGCCCGACTTTACGCGGCCCATGGCGTTGGGGCCCGTGGTGGCATCGATTGCCGGGGCCTTGCGCCACGACATCTATCCGCCGTGATGCGAACGAAGCGGCGCGGCCCCGCTACAGAAAATCCCGTTCGTGTACGATTGCCGTGAGATAACCTGCGGCCAGAAGCCGGCGGGTGTCGGTCGTCTCCAGCGGCTGCTCCCGGCGCCAGATGTCGAGCACGTCGCGCGCACGGTTCCCGGCAGCTGCCTGGATCCGGGCGTCATACAAAGCCATCCGGGCATCGTCCCCGGCGGCATCGGCCCGGCCGGACAGCACCCGCGCGATTTCGACGACTTCCGTGTTGTTCGGCCCGAACGCCTGCTCGCGTTCGGCGAGCGCGGCTGTGAGCAGGGCGTCGGCCGTTTCGTCGTCGTCCAGGAAAAGCAGGGCAATCGCGAGGTTGAAGCGGGTCAGGGCCGCCGCACCGGTCAGGAACTCGCGGTGCCGTGCACGCCGGACGTCGCCATAGGCCGCGACATGGCGCTGTTCCATGCGCTGGTGGAAAAGCGAACTGCGAGCCGTGGCGCTGACCGCCATGCTTTGCGTCCACTCCATCGCGGCGTCCCACGAGGCTAGCGCTGACGACAGGGCGGGGACCGCGCCGTTGTGGTCCTGATCGATCAGGAGGGCGAGCGCGCTGTTGTTCTCGCTGGCGGCCCGGCGCGGATCCCCCTCCGGAAAGCCCCGCGCCAAGGTGCCCGCCTGGCACCACAGGTGGACCGCCTCCTCACGCCGCGCCGAGCGGTAAGCGTCAAGCGCCGCCGCTGAAAGGGCATCCCACTCCCATTCCGCCGTCACCTCGGCCATGGCGGGGCGTCCGGACAGCGTCAATCCTCCCGGAGATAGCTCTCCATCGAATCGTCCAAGGCATCGACCCAGGCGGTGTGGTGGGTCGGGGCCATCGTGCCGGTCATCACCGACTTGTACGCGTTGTCCCGGAATGTCATGATGTTCTGCTTCTTGTGCTTCTTCCACTGGAAGAAGGCGTCGTTCGCGCCGTCCACATCGAAACTCGGATAATCGGTCTCGGCGATCAGTTCCCTGACATAGTCGCCCTGGTAGCGGATCGCGCCATAGTCGTCTTCGAGGGCGTCTTCCGCGGCCACCCGATCGACGACGTCGGCTGCCCGGGCGTCACGGTCCGGCACCTGAATGCGGTCCATGACGATGTCCCGGACATACCAGGCCTGAGCGTCGAACATGTTGAAGGTGTACCACTGGTCCTGCATGCCGAGATAGAACAGCTTCGGATTGTCCACCCACGCAACACCCTTGTAGAGGTCGGCCGTCGCCAGCCGGTTGGCGCTCCGAAGGCGCAGCTCCGGCGCCATGAACGGGAAGTGGAGCAGATAGCCCGTGCACAGGATGATGGCATCGACGTTGGCCGTCGAGCCGTCCTTGAATGTGCAGGTATTGCCCTCGACCTTCTGCAGCAGCGGCACCTCTTTCCAGTTGTCCGGCCAGTCGAAGCCCATGGCCGCGGTGCGATGGCTGACGGTGACGGACCTGCAGCCGTACTTCCAGCACTGGGAACCGATGTCCTCGGCCGAATAGCTGGTGCCGATGATCAGGATGTCCTTGTCCTTGAACTCAACGGCGTCGCGAAAATCGTGGGCGTGCAGCACGCGGCCGTTGAACCGGTCCAGACCGTCGAAATGCGGCACGTTCGGGGTCGAGAAATGACCGGTCGCCACGACGACATGATCGAAGCTCTCGGTGGTCTCCTCGTCGGTCGTGAGATTCTGCGCCGTGACGGCGAAGAGGCCCGTCGCGTCGTCATAGTCGACCCGCCGGACAGTCGTAAGGAAGCGAATTGCATCGCGCACGCCCGCCCTCTTTACCCGGCCCTCGATGTAATCGAACAGCACTTCACGCGGCGGATAGGAGGCGATCTGCTTTCCGAAATGCTCCTCGAACGTATAGTCCGCAAACTCCAGTCCCTCTTTGGGCCCGTTCGACCACAAGTATCGGTACATGGAGCAGTGGACCGGTTCGCCATATTCATCCAGCCCGGTCCGCCAAGTGTAGTTCCACAAGCCGCCCCAGTCCGCCTGCTTCTCGTAGCAGACGATCTCTGGAACGTCCGCCCCGCCAGCCTTCGCCGACTGGAACGCCCTCAGCTGGGCGAGGCCGGACGGCCCCGCACCGATCACAGCAACTCGTTTACTCATGGTTTCGCTCACTGTTCTGGCCGGCGGTCGGGACTGGCCCGAATCGCCCGCACGGTTTCACGACATGTCTCGGTAGCTGAAACCAATTTTTACCAATCTACACCGCTTTGTGCCACCTTATGCCCATGTGGATTCAATTTCCAGCGGCAATTCGGCTCGTCGGGATTGGGCGCAAACAATTGCATTCGCGGGATTAATGCAACTTTCCCTTGTATCCAGTCCCTGATTTGTCATACTGTACGGGATTGGCTGCAATCGTGCAAATTCGGGCGATCCGCCGTGCGAATTGGTCAAAATTGGTCTTGGAGCAGACGGATCGGCCTCCGATTGCGGGCGCGCAGACCTTGCAGTGCGTTACCGGGCTGCCCTTCGGCCCCTTGGCGACACCGCGGGGAACGGACGTCGGCGTAGCAATTCTGGGAGGCAGGTATGTCGCGCAAGTCACTTGACCGCAAAATCAGCAGGCGGAAATTTCTGGGGACCACGGCAGCGTCGGGGACGGCGCTGGCAGCGATGGGCAGCGGCCTGTCGCGCGTCGCCTTCGCCGACAGCCACACCATCAAGATCGGATTCCTGGCCCCGCTCACCGGCCCGGTGGCGGCCTGGGGCAAGCCCGGCCTGGACGGTTGCCTGATCTGGGCGGACTGGGTCAACGCCAAGGGCGGGGTCAACATTGGCGGCCAGTCTTACAACATCGAATTCGTCGGCTACGACAACGAATACGACGCCGCCAAGGCGCGCACCGGCGCCACCAAGCTGATCAAGGAAGACGGCGTCAAGTTCGTCATGATGCTGGGCGGCGACACCTGGCCCGGCGTGCAGAAGATCGCCGAACGCGAAGGTATGCTGTTCTCGACGCTGCTGCCGAGTGACCTGTCGCCCGACAGCACAACCCTTGTGGCGCCCTGCGAGGTGCATCCCATCTACAATGTGACCGGCGTCGAATGGCTGGCGGAAAACAAACCAGAGCTGAAGACCGCCGCCATGTGTGCGCAGGACGATGCCCTCGGAAAGCCATCGGTGGCGACTTATCTGGCCGCCTTCGAGGCGGCCGGGATCGAGATGCAGGACGAGCCCCTGTTCTTCGACCCTGCGACCACGGACTTCGCGCCGGTCATGACCAAGCTGCTGGCCGGGAACCCGGACATCCTCTGCCTGGACACCTGCTACGCCGACTATGTCCATCCGCTCTGCGAACAGGCGTTCCAGCAGGGTTACAAGGGGCAGATTATTTCCTGTACCGCCGACTTCTACCAGAAGATCATCGAGAAGACGTCGGCGGAGTTCATGGAAGGCTTCATCTTCCAGTTCCCGGACTTCGATGACCCGGCGCTGAACAGCGAGGGGGTGAACTTCGTCAACCCGAACGAGTTCTACGCGGAATACGCCAAGCGTTACGGTGCCTCGGAATGGGGCGCCGTGTCCTGGGAATACGCCTCGATCATGGATCTGTGGGCCGACGCCGCGGGCAAGGCGGGCAGCGCCGAGCCGGCGGCCGTCCTGGAGGCAATGAAGGCCGGCGGTACCGGCAAGCACGCCTTCGGCACCGCCGACTGGTGGGGCACGGAGCTGTTCGGCATCGACAACGCCCTGGTCGGCAACTGGCCGGTCGTGGCGATCGAAGGCGGCAAGGCCACGATCAAGGAGTTCAGGTCCATTCCCGCCTGGTGGGACAAGCACAAGGACCTGATGGTCAAGCACATGACGGCTCTCGGCCAGATGTGGAACCAGCGCGGATAACCCTCCGCGTTCCGCATGGCTGCGCCGCCATGCTACCAATGGCAGCCGGGGCCGGGCACCGCCCGGTCCCGGTATCGTTTGTCCGCCCCGGCCGTTGAGACACGCTGATGGACCTGCTGTGGCAGACCGCCGTCAACGCGACCTATGCCGCCAGCTACATGGCGCTGATCGCGGTCGGGCTGGTCATGATCTTCGGCGTGATGGGTGTCATCAACTTCGCCCATGGCGAGCTCTACATGGTGGGCGCTTATTGCGTGGTGTTCCTGTACGCTCAGGAGAACTTCCCCTTCCTGCTAGCAGTCGCAGCCGGCCTTGTCTTTGTCGGCTTTGTCGGAATCGTCATGGAACGAACGATGTTCCGCCCGCTGCGCGACAATCCGCTGGGCGGCCTTATCGCCTCCATCGGATTCCTGCTGATCCTGCAAACGCTGGTCGTGTTCGGCTTCGGCCGGCGTATGGGCCATGTGCCGCCTTCGACCCACGGCAAGATCGAGTTCTTCGGCGCCGTCCTGACCTATCAGCGGCTTTTTGTGATCGTCGCCGCCATCCTGTTGCTCGCCGCTCTATGGGCCTTCCTCAGGCGCTCGAAGTTCGGCCGGGCATTGCGCGCATGTGCGCAGGACACCGAAGCTGCCTCCCTCCAGGGCATCTCGATGAACCAGACGGCTCGCATCGCCATGTTCATCGGCGCCGGCCTGGCAGGCGTGGCCGGCGCCTTGACGGCGCCCCTGGTCAGCCCGACACCCTATATCGGCCACTCGATCATCGTCACGGCCTTCATCATCATCATCGTCGGCGGTGTAGGCAGCCTTGAAGGCGCCGTCATCGCGGCGGTGCTCTATGCCTTCGTCCACACCTTCGTCACCACTTTCTTCGACGGGGTGATCGCCAACATCGTCGGGCTGGCCCTGATGCTCTCTGTGCTGGTGGTCCGGCCGACCGGTCTGTTCGGAGCGAGGGAACGTGCCTGAACCGGTGGGCGCCATGCCGGCAACCGGGACCGGCGGTTCCATCGGGCGGATCGCGTGGCGGCTGCGGCCGGTCTTCCTGTTCGCGGCGCTGGCGGCACTGCCTTACCTGCTGAGCTACTCGCAGCAGGAAATCGCGGTCCTCCTCGTCATCAACGTCCTCCTGGTTTCCAGCTACCGGCTGTTGACGCTGACCGGCGAATGGTCGCTCGGCCACGTCGTCATCATGGGGGTCGGGGCCTATGCCAGTGCGCTGCTGGCAAAGCAGGCCGGCGTTCCGGTGCCGCTCTCCATGCTCCTCGGGGGCTGCATGGCGGCTGCAGTCGCGGCGCTCCTGAGTTTCCCGCTGTTCCGGATGAAGGGCTTCTATTTCCTTATCGGCTCGTTCGCGGCCGGCGAAATCATCCGGCTGATCTGGAAACGCTTCACCGATCCCTTCGGCGGTCCCAAGGGCCTGAAGCGCATCGAGCCCTTTCCCGACATCGAAACCGGGTTTCTCTCGATCGATTTCTACGAGCCGGTCAACTACTACTTCCTGGCGCTGGTCGTGGTATCGGCCTCGCTGTTCGTCCTCTACCGCATCGAACGCTCGCGCATCGGGCTGACCTTCCACGCAATCCACTGGCAGGACCGGCTCGCCGAATCTGTCGGCGTGGACACGTTCCGCTACCGCACGCTTGCCTTCGTCATTGCCTCCTTTTTCGCCGGAATCGCCGGCGGCCTGTACGCACACTATATCGGCGCGGTGAACCCGACCCGTTTCAGCGTCGACCAGATGGTCTATGTCCTGGTCTGGGCAATCGTCGGCGGCACCGCCACCTTCCACGGCCCGATCCTCGGTGTTGTCGTGCTCACCGTCATCAACGAGATCGTCCTGCGCGCGCTGGGCCTGGACACGGCGCGTCCCCTGATCTACGGCGCCATCCTGATCCTCTCCGTCCTCTACCTCCCGAACGGGCTTGAAAGCCTCGGACCCCGGCTGCGGGCCCTGTGGCAGCGTCGGCGCGGCGGGTCGGCCGCGGCCGGCAGTGAGCCGGCATGAGTGTGCATGGCGAACGGCCGATTCTCGAAGCCCGCGGGCTGACCCGCCGGTTTGGCGGCCTGGTGGCGGTCGACAATTTCAGCTTTTCGGTACACGAGGGCGCGATCCACGGCCTGATCGGGCCGAACGGTGCGGGAAAGACGACGACCTTCAACGTGATCAGCGGTTTCTACGCGCCGACCGCCGGGCGGGTTTTCTTTCGCGGCCTCGACATCTCAGGCCGCAAGACCAGCGCGCTCGCTGCGATGGGGCTGGTACGCACATTCCAAGGCTCGACCTTGTTCCAGGAATTTTCGGTCCTCGACAATGTCCGGGTCGGGCGCCATCTCGGCGCCCGGGCCGGTTTCCTCAGCCGCCTGATCGGCACGGATCGGGCGTCCGAGCGGGAAGCGGACGCAACGGCGCGGGAAACGCTGGCCTTTTTCGAACTGGAAGAACTGGCCGGCGAGCCGGTGTCGAACCTGCCGCACGGCCACCAGAGAATGCTCGGCATGGCGGTCGCGCTCGCGGCCGAGCCGAAGGTGCTGCTGCTCGACGAGCCTTTCACCGGCATGAACCCCGAGGAGACGCGGCGCATGATGGCGCTGGTCCGGCGCATCCGCGACCGGGGCGTCACCGTCATGCTGGTCGAGCACGACATGCAGGCGGTGATGAATCTCTGCGACACCATCACGGTGATGAATTTCGGCGCCCTGCTGGTCGAGGGCGCGCCGGAGGCGGTGCGCAACGATCCCGCGGTCATCGAGGCCTATCTCGGTTCCGCCAACGGCAACGGAGCCGGCGATGCTGCTTGAGATCGGCGATATCGAGGTGCGCTACCAGAAGACCGTGGCGCTCAAGGGCGTTTCGATGACGGTGCCGGCGGGCGGCATCGTGACCATCATCGGCGCGAACGGCGCCGGAAAGACAACGACCCTGCGCGCCATTTCCGGGCTGGAACCGCTGACCCGGGGAGAAATCCGCTTCGACGATGCAAGGATCGACGGACTGGCGCCGGAAGAGATCGTCCGCCGGGGCATCGCCCATGTGCCGGAGGGGCGGCGGGTGTTTCCGGACCTGACGGTCGAGGAAAACCTGCACACGGGCGCCTTCCTGCGCACGGACAAGGCAGCCATCCAGGCGTCGCTGGCGGAGGTGTTCGACCGCTTCCCGCGCCTCGCCGAGCGGCGCCGGCAATGGGCGCGGTCGATGTCCGGCGGCGAGCAGCAGATGCTGGCGATCGGCCGGGCGTTGATGAGCGCGCCCCGCATGCTGTTGCTGGACGAGCCGTCGATGGGCCTGTCGCCGGTGATGGTCCAGGAGATCGCGCGGATCGTTATCGATATCTCGGGGCGCGGCATCCCGGTCGTGCTGGTCGAACAGAACGCGGAGATGGCGCTGCGGCTCGCGCGGTATGCCTATGTGCTTGAAACCGGGGCTGTGGCGCTGGAGGGCCCGGCAGGCGACCTGCACGAGAACGCCCACGTTCGCCGTGCATATCTCGGCGGATAACACCGGCAGGACAGCGGCGGATGCGGGCGGCACGATGGTCGCGAGGTCGTGGCGCCCATCAAGCCCGCCGGCGGCATATGCCTAGCCATTGCACCCGGGAGGCGTCCACTCACGGCTCGGGGCTGGGGCGGGAGGGATCCGGAGCGCATGCAATCCGGTTCCGGGGATGGTAAACGGTGCATCTTCGCACTCCCTGCATACCCGATGCCCGTGAAGGACGACGACATGACCGACGCCTCCGCTTACGAACCGCCGAAAGTCTGGACCTGGGAGCGCGAGAGCGGCGGCCGCTTCGCCTCGGTCAACCGCCCCATCGCCGGCGCCACGCATGAGCAGGAGCTGCCGCGCGGCAAACATCCGCTCCAGCTCTATTCGCTGGCCACGCCCAACGGCGTGAAGGTCACGGTGATGCTGGAGGAGCTGCTGGCGGCCGGGCACAGCGGCGCGGAATACGACGCCTATGTCATCAGGATCGGCGACGGCGACCAGTTCGGCTCGGGCTTCGTCGCCATCAACCCGAACTCGAAAATTCCGGCGCTTGTCGATCACTCCACGCCGAAGCCGACGCGGGTGTTCGAATCCGGCGCGATCCTGCTCTATCTCGCCGAGAAGTTCGGCGCCTTCATTCCGGAAGATCCCACGGAGCGGGCGGAATGCCTCTCCTGGCTGTTCTGGCAGATGGGCTCCGCGCCCTATCTGGGTGGCGGCTTCGGGCATTTCTACGCCTATGCTCCCGAGAAATTCCAATATCCGATCGACCGCTACACGATGGAAGTGAAGCGCCAGCTTGACGTGATCGACAGGCAGCTGGCCGAGACGCGTTTCGTGGGGGGCGACGACTACACCGTCGCCGACATGGCGATCTGGCCGTGGTACGGCGTGCTGACCACGAATGCGCTCTACGACGGAGCGGAGTTCCTAGGGGCGCAGGACTACAGGAATGTGGTGCGCTGGTACGAGGAGATCGCGGCGCGCGACGCCGTGGTCCGGGGGCGCAAGGTGAACCGGATCAGGGGACCGCTCGAGGACCAGCTGCACGAGCGCCACGACGCATCCGATTTCGAGTTCCGTACCCAGGACAAGCTCGAACCGGCCGAATAGGCGGCAGGAGGTGTCGACGATGGCGGACCTGCCGCAACAGCCGATGGTCACGGCGCGCCGCCATATGTGCGTCGCCGGCCACTATCTGGCGACCGAGGCGGGTTTCGCCATGCTGGAGGCCGGCGGCAATGCGGTCGATGCCGGCGTTGCCGCCGGCATCGCGCTCGGCGTGGTCCACAGCGACCAGGTGCAGTTCTCCGGCGTGGCACCGATGCTCATCTATCTTGCCGAACGCGACGAGGTGGTAAGCATCGCCGGCCTCGGATACTGGCCTAAGGGGGCGAGCTTGGAGCTGTTTCGCGACCGGCATGGCGGCACGATCCCCGTCGGGCTGCTTCGCACGGTCGTGCCGGCCGCCCCCGATGCCTGGATCACCGCGCTGGCGAGGTTCGGCACGATGTCCTTCGAGGAGGTCGCCGCGCCCGCCATCCGCTATGCCCGCGAAGGCTTCACCGTGCATCCGGTTATGGCGAAGTTCATTGCCCGCAACCGGGACCGCTACCGGATGTGGCCGGGCAATGCGGCGATCTGGCTGAAGGACGGCGAACCCCCGGCAGTGGGCGACCTGCTGGTGCAGGCCGACCTCGCCGCGACCCTGCAATATATGGCGGACGAGGAAAGCGCCGCCTCCGGCGACCGTCGAGACGGCCTCCGGGCGGCGCGCGACGCCTTCTACGCCGGCGACATCGCAAGCAAGATCGTCGCCTATCATGAGGCCAACGGCGGCCTGCTGACGGCCGCCGACCTTGCCGGCTACCGCACACCCGTCGAGGCGCCGGTCAGCATCGGGTTCGAGGGCGTGCGGGTCTATAGCTGCCGTCCCTGGTGTCAGGGGCCGGCCCTGCTGCAGATGCTGCGGATCCTGGAGGGCTGCGACCTTGCGGGCCTCGGGCACAACTCGGCGGACTATGTCCACACGCTGGCGGAGGCGGTCAAGCTGGTCATGGCCGACCGGGAGACGTTCTACGGCGACCCGGACGTAATCGACGTGCCCATCGACCGCCTGCTTTCGGCGGACTACGCCGAAGAGCGCCGGAGGGACATCGACCCGGCCCGCGCCTGGCCGGGAATGCCGCCGGCCGGGGAAATAGCCGGATATGGAGGCATGAGCTTCATTCCGCCCGTGGACCGGTCGGCCTCGATTGCGGCCGCCGACACGTCCTACGCCTGCGCCATCGACGGCGCCGGCAATATCTGTTCGGCGACGCCGAGCGACGTGTCCTTCGAGGGGCCGGCCATTCCCGGCCTGGGATTTTGCCCTTCCTCGCGCGGCTCGCAATCCTTCGCGCTCGCCGGGCATGCCTCGGCCGTGGCTGCGGGCAAGCGGCCGCGCCTGACGCCGAACCCCGCGCTCGCGCTCGCGCCGGGTCGGCTAGCCATGCCGTTCGGCGCGCCGGGCGGCGATGCGCAGCCGCAGGGCATGTTGCAGGTCCTGTTGAACCATCTGGTCTTCGGCATGGACATCCAGCCGGCAATCGAGGCGCCGCGCTTCACGACCCTGAGTCATCCGAACTCCTTCGAGCCCCATGAGGCGAAGCCGGGTCGGCTGGTTGTGGAGGAGGGGATTGCGCTGGAAGTCGGCGCCGACCTTGCAGCGCGGGGCCACGATGTGGAATGGCACGGGGCCCGTTCGGATGCGGTTGCCGGCGTGTGCGCGATCAGCGCGAATCTCGAGACCGGCCTGATCTGCGGCGGGGCCGACCCGCGCCGTTCCGGCCGGGCTATGGGATGGTGACCGGAAGCGGAAACCGGCACGCAAGCGGGATACCGGCGGCCCGTTCCGAGGCCAGGTGGCGGCGAGGCCGCAGGCGTCGGGTATGCTGTCCGGCGAAATGAACTTGCGAGACGAACTCGTGCAGGGCAGGCAATGCGAACCAGACTGGAGGGTCGCGGGATGAAGACGCGGGAATTCGAAGGCGGCGGCGCGGGGATACGGACCGTTCCCGTCTATCAGGCGTTGGCCGAGGACATCAAGGCGATGGGCGTCGACACGGTCTTCGGGCTGATGAGCGATGACACGGCCGCTTTCGCGGTCACGCTGGACGCAATGGGAATCGGCCTGATCGGCGCGCGGCACGAGAATGTCGCCATCGGCATGGCCGACGGCTATGCGGCCGCAACGGGGCGGCTTGGCGTGGTCTGTGTCGGGCGGGGGCCTGCGCTCGCCAACGGGCTGCAGGCTGCCTCTTTCGCCGCGCGAACCGGCAATCCCGTTCTCATCATCTATGGCGAGGCGGCGCTGCCGGCGGGCCCGGCGAACGCCCTGGGCCCCGACTACAAGGCGCTCGACGGGCCGGGCGTGCTGAAGGCGGCCGGGGTTCGCGTGTTCGTGCCCACCGGCGCCGCGACCGCCCGCGCCACGCTCGCGGATGCGGCCGCCCTTGCGCGGACGGGGCAGGCTGTGGCGCTCCTCCTGCCGGTCGATGTGCAGCATGCGGAAATCGCAGTCGAGCCGGGCGAAGCGGCTCCGGAGCCGCTGGACGCCGGGCCGGTCCCCGCGCGTCCGGCGCTTCCGGCGCGCGCTCATGCAGTCGCAGCGGCTGCGTCCCTTCTGGATGGGGCGAAGCGGCCGCTCATCCTTGCGGGCCACGGCGCCTGGAGGTCGGGCGCGCGCGACGCGCTGGTCCGTCTGGCGGAGAAGACCGGCGCGATGCTGTCCACGACGGCCAGGGGCAAGGACATGTTCCGGGGCCATCCGCTCAACCTCGGCATCATCGGCTCGTTCTCCCATTCCGCGGCGCGGCGCATGGCGGGCGAGTCCGATTGCGTGCTTGCGGTCGGCGCGGGCCTGAACATCCTCACCATGAGCTTCGGCGAGTCGCTGCCGGATGCGCCGCTGATCCAGATCGACGCCTCGCGGGCCAGCATCGGCCGCTGGACTACGGCCGATGTCGCTGTGGTGGGCGACGCCAGGCTGGCTGTCGAACAGCTTCTCGAAGCGACGGCGGACAAGCCGGCCGCCGACAAGCCCCAGCACAGCGCCGAGAGCATGGCCGTCCTCGGCAGCTTCACCATCGCAAAGGACTTTCAGCCGGCCAATACGGCGCGCACGATCGACCCGCGCTCGCTTGCCGTCATGCTCAACCGGATGCTGCCGGAAGCCCGGAATGTCGTTTACGACGCAGGCAATTTCCTTGGTGCCGTGCCCTATCTGTCGGTCCCGGATCCCGGGCATTTCAAGATGACCAACGATTTCGCCTCCATCGGACTGGGGTTCGGCGCGGCGCTCGGCTTCGCCCGGGCGCGTCCGCAGATTCCGACGGTGTTCGTGGTGGGCGATGGCGGCTTCCTGATGACCATGGGCGAGCTGGAAACCGTCGTGCGCGAGGACCTGCCGCTGGTCATCGTGCTGATGAACGACTGCGCCTACGGCGCGGAACTGCATCACCTGAGACTGCGCCAGCTCCCGGTCGCCAAGTCGGTCTTCCCCGATGTCGATTTCGCGCCGGTCGCCGAGGCTTTCGGTTACGACGCCCACACGGTGCGCACACCCGACGACCTGAGCGCGCTCGCCTCGTTGCTGGCGGCGCCCGACGGCCCGGTCTTCCTCGATTGCAAGATCAATGCCGACGTCGCCGCGCCGTTCATGAGCGAGGTCGCGGCGTACGAGGCGAAGCAGCACGCGTAAGGCCGGACGTTCCGGGGCCGCCCGGCTTTGCCTGCGTTGGGCGTCGAGACCGATCCGTGCGCCGGGCAGGTGCGCCGCGCCCGGGCTGCTGCCCACTGGAGATTCTCAATGGCCGCTTGCGGCGGGACAGGCGGCCGGAATCCGTGTCGTTCCGCTTGGATATAGGACGCCGACAAGCGCGCTAAACCGTAGTGATCCTGTCCGGTTGCTTGGCGGGCTTGTGATCGCCGAGGTATCTCCCATAGCCTGTCATGATCGGACGCCAGATACCGTTCAGGCGGCTTGGCTCGATGGAGACGAGGATGAAACGCCAACTCCACCTGAACCTGTTCATGTATGCCCGCGGCCACCACGAGGCGGCCTGGCGGCACCCCAAGGCGACCCAGCACGAATTGCTGGACATAGACCATATCGTCGCCTGCGCGCAGAAGGCCGAGGCGGCGAACATGGATTCGATCTTCCTCGCCGACACGCTGGGTCTGGCGCCCGACTCGGACCGCACGGCCCGCATGTATCTGGACCCGTTCACCACACTGGCGGCAGTCGCCATGGCGACAAGCCGCATCGGGCTGATCGGCACGGCTTCGACGACGCACGCGGAGCCCTTCAATATCGCGCGCATGTTCGCCTCCCTGGACCATATCAGCCGGGGGCGGGCCGGTTGGAACATCGTCACGTCCTTCTCCATCGCCGGCGCCAACAACTTCGACAGCAGGGGCCGGCGCTCCCATGCCGACCGGTACGAGCGGGCGGACGAGTTCGTGGAGGTCGCCAAGAAACTCTGGGACAGCTGGGCGGATGACGCCATCCTGGACGACCGCGAGGCCGGCTATTTCTACCGCCACGAGCGGGTAAGGCCCATCGACCACCACGGCCCCCACTACGATGTGGCGGGGCCGCTGAACATCCCGCGCGGCCCCCAGGGGTGGCCGGTGCTCGTTCAGGCCGGGTCCTCGGACGCCGGCAAGAATTTCGCGGCAAGGCACGCCGAGGCGGTTTTCACCGCCCACATGACCAAAGCGACCGCGCAGGAATTCTATACGGACCTGAAGGCGCGAACGGTCGCCGGCGGACGGCCCGCCGACCAGTGCCTGATCCTGCCCGGCATCAGCATGATCATTGCCGGCACAGAGGTCGACGCCAAACGGATGGAGCGGGAACTCAACGAGATGGCCGATGTCGAGACGAGCCTCTCGCGCCTCTCCCAGCGCTTCGACGGTCACGACTTCTCGCATATCCCCCTCGACCGCGTGCTTACGGCCGGCGATTTCCCCGACCCGGCCGAAAATCAGAGCTCGCGCGGCCGCACGGAGCTGATCGTAGGCGCTGTCGAGCGGGAAAAGCTGACGATGCGACAGCTCCTGGGAAAGCTGGCCGGCGCGCGTGGGCATTTCGTCATGGCGGGAACGCCCGAGCAGGTCGCCGACACCATCGAAGAGTGGCTCGACGACGGCGCGGCCGACGGCTTCAACGTCATGCCGCTGCTTCTCCCGCACATGCTGGACGTGTTCGCCGACGAGGTCGTGCC
>Ga0209021_1001909_pt1 | contig 19362 bp, 21 predicted proteins | sample PinacodermFT_FD_187299 | JGI IMG/M metagenome (GOLD analysis project Ga0209021, IMG submission 187299) | Host-associated microbial community of the marine sponge Aplysina aerophoba from Gulf of Piran - sponge pinacoderm, lysed by freeze-thaw... | ecosystem: Host-associated > Porifera > Sponge >... | reverse complement strand
GCCGATCTGGCTCCCAGGGTGGTCAATGACCATGAAAATCATCGTCAAAGACCGTGAACATTTCACGGTTTAGATGATCAAAGTCGGTGAAAATTGACAGTACTTCGGTTTCAGTCCCAGATGCTACTGGGATGACGAAGATGAGATTTCCTACGGCAGAGATGGCGCAACTGCCCAAAGGAGAGGGCGATGATCAACTTTCTGCATCAAATGCGCTGGTATCAATCACGTTGGAACTAAACCGCTCAAGTAGTCATCCTTGCAAGTTCTCGTTCATACATTTTGATCCTGAGACGAGGATGATGACTTTCCCCCAAGACTTGAACGTCATATCTTCTAGATTGTTCTAACCATAAGTGGTGGCCGGCCAAGCCAATAATCTAGAATTGGGATTCGATACCCGCTACACCCTGTCGGAGGAGGGCATCCGCTACGTCACCCACCGGGACCGGGCGCAGTTGCCGACGACGCGGGGCATCTGGAGCACGGAGCTCATCAAAGGACAACCACGGACGGCCCCGGCGCCGGGGTCACCGCATCGAGACCTGGGCCAGGCAGATCCGGCACGCCGACGGGGTGACCTGGTTCCTGTCGGAGCTAGCGGCGGAAGCGCGGGCAACAACTGTGAAACGCCGCGGACGGGAGTCTGGAAGGATCAGCCCAGCATCGGCCACCAGGCGGTGATCGTCGAAGGCGACGTGGATACGATCGGGGCCCTCGCGTGGTAGCATCCGTCGGGTGGTCCTTGTTTCAGGGTGATTTTCCGTTTCACAAACCATTATCCCCGAAGCTGGGAGCACCTTCTCATCGTCTCACCACGAGGCCACATCCACCTCTTCGGTGGGTTGGGGCTAAGGAATGTTCACTGATGACAGATGACTATAGGCGCCACGCGTGCCAGATCATTCGCAGGATTTTGGAAGTTACCGAACCCCTGACGCCTTGTGCGGGTTGTGGGCTCGTGATTCACGACGTTGCCGAGCGAGCGCACAAATTGGGATTCGACCGAGGCGTGGCCGTGCAGATGGCTGAGCATTTTGATCCCGCCGTTCGGAGCCCTACCCTCAACCGTTTTCCCGTACTTGGCGATGGAAAGATTGGGATACCAGATCCCGGTCAGGACCCGATCCTCTGGACGATAGCCGGAGACAAGCCGATGTGGTTGGATTATTCTGAAAGTGCAACAGTCAACAGCAGCGCTGGAGGGCCATCGTGACTATGACACCCGATACCACCACTCGCGTGGCGGAACTCCTGGCCGACGCCCGCGAGGTACACTCCCAGGCCTTGGAACGTCTGGCCGCCGGCGATATTCGCGACGCGGCGGAGAAAGCCTGGTGCGCTACTAAGAGGGCCACCGACGCGTTGGTGCTGGCACGCACCGGGACGGAACCAGAACGGTCGTCTGAAACTTCGCGGGGGTTGTCGAGTTTGGCTACTGCGGATCAGGCCGTCCGCCCTTTGCGCCCTCGCTATTACTCCAGACAGGCGGAACTTCACGGCGCTTGTTTCTACGACGGCATTTGCGAACCCGTTGATGAGGTAGAGCGGCGCATTCGGGAAACGGCCGCCTACATCGACGATGCGGCTGCGCTGGTGGCCGGCAGCCACTGACTACCGGTGCCAAAGGTTTCACACTGCCGAAGTACCTGGGAAAGCCCGAGGTCAATGTTCTTTTGGCTGCGGCCCCCAACCCCTGGGCCAGGCTCCTCATCCGCGATGTAAAAGGCGGAGAGAAAATGTACCGTGCGAACCTCCGCCTGATCTACGCTCACAAGCCTGATGCCCCAGAGCATGACGTGGCCCAACGCTGGCGGCAAGACCGGCCTTGCCCGAAAACTCCGAAATGTCAGGGACTCTTTGGGCAGATGTGATAGTTGTTGAGCAAGTCCGGGATCATGGAGTGTCTTTCTGTTCGGAGTGATTACACGGCTTGTAATCGAAAACACGCGACTCCGAAAAGAAATAGACAACCCATCAACACGGGAAATAACGTCGGATTCCTCGACAGTAGAAACCCAACTACGGCAACGGCAGTCCCAATTAACCCAAGAATGAGCATCAGTATCAGAGTTGTTGCCTCAAACTCGCTCATATCTGCATTCCCCATCCTCGCCGATAGAGGCTATGCACGGTCTATGCGAAATACCGTGCGCTGGTCAGAAGGAGACCAGACATGCTCAATGCTTTCCCGTGGCGCTTCAGCCTCCAACCATCGCACCCGACGCCGATGGCGGTAATGCTCTGGCCCCCAATATTCGTACCCGCCGTACGCTGTCCCTTGAGCCACGCTGTGTCCGCCGGATGCTTTACGGGGCATGACTATGGTGTCGCCCGGCTGAATGCCATCACGGAACGCCAATACCTGGTTTAGGAGCGGGTAACGACTCCTTCCTGGAACCGCACACCCCGTTCCTCAACCGAATCGATATAGGAGCGTTGTATCTCCCTGCGTAAGAGTTCATCGTTCATGCCGTCAATGGGTTGGTCGACGCCAAAGTAAATGCCGACCGAGCTACTTTCCAGGAAGTCACGCTCAGCATCTGCATCTGCTGCGTGGCTTCCTCCGCGAACAATCCACACTGCCATTTACGACATCCTTGAGATCATTGTGCTATTTGCGTAGGGTCCCCATCCAGTTTACCAAGATTGGCGCCCGATGCTGACGAGACCATTTCCTGTCCCTCGTGTTCATGCCGCGCGGGCTTCTTTCACAAGTTACTGGGCAGGATTTGTCCTGCCCAGTTGGATTTATTGGCTTGGGTTTTGCGGTTGCGAAGTTGATTGACCGGTTCCTGGCGTAGTTACCGTCTCTTCATCGTCGTCGTAATCGTCGTCTTCAGGGCGTCCGTCGAACCCGCGCGACTGCCAGTAGGCATCGTTGTTCGGGTTCATTTGGTTCGCTCGGTTGTCGTCGTTTCCACCTCGTGGCATGGTTGTCTCCTGCTGGTGTAGAGGATGATTGTTGCGCTGACGGCAGGGAACATTGCCAAACTGAGGCCGAATGAATTTTGGCTGTCAATGGCTTTGCCCCATAATAGCCCTGTGGTTCGGGCAGGTTAGGCTGCTACCGCATCCAAGGTTAGGGGATGGTCGTTAATATAGTCCCGCACAATCCAAACTCTATACATTCCCGGCATTGGCCATCCTCTCTCTCAATGCTGTCACCCGACCTCTCACACACCGTGCCTGCTGTCCCGTTGCGTGTGGGACAGGGAGCAGTAGTGTCGATGTCTTCTGGAAACGACCACAGGCATAGTCGTTCGCCTCGAGATGATATCCGCTGATCTATATCGTTCTCTGCGTTCATGGACTTCAGATGCCCCCGTTTCCGTTGATCACGTAGCTTGATGTGGATGAAGTCCAGCTCCAGGATTGGTATTGCCAGACGCCGCAGCCTGAGGGTAGTGTATCCGTTTGACATGCGCAAGGTTGCGCTATCCGGGGTAGTGTCTCAGTTTGGGCCCGTGCAACTGCGGAGGCCAAATGTTCCGAAATCTAACCGCACCCGGCTGTCTCTTGGGAGTCGGCTTAACCACACTTGCCGGCGCGGTCCTTGAACGGGTTTCTTCGGGCGGCAGGTGCAGAAGCAAACCCGGCTCAGTTCCCCGAACCATATTCCTGTTGCTTGTAGTCTCAGCGTTCTTGCCAACTTTGGTAGCGTGCGATGAGGGTCCAACTGCCACCTCGCCGCAGGCCGAATCCGAATTACCGGCAGAAATCGCTTCAGGGGTCGCCGAAGCAGAAGCGACCGCGATCGTTGCGTTGGCATCATCCGGCCACACCTACTGCGGTCGATTGTGTCAACCTGTTTTTTGGCTCGACAGTGACGTGGACGCGTTGGAATCCGAACTGGCAAGGGGCGCGTCGATTGACGCAAAAGACAGACGTGGGAACACTCCGTTGCACTATGCGGCGTTGCTGGCTGATTTCCATGTCGTAGACTATCTCTTGAATAAGGGCGCGCAGATCGAGGCCGTCAACGACGGAATGATGACACCACTTCACGTGGCCGCCAACGACGGAGTGCTGACATCATTTCACACGTCCGAAACCGTAGGTGGGTCTTTGCTGTCCCGGAGCCACCATCCCATTTTTCACAGTCAGAGCTCGGCAGTGGTGATGTTGTTGCTTGAGCGCGGTGCAGACCCCAACGCCCGCACGGATTGGGGGTTAACTCCACTCCATCGAGTGCGGGACCCGGTGGTGGCGACATTGCTCCTGTTGTACGGCGCGGATGTCGAAGCGAAGACGGACGAAGGTGGAACTCCTTTGTTCTACGCAGCCAGCGACACGAGGGATCCGGCGATAGTCGCGCTCCTGCTGGAACACGGCGCAAATGTCGATGAGGTCGGAGAATACGGCATGACGCCATTCTATTCGGCGGTTCAGCGGCGTTCAAATGCCGAACTCTTGGGTTTGCTGTTGAAGCACGGCGCCGACGTGAACGCCCGCGGAAGACACGGATGGACGCCTCTACATGAGGCGGTGAATGGGCGAGACCACAGCGCCATTGTCTTTCTGTTGGCAAACGGTGCCGATATTAACGCAGCGGAAGATGATGGCGAAACGGCCTGCGACTATGGCAGACGGAGCAGCAGACCCGACGATATCCTGAACCTGGTCTGTCCCTGATGTCGTTTCGACTCCGACCCCTAAACAATCCAGAGGTTGGGGACCAAAGAGGGGCCCAGGCTGATGCCCGGCCCCTCCACTTCTGATCGCCAGTGTACACAGGTTTATAGCTCCCTTGTTTTGACTTGCCTTGGGACTTGGGCGACAAGTTCGAATGTTCCGTGTTCGGGTTTGTCTTTTTGAGCCATGGTCGTTTTCCCCTTTCCAGACGCCTTGGCTGGTTTCCGTGACTTGATTTTAGCGGTGTGGACAGGGGAACCGCTTTTCTCTGGTCGGCGAGCGCCCGCTTGGGGCTTTTTGCGTGGTTGGCGGGAAATCACGAAGGTAGAATCGAGAGCCAAAGGGGAAAACATGGCCGATTTAGTCAAGACCGAGGTTGTCTCCGTCAACTGCCCGTACTGCCACAACAACAAGGTGGTGAAGAACGGGACGTAGAAAGGCAAGCAGCGATACCGCTGCAAGGGTTGTCGGCGACAGTTCAACCACCCGGTGCCCCTCAACGGCCCCAGGTTCCTGCCGACCGGTTTGGCGCGGCCATCAGGCTTTTCTACTCCGGCACCAGCTACAAGCAGATTGGTGAAAACATGGCCGATATGTACGATATGCTCGAACCGTCCAAGGGCGTGATTTACGATTGGGTCAGAGAGTGCACCGACGTAGCCGAGGACATCCTCGACGACCACCCGGCTAGGGTCTGTTGACATTCATGCAAGATACTCAACCCGTTTCCGGGGTCGTGTCGATTTGTCCACAGACCCTAGAATAGCGGGGTTTTTAGGCAACCTCGCGAGTTTTCGGGCAAGGCCCCGAAAAGTACCCGGAAACCCGACTTTTCGTGCAAGGCCGGGATTCCGTCCTGCAGGGTGAAGAATCTCGGAATAGAACGGGGGCGAAATCGCCCCGACGAAAACCGGCAACGCGCCGGCGGCCGGTCGCCATGCTCAACCGAGGTTACGCAACGGTCGTTGGGCGAACCTGGGTCAGCCAGCGATCACCCGCATGGCGATGACAAACGCGGCCATGACCAGGAAACTGAATATGACCCAGAGGCAGCCACAGCCCTTATCATCCAAGTTGGGTTCCCCTACGCCGCGCGCCGGCGCTGGTTCAGCGCCGTCCACCCGGGCGGGTTAGGCTGGCCCTTGCGGATCAGGCCCTCGGCCGCCAGGTCCTCCAGCATGTGAGGACCGCACAGGATCCTGTCGTCGCGTTCCCACCAGGTGCCCACGCGCTTGCCGCACATTTCACAGATTCGCGTTGCCCTGGGCATCGTTCACCTCCTAAAAACCGTTGGTCATATGGTACGCTGAATGTACCATATGACCAACGCGATCACTCATTGGGCCTATGAACGTGCAAATCGCCACCGGCGGATGTGATGGCACTAACACCAGAAGAAAATGAAACCCCGGTGGATTACGACCGCACTTCGGTCACTCTGGCCTTTATCCGCTCTGACCTTGGGGCGATGCGTGAAGTTCTGGGATCTCTAGCTGATGTCGTTCAGCGATTGGACGCGAAGGCAGACCGAATAGCGACCGAGGTTCACGAAGTCCACGGCAAGGTTGACGCGCTCCAGGATGCACATGAGCAACTGCGTACCGCATTCGACGATCACACCCACTGAATGAACCCCCATCGGGCCAAGAACAGCCACGTGGCCATAGCGTCAGCTACGGTTGCGCATGTCTTGGGTTGGGCCGCCTTCTTGTGGTTAGTGCTTGGGCCCGCGCGCGTTTTGTTCTCTGAGGCCAATGCATATCTGTCGGTGCTTGCGTTGTTCGTTCCCGTGGTCGTGACTGGGCTGGTATTGATGTTCCTGCTGACCCGGACGGCACGGCGAGGGGCGAATGCGGTGGTGGTTTGGGGCCTCACGGCCGTCCTGTTGGCGTTCTGCGGGTTGGGCTATCTGTCGTTCGGCGTAGTGTACCTGCCAGCGGCCATAGCCTTGATAGTAACCGCCGTTGCCTTTGGGCGTGGGCGCGGACTGCCTGGGCTGAATGACCAGTGAAACTCGGTTTCAAGCAGACGGGTTCACGTGCATTTTGCGCTACAATGGGCATAGCCGATGGGTGCCTTGCACCGTCACGGCGCGAAAAACGGGATTCCCACCGCCGAGAATCCCGTTACTTTTTGGGACGGCAAGGCAAGGTTCATCGTCAGCCGCCGAGGATCAGCACGATGATAATGTCAGATCCTTCATCGACTGACATTTTCGCTGACCAACGATTGGATGACAGAATCGTAGAACAGCAACAAATTCATATCCGGCGTACCACTACGCGCCTGGGAAAGCCAGCCCGCCAAGCAGGTGAGGTCTTACCCCGGCCTTTCGTTCGGCCTCACGGCGCCGTTCCGCAAATGCCTCCAGGTTGATGCTCATGACCAGCGTTCTAAACGGGCAAATGGCGCGGCGCTCTCACTCGGTGGGCGGACTGTCCGGGTGCCCGCCCCGTAACAACTGAGCGCGCCTGAGTTCTATGGCGTCCTGCAACAGGTCCGAGCCGTATCGCTCCAGGATGTCGATGTCCCTCCGCATGATCGGGTCCGACACCTTGACCTTGTTCTCAGCCTGGCGCAGTTCCGTCAGGTCGCTGCCCCTGGCGCGGCGGGCGTTCCTCCTGCCATAGAACCAGAGCGCCAACGCGATTGCGACCACGATGGCCAGTCCAACCAGATATGGCATCTTGCTAACTCTCGGTGCGTCCGATTGACGCGAACGGAAATAAGCGCCCAACATCAGTTGCAGCGGCGCAAGTTTACACCGTGCGCGAGCCGTCCGGAGTGTGACGCGCCGGATGCTGGCCACCGGGTTTGTCAGAATGCCGACCGGGATTCCCCGATGGTGCGCGGCAACGCCACCGGGCCCGGGGTCGCCCGGTGTTCGGCGAGCTTCATCCTCGCCGCGGGCGTTCGCTCTTCTTCGGCTGACGTTCCAACCCACGATGAGATGGCCACCATCAGGGAGGGCGCTGCCGGGCGGGAAAGTCCATGGTCGCCCACCCGTCTCCCCGGTACCGCCAAGCGTGACCGGGTCCCTGACCCAGGATGAGCACGTCAGCATCACAGCCGGCGTTCAGGATCAGCTGGGCCACGTCCATGGGGAACTCGACCACCGGCTTGACCTCGGCGTAGACATCGTCCCCGTTCAACACCAGCCGGAAATCAGGCGTCCAGCCGTTGAACCGGGCCGGCTCGTACTCCCAGGCGATGCCGCGTCGATCGAAATACGCCGCCCAGCGGGCCTCCAGCTGGCTGCGGAAGGTCGTGCCGCCGTACTCGGTGATGACGGGAGTCTGCTCTGGGGCCAGCGTGTCGGGAGCCACGGTAACCGCCCACCGGTGCAGCCGAGCCGCGGTATCCTCCCGCAGCAGACGCTCCCGCTCCGCGCGCGGTCCCGACGAGCGGGCGACCTCGAGGAGCGCCTGGGTGTAGCGGCCCAGGTTGTCGGCCAAGGCCTTCGACAGTCCCAGCCCGCCGCCCACCTTGTCCCAGAGGACGATGGCGCGGCGGACCTCGCTGCTGCGGTCGTCCCTGACTACCCGCACGTTCTGGTGCGTGGTGCGGATGTCGGCGGGATGGATCGACTCCCGGCTGCACAGCACCGTCCGCAGCGCTCTGGCAACGTCCCGCCGCGTGTTCACGTCGTCGAACCAGTCCTCCCAGATGATGATCACCGTGGCGGTGGTGCGCAGGTTGGTCTCCACCTCGGGGATGCCCTCCGCCTCGTAGTGAACATCCCGCCAATCGGCGTCGCCCGGCTCGCGCACGGAGCAGCCCACGATGCGCTCCCAGGCCACCGCCTGGGCGTGGGTGCAGTACTCCAGGTGGCCCAGCTCGGAAACGCGAGGTTGCTGCAGGGTCACGGTGGCGCCGCTGCGGGTGATGGGCCGGGTCTCCCGGTGCGGAGCGTGTCGCGCCGTGATCACCGTCTCGTTGTTCGACTCCCGCCAGGCCAGGACGCTGTAGCTCTGCTTGGCGTGGAGGTAGGTGGCCAGCGGATAGGCGTCCCGGGCGGCCTCACGGCGGGTCACCTCGCTGGTCAGCAGGTCGGTGGTCAGCGGTTCGCCCTCACCGCCCGGCATCAGTTGCACGATGCGGGCGCGGCCGTCGACGGCGTCCCTGATGTCGCTGCGGTGGGGCTGCTGGGGATCCCCGGTCTGGAACTCCGGCGCGTAGTGGTGGCCCCGAGCGATCTCCCGCAGCGTCTGGGGCAACTGCTCCGGCCAGGCGTCGGTGGGCGACGGGATCGACCGCTCCATCCCGTTCAGGTCGGTCTCCTTGGCCAGGCAGCGCCCATGAGTATTCTTGATGTTGGGGTTGGAGGGATAGAGTCGGGCCGGCTCCACCGGCTGGTTCCAGTACGCCGCCAGGCTGTCCTCGTGGAACTGGAGGGCGTGGCGCGGGGCCACGATGATGAACCGCCCCGGGCCGGTCCTTCCGACCCGTCCGGCCCGCTGCTTGAGGCGGCCCACCGAGTGGGGCAGTCCCAGGTTGAAGCCCACCTGCAGGTCGGGGATGTCCATGCCCATCTCCATGGCGCTGGTGCTGGCCAGGCCGCGGATGTCGCCGGAACGCAGGGCCTCCTCGATGCGCTCCCGGCGCATCAAACCGGAACGATAGGCCATGGCGTCCCGGGACTCCACGATGATGGCGTCCTCGGTGATGCTGCGGGCCGCCTCGATGCCCGCGGCGGCGCGCTCCGCCAGCTGCCGGTCGTCGATGAAGGCGATGTAGGACCGCTCGGCGTCCTCGCTGATCACCTCCCGTACCGCCGCCTGCAGGTCCCGCCAGCCCTCGTCGTGTGGCTCGCGGCCGACGACGTGCTGCACGGTGAGTTCCGCCCGGGGGCTGCCGTTGTAGCGGTCGTCCACCACTTGGAAGGGCAGGCCGGTCAATGTCTCGAGGTGCTGGGCCGGGTTGTGGATGGTGGCGCTGGCGGCGATCACCCGCAGCGGCTGGAACTGCGCCATCAGCTCCCGGCGCTTCTGCTGCAGGCGGTGCAGCAGGTAGAGGCAGTGGGTGCCCAGCGCGCCGTCGTAGGTGTGGGCCTCGTCCAGGATCAGGAAAGCCAGGTTCGAAAGGAACCGGCGCACGTTGTACTGGGTGTTCTGGACCTCCCGGAGGTCGTTGCGCAGGGGCCGTTTGCCGTAGAGGGGTTCGGAGTACGCCATCAGCCACTGCTGGATCACATCGGGGGTCATCAGCGCCAACCGGGTGCGCTGCAGGATCTGTCGTCGCTCGGTGAGGTCGCGCACGTCGCCGTCGATGCGGTTGATGGCGGTGGGGTCCAGCCCGGCAGCCTCCGCCATGCTCTGCCAGCGGATCACCTGGTCCCGTGCCAATGCCTTGATGGGATAAATGGCGACGGCCGTGGCGTTGGGATTGGCGGCCAGATGGTGCAGGGTGGGCGCCTGGAAGACCAGGGACTTGCCGCTGGCGGTGCCGGTGCTGATCACCAGGTTGTGGCCCTGGCCCACGAGTTCCAGCCCCATGGCCTGGTGCAGGTAGAGCTGACCACCATCCGTCTGCGCCTGCACCGCGGGCCAGGCCGGACTGGTGATCAGCCAGGCGGGGGCGTCGCCGTGGCGGGCCTCCTGCTCGGGGATGGTGATCTCGTCGTGGATGTCCATGATTGCAGAGCCCGGGTCAGACGCCGTGGGCTTCGTTGATGCGGTCGCAGCACGCTGGCCCGCAGGCTTTCAGATCGCCGGCACGGGTGTCGAAGGCGTGGCCGGCCGAGATCCGCTCGCCGCACCAGGCGCAGATCCTCCGCAGCAGGGCGGCGCGCAGTTGCTCCGGAAATGCAGACGGGTCCAGCGCGGGCCGGTGATTGCGGCAGTACCAGTCGGCCAGGTCGTCGGCGATGGCCGGAATCGACTGCTCCAGTATGTCGATGGTCAAGCCGTCCTGCCACCGGGCGAAACGGCGCATCTGGTCATCGGTCATCGGGACCTCCTCGTCCATTTCGTGAGCGTGGCCCTGCAGGTGGCGAAGACACCCGTGGACGGCAGCGCGAATACCAGGACGACTGCGCCGCGCAATGGCCGAATGTATGAACCGGAGTTGCCATCAATGTTCAGCGCTGGGCGGCTTCCGCACCACGTCATCAGGATGGTTCTCCGCAAACTGCTCCAGCTTCTCCATCCCCTGCGCCAGCTTGCGCGACGGCCGGATGGATGGGGTCCAGTCGATGAAGTGCTCCGCCGTGAACTCCCGAGGCCCGGCCATGGTCGCGCCCCGGACCACCCAATCGGGCGGTGGCTGGCAGAACGCTCCGTCAACGCACTGCACCACCTGGCCGGCCAGGGAGCGTTCCCGTCGAAACAGCTCCAGGGCGTAGTTGGCCTTGCGGCGCGTGTCGTACCGGTCCTCGGCGCGTTCCATCGACCGGATCACGCCGTCCGGATCCCTCCTGTAATGCCAGATGTGGAAGTGGACGTCGGCCATTGCAGTCCCCCAGCTGCCGGTGCGGACAATTGTACGCTGGTGGATTATACACCGGTCGTCATCGGCGACCACTCAGCTGCCCGGCAACAGCGCCGGCATCTTGCCCGTCTGGTAGTGCTCCTCGATCTGCGGGCTCATCAGCTGCCCCACCGTCACCCCGTTGGACAAAACGATGTTGGCCAGGAACTCGGTCTCCAGGGTGGTGATCCCCGCCTCCACCGCTTCCAGCTTGGCCTTGATGATCAGCAGGAGCGCGCGCCACCGGCTGCGGCAGGCCTGCTCCCACGCCGACTCCTGCGCGGCCGCGGTCCGCCTGGAGTTGCCCCGCGTCCGGGCGAAATCGTCGATCGACGGCATCGCCAGCATGAGCTGCACCCGGCGTCCCTCCATGTTGAAGGCGACCATCGCCCGGTCCCCTTCCGTGGCGTAGCCGAAGCCAGTGGCGCCGTACCTGGCCAGCAGCGCCTCAATGTCGGTCTTGCTCTGTGCGATGGATACCCTGGTCTGGGCCGCGTAGGGCATGGCGCAACTCCTCAAGCCGGTTCTCATTCCCTGAAATCGGCCGGATCCAGCCGGATCACGCCGGGCACTCTGCTGAAGTCGGCATCAGCGGTAAGGACGCGGGTCACGCCCAGGTGGCGCATCACCGCCAGGTGCAGGCTATCCCGCGTGCTCAGGTCCTGGCGCTCATTGGCCAGACGTCCCGCCGCCAGGACATCGTCGATGGCCATCGGAGACACTCGACCGCGCATCATGGCAGCGAAGCTTTCCACCACCGTCTGTCCGGCGTCCCACCGCTGCGTCCGGCGATAGTGGTGCATGATCTCCTGGAACACCTCGGCGTCGGTGACGAACCCGTCGGGGTTTTTGTTGACGGCGGCCAGGATTCGGATGCAGGGCTCACGGTAGGGATGCTCCCGGCCGGCCGCGTAGATCGGAACGTTGGCGTCAATAAAGGTCGCCGGGGGCATGGGCTTCGTCCAGCTCCCGGGACAGCTCTGCCGGATCCGGCGGCGTCTCCGCCTGCAGCGAAGTCAGCCGCTGGAAGGCGCTGTGGCGCTCCTTCCGGAGCACGTCCTCATAGGCCTGGTCGATCATGTTCCGCACGGCTTCCGAGACGGACAATCCGGCGTCCTTGGCCACGGCGTCCAGCCGGGCCCGATGGTCATGATCAAGGCGTATATCCAGCCTGGGCATCCGCGGCGCCTCCGGCAACTGTGTACAGCACATATTGTACGCACGGAGGCGCTCAACGGACAACTCGCCCAGCCGGACGCCGGATGAAATCGACTGGTTGGCAGTCCTGGGGTTACGGCGGCGAACCGTCGGCTTGAGCCCAAACTGCGCTGGAAGGGCCGACCACAGTGCAGATTGAGACTGGGATCGTCCTGTCCACGTCGGCCTCCACTTCAACGCCAACCCTCACCATGGCGCCAGTTCAGCTTTGCCGACTTGCTCTGGTTTGTTGGGCGGTCTGGGCCCTTGCTACGTGTGGCAACGTAACATCGAAACGCGCTTGCGGGTCGGCATCAATGGCCTGATCGGGCCGAGCGCGCTCGCGGCCAACACGCGACGGCATGCTCGCGAAAGTACGTAATGGATGTTGCGCGAACCACAAGCGAGTTCGTCATCATGGCGTTGACCGCTGATTCCAGTGATAAGGGAGCAGTTGGTCATTGGTGCATTCTTTGCCCGCACTGGAACGAGTAGACATGTCCGCGCATGGCTGCAGGCCAACCTCGGCTACGGATACTGTGGGGTCAGTTGTACAGTGCCGTGGCGGCGTTTCCATTTCCATTGGTGGGAGTCCTTTGCGCCGTAGACCCTATCCAAGGGCTGATATACCATCACCACCGGCAGGGAACGCAATAGGCGGTATCACAAGAAATCCGGGCAGGGACGTTGATTGGTATGGCTATCTACAAAATGGTGGGGAAAAAGGAGAAGTTGGTCCAGGTTGCTCCAACATCGTTTGGCCAGGAAGGGGTGTTGGAGCGTGCGGACTTGCAACGTATGGTGCGCGACCTGCCTGATGTTTTGGAGGCAAGGCTCCTGATAATTTCTGAGGAATTCGGGAATTGGCAGGACTCCAACCGCAGGATTGACCTGTTGGCCTTGGATGCTGAGGGGCGCCTCGTAGTGGTTGAGTTGAAACGAGGCGACACCGGGGCCTACATGGATCTGCAAGCGATCCGGTACGCCGCGATGGTTGCCAACATGACCTTCCAGCAAATTGTGGATACCTACCAAGACTACTTGGACAAGCGAGTCAATGAGGCGAGCGGCACCGACGAGGCAGACGACGCCGAGATCAGGATTCGGGAACATTTGGGTATGCAGGAACCGGACAACCATGCGCTTCATACAGAGGTTCCCCGCATTATTTTGGCTGCGGAAGATTTCAGTAAGGAACTCACTACGTGCGTAATGTGGCTGAATGATTCCTGGCTACGAAACGCAGGTCACGAAATCAAGTGCGTCCGTCTTCAGCCGCATCGGAACGGTGATGACATCTTGGTGGAATCAAGCGTGGTCATCCCCCTGCCCGAAGCTTCCGATTACCAAACGCAACTCGGTAAACGGGAACGGGAAACCAGATCGGAACCTTCGGGAAAGACGACAACTGATCAGGGCGCTGCTGTTTTCAAACAGAGTATCGAGCGAGCACCGGAAAAATTCCAACCTGGGTTGCAATGGCTCTATGACGAAGCGATAGCTATGGAGCAGGATAAGATCGTCGAATTGTCCACATATTCAAATCGCAGAGGCGATTACGTCAGGTTGAACCTGCTGGTACCTGGGAAGCAGTGGTTCCTGGTATCGTTCAACAATCTCCTGTGGAACGGTAAGGAGCGCGGTGGCGAGATTAGCTTTTGGCCTGTAGAGGATGACTTGGCCCTCGATTCAACAAGCAAAATCGACGAGTTAATTGGGGAAACTACCTCAAGGAGCGGATTACGCCACCGGAGGTTGTCAGGAAAGAAATATGACTGGGAAGCAATCATGGCCGCCATACGGGATGCCTATCGAGAAGCCGAGCTCCTTACCGTTGCGACAAAATCTTACGAGGACTGACCATTGACTGAACAGATCTGTAAGGCGTAGTGCAATTATTGAGCCAATTGCCGGGGCAGGACGTGAAGCGTGCCGGTTGAGGATGGGGTTCACCTGGCTATCTCCGGACGGAGAGGTGGGACGCGGGACAGGAAGTGGTGGAAAGCCTCGCTGCGATGGTGCCCGGCAGGGTGACTCCGGTGCCCATCGATGATGTCCTCGCGGCGGGACAACTGACCGGGACCCATCATGGTCTGAGTGCGCGGGATCTCCTGCACCTGAGGTGATGCGCCGCCTGGACGTGACCCGTATCGTTGCGGCCGACTTCGACAGGCCGCCTGGCTTCATCCGACGACCGTGAGTGGTGACTGGCGTGAGGCAATCGGCGTCGTCAATGCAGACACCATGGGCCAGCCCTGACGCCACCAGGGTCAGCAGCTTTGCCTCCCGCATGGGCCCGACCCGGCGTATCTCCCGGATCCACACGGCGGTTCACCCGTCCACCCAGTCCCGGATGATGGGCCAGGGGCATCCGCGAAAACAGCCCAGCGTCGGCCACCAGAGGGTGACTGTCAGTGGATGCATGTGAGCTGCTCCAGTGGTAACATCCGTCGGGCGCTCCTCGTTCGGGTCGATTTTCTGTTTCAAACATCCCCGACGCTGGGACCACTTTTTATGTCATCACCACGAAGCCATACATAGGGGAACCTGTTTAGTCAATGGCATTCCGCTTCATTCATTCCGCTGACTGGCAGATCGGCAAGATATTTCGTTTCACTGACGGTGTGGAGATGGGTGGCCTCCAGCTGGCACGACTGGAGGCGATCACGCGCATCGGCAATCTCGCCAACGAGCACGATGTGAGCCATGTATTGGTTGCAGGCGATGTTTACGACCACGCAACGCCTTCCCCCCGTACTCGTAACCAGGTCGTCGAGCGAATGCGTGTTCACACGTCGGTACGGTGGCATCTGTTGCCGGGAAACCATGATCCGTACCAGCCCAACGGACTGTGGGATCAACTCCGAAGGCGTGGACTGCCTGACAATGTCCATGTGCACACAGAACCCACCGCCACCGTCATCGAGCAGGATGCCGCCGTCCTGCTTCCGGCTCCACTCCAACATCGTCGGACCCTCAATGACCCCACCGCCTGGATGGACGATCAGGTGACCGATGACAGATTGATCCGCATCGGCCTGGCTCATGGCGCCGTGTATGGCTTCGACATAAACGAGGAACAGAGAGCCAACCCGATAGACCCGACGCGACCGGACCTGGCCAGACTTGATTACCTGGCGCTGGGCGATTGGCACGGAGAGCTTCAGGTAAACGAGCGCTGCTGGTACAGCGGCACGCCCGAGACTGACTCGTTTCAGACGCGCGGTACGGGAACAGCCTTGCTGGTGGAGATCGACGGTCCGAATGCGTTGCCCCAGGTCACTTCGCTCTCGCCAGGTCAGTACCGCTGGGAATCGCTCAATGAGCGCGTGGAAAACCTGGAAGACGTAGGTCTGCTTGAGCACAAATTGCGGAACCTGAATGGCGACCTTAACCATACACTGGTCGATCTGAAACTCTCCGGAGCGCTCTCACTGGCTGACCTGCTGCACTTCGAGGAACAGATCGTCGAGGGGGTGGCCGCAGCGCTATATCATCTTCGGATCGATCGTGGACAGCTGTTTCCGGAACCCACCGACGATGATCTTGACAGTATTGATCCGGGCGGGATTGTGCGCGCCGCTGCTGACAGGCTTCGAGGAATCGTCGACTCAGGGGGCAGTGACGCCGAACGCGCTCGCGCCGCTCTTCATCGACTCTACATCGAGCACAAGAGGCTTGAATCGGGGCAACGATGAAGCTGCGCAAGCTCTCGGTCAACCAACTCAAGCGCTTCACCGCGCCGACACAATTGGGCGAGCTCGGCGACGGCCTCAATCTGGTCGTTGGGCCGAACGAGCTTGGCAAATCGACCCTGTTGGACGCGCTTCGAGCAGTCCTGTTCGAGCGCCACAGTTCCAAGGCACGCCCAATCGTGGCATTGCAAAACGATCGAATCAGCGCGGCGCCGGTCGTTGAGCTCGTCTTTGAAGTCAACGGCGCCGAGTACACGCTGACCAAACGCTTCGTCAGGAGCCCCTATGCACGGCTGAAATGTCCTGGTGGAACGCTGCTCGAAGCGGATGCTGCCGAGGACGAGTTGCGCAACCTTCTGGGATTCGCTGAGGCCGGCAACCGGGGCGCGACTTCGGCTACGCTTGGCATGTGGGGCGTCCTCTGGGTTCTGCAGGGACAGTCTTTCGGCAGACCAGACCTGCCCGATTCGGCGCTGGCCAGTCTCAGCGCCGGGCTGGAGTCCGAGGTCGGCGCGGTCCTCGGAGGCCGCCGTGGCAGAGAGCTGCCGCAGGTCATCGAACAGCAGCGAGGAGAACTGGTGACTGCGACCCGGCGTCAGCCGCGCGGCGAATATAAGGACACGCTTGATAACGTCAGTGAGCTCGAACAACGTCTCGGCGAGCAGCAACAGCAACATCTGGAGATGTCGGAAACGCTCGAGCAGTTGGCAGCGACGGTAGTACGGCTCACGCGGCTGGAGGATGGCAGTCAGGATCGCATCGATCAGGAAGAACTGACGGAGGCTCAGGATCAGCTCGGTGAGGTGATGCGGCACGACCTTCAGCTAGAAGCGGCCCGCAGTGAACTGCAGAACCGGCAAGGCCAGTTGGAGCAAGCCGAACGCGCCCAATCCGAGCGCGCATCCCGGCGAGCTGAACTCAAGGCGGATCAGGAGAAACTGAGGCAGGACACCGACCGGCTGGAGGAATTGCAGGAACACGAGCGAGAATCGGCGGCGGCGCTTGACGCACTGCGGCAGGCAGCGACGGACGCCGAAGCAGCCGTTGAAGCTGCGGTACAGTCAGAGACAAGTTGGCGCCGCATCCTGGACCGGATTAACCGCTCCGCAGAGTTGAACGCCCTGCTCAGCCAACAGAGCGCTGTCGAAGCTGCGCAGGAACGACTCACTGAAGTCCAGCGTCAGGCCGAGCAGATCAAGGTCACGGACCAATCTCTGCAACGGATCCGCCAAGCTACGGACACAGCCGAGCAGGCAAATGCACGGCTCAGCGTCGCGGCAACCCGTATCACGTTTGAAATCCCGAGCGACCGTCTTACCGGCATTGAGGCCGATGGCGTTCCGTTGCAAGATCCGCCCAGGACGGTCGAGGCATTGGAGCCGGTCAGCATCACCATCCCCGAGCGGGGAAGGATTCTCATCGAGCCGGCCGTCGCCGACCGTGACCAGCTCTTGCGCGCGGAACGGGAAGCCAAAGCAGAGCTGGACGCCGCGCTCAGCGAAGTCGGGGCGCAAACGCTTGCCGACGCTCAGATCCTGCGGGACCAACGGCGTGATCTCGAAGTTACCGCCGACGCGGTCCAACAGGAACTGGAACGAATCGCGCCGCCCGACGGCACAGCGACACTTCAACCACGAATAGACGAGCTGCGCCGAGCACTGGAGGGTCTGCCGGAGGGCGAGGATACGCCGCAAAAGGAGCAAGCAGAGGCCGCTCTGGAGTCCGCTCAGTCAGAACTACAGAAGGCAAGGGACGAGGAACGGGTCTCTCGCGAGGCTGTGGATGAGAGGGCGCGAACGGTCTCAGACCTGATGGTGGAGGTGCGCACACTCCAGAACACTGTGGATAGTCGAACCGAGTTGGTCGAAAAGCGGGATGAACAGCTCCAGATCGATGCCGAAGGCGTACCCGATCAGCTTCTCGCAGAGGCGCGCGAAACAGCAGCGCAGGCCGTGACGGAACAGAAACAGACCGTCTCCTCGCTGGAGGCGGAACGACCGGCCAGTGCCAGGACGCAGCTGGAAGCTCGGGTCTCACGACTCCAAGCGGCGATTGAACAACGCGAAAGAGCCCGGGTTGAACTGCAAATCGAGAGCGTCCGGCTACGTGAGCGCATCGAAGCTCACGATGGCGCCGGCATCGAAGAAGCCATCGAACACACACAGCATGAACTCGAGCTGGCCACCCGCCGCCGCGAACATTTCGAACGCGAAATAGAGATCCTGGACCTCCTGGCCGAAACGCTTCGCACAGCCGAGAGCGACGCCAGAGAACGCTACCTCGCCCCAGTCGTCAATCGCGTCCATCCCTACCTCCAAATGCTCTTCCCCAACGCCGAAATCGGCATAAACGAGGACCTGTGCATCACCGGGGTATCTCGCCACGCGGGATACGAAGAAAGTTTCGATCACCTGAGCATGGGTACGCAAGAACAGATCGCCGTCCTCGTTCGCCTGGCCTTCGCTGAGATGCTGATTGACCAGGGCGCGCCCGCCGCTGTGGTCCTGGACGATGCGCTCGTGTTCTCCGACGACCAGCGGATGCGACTGATGTTCGACATCCTCGCGCATGCCGCACAGCGCGTCCAGATCCTGGTTTTCACCTGTCGCGAGCAGCTCTTCGAGGGTCTCGGTGCCCACCAACTGCAGCTTGCCACGGCAGATCCTGAGTCCCTCCGTTCTGCCTAGGCCTGTTTTGGCGGGCGAGCTTTCGAAAGCCTGCCTGCCAAGGCATGAACCCATCGGGACGGCACTCAGGGCGGTCAAAACATAATCGGCGTATCTGACCCCCATCTTGTCCAGCACTCTAATGTTGATCTTAGACCTATGTGCGCAGGTCAGGTCATCAACGCTGATCACCAGCGTCCCAGCGCCAGAGAGACTGCTGGCCGACGGCAGGGACCGGCTCCGGCAACGCCTCCTACGTCGTCCAGGAACCACAGCCAGCGGCCGGCGCTGAAATCGCCCCAGGAATCGATTGGAGTTCGTCTCCTTCCCGCCGCGCAACCGACCTCGGCCCAGGGGTCATGCACCGCACAGCCTGCCAGCAGATCAGCGCGCGCCACCTGCGCCATGCCGGCCAGGACGGCGGTGGCCAACACCGCGCCCGTCAGGATGTTCCGCCGCCAGTCTTCTCACCACTGGGCCCGCAACTCCCGCTCAATGCGGCCGCCCGGTTGACGAATCAGTCGCTTTCCGACGTGGACGGCGATACGCTGACCCACCAGCCTGGCCGGGGCCGGCCAAGACCGCGTCTCCACCATCTTGAGCCCCAGCGTGATCAGCGATGCCCAGGGCTGGTGCAGCGTGACGGCGCACATCCAGTTCCTTGCCTCGGGAGAGCGTTTCCGCAAATCGGCGACAGTAAC
>Ga0209021_1001908_pt1 | contig 19379 bp, 14 predicted proteins | sample PinacodermFT_FD_187299 | JGI IMG/M metagenome (GOLD analysis project Ga0209021, IMG submission 187299) | Host-associated microbial community of the marine sponge Aplysina aerophoba from Gulf of Piran - sponge pinacoderm, lysed by freeze-thaw... | ecosystem: Host-associated > Porifera > Sponge >... | reverse complement strand
CACCGTGATCCTCTCGACCCACGACCCCGACCACGCGTTCGCGGTCGGGACCGGCGCCGCCCTGCTGCACGACGGAAGCGTGCGTGCGAAGGGAGCTCCAGCCGACGCGTTGACCCCGGAGGCGCTCTCCGCGGTCTACGGCGTCGACGTCCGGGTCGAAGGGCTCGCGGACGGCAGGACGGTCTGCGTGCCGTCGCTCGCGCGGGACGGTGAAAGCCGGCATTCCGGCAACCGGCCAGCCGATTCGTAGCCACTCCCTGGAGCGCGGGCGTCCCGCCCGCTTGAACAATCGTGGGCCTGCGGCGGGTCCTCCATAGCGGGCCTCCGGCCTGGGCGGGCGGGATGCCCGCGCTCCCGGGAATCCCCGTCCACCCTCCCGGGAACCCCGACCACGCCTCCCGGACCGACCCGCGCTACCGGCCGGCGGGAAACGCCGAAGTCTGGCTCAGCTCGACGCGTACCCCAGCGTCCGGGCGTTGTAGAAGACGCCGCCGTCCTGGGCCACCACGCTGTACATCATGTCCGGCCCTCGGTTGTGATGGGAGTGCAGCGCAGAGGGCGGGGTCACCATCACCGCGCGGTCCTGCCAGTCGACCTTGCGACCGTCGACCATCGAATGGACCCCTTCGCCCCGAATGCACAGCGTCAGCGCGGCGGCATTGTGCCGGTGCGGCGGCTGGTCTTCGCCGGGCGGGAGGGAGTTGAGCGCGAACGCCACGGTCGGAGTGGCGAGATGCGTCGTCCCGAGATCGGCGCGGGTGAACAGGACCGCCTTCCCGGACTGGGTTCCGTCGTCGGCCCGCGCATGGATTTGCGCCATCTCCCGCGCCGTGACTTCGGCGGGGTAGTGCACCGCCCCCTGGTCGAGACCGGTGCGCTTCACCCCGAAATAGGACAGCACCGGCTCGTCCGTCACCATCCACAGGAGCGCGTCCTCGTCGTTGGCCCGAATCCGCGTGCTGCCGCCGCCCGGCAGAACGAACACGTCGCCCTCCGCCCACGCGATCGAATCGCCGTTCTTCGCGGCCGTTCCGCTCCCCTCGACGACGTAGTACACCTCGCCGGAGGAGACGAGCTCGAAGCTTGTTTCGGCGCTGGCCGCGATGCGGATGTAGCGCGCGAGCAGGTTCGGAACCGTGGCGGGGTAACCGAGTCCCAGCCGGTCGGACAGGTCGAGGGGGATGAGGGCGGTGCCCGTTTGCGGGTCGACGGCCCGGTCCCGCTCGGCGACGAACACGTGGCTCGGCACGTCGGGCTGGAGCTGCTGGAAGTTGTTGGCGGCGGACCAGTAGAGGGCCCGCTGCGCGCAAGGCGTATCGTGGACGCTTGGAACCAGATTGGCGGCAGTACTCATGCTTGCTGTACCTCGCGTGAAGCTCCCCCCTCCCTACGTCGCCGGCCGAAGCGCGAGGCGGGCGACCGGCTTCTCGTCGATGGGGAGATGGACGATGGCGGCGAATACGCCGAAGAAGATGCCGGCCCACCACATCAGGTCGTAGGAGCCGGTGCGGTCGTAGAGCACACCCCCGAGCCACACGCCGAGGAAGCTCCCGATCTGGTGGCTCAGGAACACGACGCCGAAGAGCGTCGCCATGAACTTCAGCCCGAAGATCTGCGCGACGATTCCCGTGGTCAGTGGAACCGTCGAGAGCCAGAACACCCCCATCCCCGTCGCGAACAGGTAGATCGTGAGCTCGCTCGGCGGGGCCAGGAGCATCGCGGCGATGACGACCGAACGGCCGAAGTAGATGACCGAGAGACTCATCTTCTTGCTGAACCGCTGTCCGACGATGCCGGCCATGAACGCACCGGCGATGTTGACCAGTCCGACGATCGAGAGCGCATAGGCGCCGACATGCGCCGGCAGGCCAAGATCGGTCACGTAGGCGGGAAAATGCACGGTGAGGAACGCAACGTGGAACCCGCACACGAAGAAGCCGACGGTGAGCAGCACGTAGCCCCGATGGGTCATCGCCTCGCCCAGCGCCTCGCCCATGGTCTGATTCGAGGGCGCCTCGCCGGGCGCCCTGCTCGTGCCCGGCAGGGTGAACGCGAGCGGGATCATGACGAGCGTGATGAACGACACCAGAACCAGCGAGTCGTACCAGCCGTAGCTCGAGATCAGGGCCTGGGAGAAGGGCGAGAAGAGCACCTGGCCGAGCGAGCCGGCCGCGGTGCCGAAGCCGAGCGCGAGCGATCGGCGCTCGGGGCTGACGACCCTGGCGATGGCGGCGAGCGCGAGCGAGAACGAGGTGAACGCGACGCCGAGGCCGACGAGCAGCCCCCCGGTCAGGTGCAGTGCGAGGCCGCTGTCCGACACCGCCATGCCCGCGACGCCCACGCCGTAGATGACCCCGCCGACGGCGATGACCAGCCCCGGTCCGTACCGGTCCGCGATCGCGCCGGCGACGGGAACGCCGATCCCCCACAGCAGGTTCTGGATGGCCATCGCGAGCCCGAAGGTCTCCCGCGACCACCCGTTGGCGACCGTCATCGGCTCAAGATAGAGGCCGAAGCTCGCGCGGGTCCCGAACCCGATCAGCGAGATCAGGCAGGCGGCCACGATCACGGCGAACGCGGCGTTACGGCCGACGGGGCGGTCAGCGACGGCGACGCTGCTCATGCAGACTGGTTCCCCTGCTGTGATGGTGACGGCCGGGAGGCGACGCGAGTCCCGGCGCGCACAAAGCGTTCAACCATACGCGCTCGGGGGTCGACAGTGAACCCGAACGGCGCGATTCGACCCGGTGGCCGGACGACGGCGGGCTCGGTCCCGGGCTTCGCCCATCTCTCCCCGTGGCAGTCCGACCCGTAGTCCGTACGGCGTGGGAGACGAACCTGCGAGCGCCGCTTCCGTGGCAGGATGGAGGGCGCGGCTCAGTCCGCCGCTTGGCTCATGGCTCCCGAAAGCGGTGCGCCGATGGCCGACAGCGGTCCGAGCTCACTCTCCACCATCGGCGTGATGTCGGTGGCGAGCTTCTCCATCGTCTCGAGCGCCTTGCGGTGCGACGAGGCGCCCACCTGGAAGTGGAACATCATGTGCGAGGGCTGCGCGGCGCGGATCTCGCCGCAGAGCCGCTCCGCGATCGTCTCGCAGTCGCCGACCAGCAGGTTGTCCGCCATCTGCTCGATGGAGATCTCGTTCACCATCGGGACCTCGTTCATCATCGCGCCGTCCATCACCTCGGCGCGGCGCCGCAGCGCCGACGCGAGCCGCATCTGGTGGCGGGCGTTGTCCACGTACTCGAGCGTTTCCGCGCGCGATGCGGTCACGCACAAGAAGCGCTGGATCCCGACCGGCGCACTGCCGGGCGCGAAGCCCTCGAGCTCGAAGGCGCGGTCGATACGCGCGCGCATCTCGCGCAGGTACTCCGCCCCGCCCCAGCGCCCGGTGAACATCGGCACGTAGCCCCGGCGCGCGCACATCCGATGGCCGGCCTCGTTGTCGCCGGCGACCCAGATGGGCGGGATGTCGCCGACCGGCCGGGCGCTGATGTGGGTCGACGGCATCGTGTAGTGCTCGCCGTCGTGGCTGAACATCTCCGATGCGAACGCGGCGTGCAGCATGTCGAGGAACTCCTCGAGCATCGGGCGCGCCTTTGCGATGTCGACGTCGAAGCGTTCGAACTCGTAGGGCTGGTAGCCCGAGCCGACCCCGAGGACGAGCCGGCCGCCGGCCAGGCAGTCGACCATCCCGATCTCCGCGAGCACCCGCGCCGGCTCGTAGAGCGGGGTGACGATGACGGCGGGCGCGAGCCTGATGCGTTCGGTCACCGCGGCGCAGTGCGCAGCCATGATGAGCGGCGAGGGGCAGATGCAGTAGTTCGAGAAGTGGTGCTCGGCGAACCACGCGATCGCGAGCCCGGTCGCGTCGGCCTGCCGCACCTGCTCCACGTGCTCCTCGAAGACGCGGCGGGGCGGCGTCCCGCGCTCGCGGTATCCCATCAGGCCGAAGTATCCGAAGTCCATCGCTCGCCTCTCTCGAAAGTCCCGGGTGGTTCGTCGCGCCGGAGGTTTGTCCTGTCACCGTGGGCGATAGCACCGCATGGCGCGGCGCCGCGGCTTCCGCACCGTCCGGCCGGCGGCGCTCGACCGCCATTGTACGGGCAGCGTCCGACGGCGTGGTGAATCTCCGGCGAGCCGGGAGGCTGACGCAAGACACGAAACCGGGCTGATAACATGGCTTACGACCTTGCGGAGGCGGTCGCCATGAACCAGCCCGACACCACGAGCACCGGACCGCCGGGCTCCACCGCCCATGTTCCGCTCGTCTTCGCCGATGCCGCCATCGGGCATGCCGCCTCCGACCGGTATCGCCGCGTGCAGCGGACCTGCCTCCGCCGTTGGCGCAGGAGCGTCTCCCGGGAGAATGCCATGTGGAACCCGATCCGCCGCCCGATCGTCGCGGCTTTCCTCTCCGTCGCGACCACCTCGGCCGCCCCCGCGTTCGCGACCGAGGGCCTCGCCGGGGCTCATGCCCTGTCGATGTTCGACGACGTCAAGTACGGCCCCGGTTTCGCACACTTCGACTATGCCGATCCCGACGCTCCCACCGGGGGCGACATCCGGCTCGCCGCGCTCGGCACCTTCGACAACCTCAACCCCTTCATCCTCAAGGGGAACGCCGCCGCGGGCTCGGGGCTGATCTACGACACCCTCCTGACCGGGTCCCTGGACGAACCCTTCACCGAGTACGGGCTGCTCGTCGAGTCCATCGACATGCCGGCGGATCGATCATGGGTGGAGTTCACGCTGCGCGAGGAGGCCCGCTGGCACGACGGCCGTCCGGTGACCGTGGACGACGTGATCTGGACCACCGAGACCCTGAAGACGAAAGGGCATCCGTTCTACCGCCACTACTACGCGGACATCGCCGGCGTCTCGCGGACGGGACCGCGCACCGTCAGGTTCACCTTCGGCGACACCGTGAACAGGGAGCTGCCGCTGATCGTCGGGCAGATCAACGTGTTGCCGAAGCACTGGTGGGAGGGGCGGGACTTCGAGTCGACCACCCTCGATCCGCCGCTCGGCAGCGGCCCCTACCGCATCGCGGGGGTCGAGCCCGGCCGGTCCATCACGCTCGAGCGCGTGCCCGACTACTGGGGCCGCGACCTCGCCGTCAATCGCGGACAGAACAACATCGACGTCATCCGCTACGACTACTACCGCGACGCCACGGTGGCGATCGAGGCGTTCAAGGCCGGCGAGTTCGACTTTCGAAGCGAGAACAACTCGAAGGAGTGGGGGACCGCCTACGACATTCCGGACGTCGAGAACGGACGGATGATCAAGGAGCTGATCGACCACGAGATCCCGACCGGCATGCAGGCGTTCTGGTTCAACACCAGGCGCGCGAAGTTCGCCGACCGGCAGGTGCGCCACGCGCTGGCGCATGCCTTCGACTTCGAGTGGAGCAACGCGAACCTGTTCTACGGCCAGTACACGCGCACGAAGAGCTTCTTCTCCAACACCGAGCTTGCCTCTTCCGGGCTTCCGCAGGGCCGGGAGCTCGAGATGCTGGAGCGCTGGCGCGACCGCATTCCGGCCGAGGTGTTCACGAGCGCCTACGAGCCCCCCTCCACCGACGGGTCCGGCAACATTCGCCGCAACCTGCGAACCGCGAGGAAGATGCTGCAGGAGGCGGGGTGGGTAGTGCGCGACGGGGTGCTGACCGACGCCGGGACCGGCGAGGCGATGGAGATCGAGTTCCTCCTCGTGGCCCCGGCGTTCGAGCGCATCGTCGCTCCGGTGGCCAGGAACATGGAGCGGCTCGGCATCGCCGCGCGCATCCGGCTCGTCGACCCGGCGCAGTACCAGAACCGCATCGACGAGTTCGACTTCGACATCGTGGTGTCGACGCGCGGACAGTCCCTGAGCCCGGGCAACGAGCAGCGCAACCACTGGACCACGGCCTCGGCCGACGTCCGCGGAAGCGGGAACCTGGCCGGAATCAGGGATCCGACGGTCGACGAGCTGGTCGATCTCCTGATTCGGGCGCCGGATCGCGAAACCCTCGTCGCGGCCACCCGTGCCCTGGATCGCGTGCTGCTGTGGGGCCACTACGTGATCCCACAGTGGCACATCCGCAGCTTCCGGCTCGTGTACTGGAACAAGTTCGGTCGCCCCGATATCCGGCCGAAGTACGGTCTGGGGTTCCCGACGACCTGGTGGATAGACCGGGAGAAGGCCGCCCGGCTCGAAGCCGGCCGCTAGCTTCGCGAGGCGCCGAGACTAGTGTCGGGCGAGCCGGCATCGGGCGAGACAGTGTCCGGCGACGCCTCCCTGGGAGCGCGGGCATCCCGCCCGCTTGAACAAACGTGGGCCTGCGGCGGGTCGTCCATTTCCGGCCTCCGGCCAGGGCGGGCGGGACGCCCGCGCTCCCAGGGAGGCGGCCCGAAACCTCCGTCCGGCTCGTGCCTCGACCGTGCGAGGCGGACCCTCGCCGGATACTGAGAGCACCCGTCGGGGCGAAGTTCATGGTTGCCTACATCATCCGCCGACTGGCCCTGATCGTCCCGACGCTCTTCGGGATCATGGTGATCAACTTCATCGTGATCCAGGCGGCGCCGGGAGGGCCGATCGAGCAGCTCATCGCGACCTTCGAGGGCACGGCGGTCGACCTGACCGCACGGGTGAGCGGCACCGGTCCCACCGATCTGCTCGACGATTCCCCGTCGCGAGCCGGCGCCGGCGACGGCGTCACCAGCAAGTACCGCGGCGCCCAAGGCCTCGACCCCGAGCTCATCGAGGAGCTCGAACGCCAGTTCGGCTTCGACCGGCCGATGCACGAGCGCTTCTTCCGGATGCTGTGGAGCTACGTCCGCTTCGACTTCGGCGAGAGCTTCTTCCAGGACCGGACCGTCGTCGACCTGGTGCTCGAGAAGATGCCGGTCTCGATCTCGCTCGGGCTCTGGACCACGCTTCTGGTGTACCTGATCTCGATCCCGCTCGGCATCGCCAAGGCGGTGCGCGACGGCTCGCGCTTCGACGTCTGGTCGTCGGGGGTGGTGATCGTCGGCAACGCGATTCCGGGCTTCCTGTTCGCGATCCTGCTCATCGTGCTGTTCGCCGGCGGGCGCTTTCTCGACTGGTTTCCGCTGCGCGGCCTGACCTCGCCCGGCTGGGAGGAGATGACGCTGCTCGCCCGAACGGCGGACTACCTGTGGCACATCGCCCTGCCGGTCCTGTCCATGGTGATCGGGGGGTTCGCCGGGCTGACCCTGCTGACCAAGAACTCCTTCCTGGAGGAGATCAACAAGCAGTACGTGGTGACCGCCCGCGCCAAGGGGCTGTCCGAGCGCCGCGTGCTCTACGGCCACGTCTTCCGCAACGCCATGCTGATCGTGATCGCGGGCTTCCCGAGCGCCTTCGTCGGCATCCTGTTCACCGGCGCCCTGCTGACCGAGATCATCTTTTCCCTGGACGGACTCGGCCTGCTCGGCTTCGAGGCGGCGATCGGGCGCGACTACCCGGTGATGTTCGCATCGCTCTACTTCTTCACCCTGCTCGGACTGGTGATGCAGCTCATCGGCGACATCACCTACACCATCGTCGATCCGCGCATCGACTTCGAGAGCCGCGAGACCTGACGATGAGCACCGCCACCGGCCATGACGCCACCGCGGGCACGAGCGCGTTCGCACCTCCCCCGCCACCCCCGTCGCAGGACCGCTTTCTCGGCGTGCGCATCTCGCGGCTCAACCGGCGGCGGCTGCAGAGCTTCCGCCGCAACCGGCGTGGCTACTGGAGCCTGTGGATCTTCCTCGCCATGTTCATCGCCACCCTGCCGGCGGAGTTCATCGCCAACGACAAGCCCCTCGTCGTGCGGTACGACGACGCGCTCTACTTCCCGGTCGTCAGGTTCCACGCGGAAACCGAGTTCGGCGGTGAATTCGAGACGGAAGCGGACTATCGCGACCCGTTCGTCCGGGAGCTGGTCGAGGCGAAGGGCTGGATGGTCTGGCCGCTCATCCCGTTCAGCTACGACACCATCAACTACGAGCTCGACCAGCCGGCGCCGGCGCCCCCGTCCGCACAGAACTGGCTCGGCACCGACGATCAGGCGCGCGACGTGCTGGCGCGGCTCATCTACGGATTCCGGATCTCCGTCCTGTTCGGGCTGGTGCTGACGGTGCTCAGCTCGATCATCGGCGTCGCGGCGGGGGCGGTGCAGGGCTACTTCGGGGGATGGCTCGACCTCGTCTTCCAGCGCTTCATGGAGATCTGGTCCGGGCTGCCGGTGCTCTACCTGCTGATCATCCTGGCGAGCGTGGTCGAGCCCGACTTCTGGTGGCTGCTCGGCCTGATGCTGCTGTTTTCCTGGATGGGCCTGGTCGGGGTGGTGCGCGCGGAGTTCCTGCGCGCGCGCAACTTCGACTTCGTGCGCGCGGCGCGAGCGCTGGGGGTGAGCGATGCCGGGATCATGTTCCGGCACATCCTGCCCAACGCGATGGTCGCGACACTCACCTTCCTGCCCTTCATCCTCACCGGCTCGGTGACCATCCTGACCTCGCTCGACTTCCTGGGGTTCGGGCTGCCGCCGGGCTCGCCGTCGCTCGGCGAGCTGCTGAACCAGGGCAAGAACAACCTGCAGGCGCCCTGGCTCGCCTTCACCGGGTTCTTCACCCTCGCGATCATGCTGTCGGTGCTGGTGTTCATCGGCGAGGCGGTGCGCGACGCGTTCGACCCGCGCAAGACGACGGTCTGAGACATGGCGAACGGGACGGCGCTGCTGGAAGTCGAGAACCTCGGCGTTTCGTTTCATGCCGAAGGCAGTGTGCTGCCGGCGGTGCGCGGCGCTTCGCTGAGCGTCAACCGCGGCGAGACCGTCGCCCTGGTCGGCGAGTCGGGCTCGGGCAAGTCGGTGACCGCGCTGTCGGTGCTCCAGCTCCTGCCCTATCCGCACGCGAGCCACCCCCACGGCAGCATCCGGTATCGCGGCCGGGAGCTCGTCGGCGCGCCGAAGCCGGTGCTCCACGACATCCGCGGAGACCGGATCTCGATGATCTTCCAGGAGCCGATGACCTCGCTCAATCCGCTGCACACGGTGGAGAAGCAGATCACCGAGACCCTGACGCTGCACAAGGGGCTGACGGCGTCGCAGGCGCGCACCCGCTGCCTGGAGCTGCTGCATCTGGTCCGGATCAGCGACGCCGAAACGCGCCTCAAGTCCTGGCCGCATCAGCTCTCGGGAGGCCAGCGCCAGCGGATCATGATCGCCATGGCGCTCGCCAACGAGCCGGAGCTGCTGATCGCGGACGAGCCGACCACGGCGCTCGACGTCACGGTGCAGGCGCAGGTGCTGGAGCTCCTGCGCGATCTCCAGCGCGAGCTCGGGATGGCAATCCTGCTGATCACCCACGACCTGACCATCGTGCGCAACGTCGCGAACCGGGTCTACGTGATGAACGACGGCGAGATCGTCGAAAGCGGCACCACCGCGGCGCTCTACGCCAATCCGAGGCACCCCTGCACCCGGAATCTGCTCGCAGCCGAGCCGACGGCCCGTCCGCCGCCGGTCGATGCCACCGCCGCCGAAGTGATGGGCGCCGACGACCTTCGGGTGTGGTTTCCCATCCAGCGCGGCGTGATGCGGCGCACCGTCGGCCACGTCAAGGCGGTGGACGGGGTTTCGGTGTGCGTGCGCGAGGGGCAGACGATTGGTGTGGTGGGGGAATCGGGCTCCGGCAAGACCACGCTGGGCATGGCGCTGCTTCGCCTGATCGCCTCCGACGGGCCGATCCGGTTCGAGAGCCGCGCCATCGACGGCCTCGGAAGCCGGGACCTTCGCGAGTTGCGACACAGGATGCAGGTGGTGTTTCAGGACCCGTACAGCTCTCTGTCGCCACGGCTGTCGGTGTTCCAGATCGTCGAGGAGGGCATGCTCATCCACGGCGTCGGGACCAACTACGACGAACGCCGCCACCTGGTCGCCGGCGCCCTGCACGAGGTCGGCATCGACCCCCGGACCATGGACCGCTATCCGCACGAGTTCTCCGGCGGCCAGCGCCAGCGGATCGCGATCGCGCGGGCCCTGGTGCTGAAGCCGAGGTTCCTGGTGCTGGACGAGCCGACCAGCGCGCTCGACATGACCGTCCAGGCGCAGATCGTGGACCTGCTGCGGTCGCTCCAGGAACGCCACCGCCTCGCCTACCTGTTCATCAGCCACGATCTGCGCGTGGTGCGCGCGCTGGCGAACGAGGTGATCGTGCTGCGGGCCGGCCGGGTCGTGGAGCAGGGGCCGGCGCAGAGTATCTTCGATAACCCGGGGTCCGACTACACCCGGGAGCTGATGGCGGCGGCGTTCGAGATCAGGGCGGTGGGGGATCGCCGCTTGCGTCGGCCGTCGACAGGATCCCGCGGTTTCACTGTTTCGGCAGATATGAAGTAGACTTCCGATATGCCAACCGATTGAATTGACAGAACCTTCCAGCCGGTATTGACGAATCCGGCCGAACAACTGCGGCTCTTTCCGGTGTGGCTTCTGCTGGGACCGCGCCAGGTCGGAAAGAGCTCTCTGCTGCACAGGTGCGCAAGCGATCACGCGTACGTCGACCTTGATGATCTCACGACGAGGGCGCGCGCCAATCAGGACCCGGCCTTGTTCGTTCGCGAGCTCCGACCCCCGTTCACGGTCGACGAGATCCAGTACGCGCCGCGTCTCCTGAGTCCCATCAAGCAGCTCGTCGACGCCGGCAATCTCGCGCCCGGTGCGATTCGGCTCACCGGCTCCCAGAACTTCCAGGTAATGGAGGCGTCACGGAAACCCTCGCCGGCCGGGTCGCGATCCTCAATCTGCTGGGTCTCGCGGACGAGGAGAAGAAGTTGCCGCGAGGTTCGCCTCCCGACGACTACTTCCGGAGGCTGCTCGAAACCGGATTCCCGAGGCTCCACGGAATCGAAGACCACGCCACTCGGGATCTGTACCTCTCGTCGTACATGCAGACCTACATCGAGCGAGACATCCGAGAGCTGCTGAGGATCGAGAAGCGCCGGGAGTTCGAGACCTTCGTCAAGCTCTGCGCGCTGCGTACGGGACAGATCGTCAACTACCACGACCTTGCGCGCGACGCCAACGTGTCCCCCGCCACCGTCAAGGACTGGCTCAGCGTGCTCGAAGACGCGTTCCTCATCAAGCTGCTGTCCCCCTGCGTCACCAACCGAACCCGGAGGATGACGAAGAGCCCCAAGCTGTACTTTCTGGACGCCGGGCTGGCGGCGTGGCTCGGCGGCTGGCGAAACGCGCCGGAGGCGAGGCTCGGTCCGATGGGCGGGGCGTTGTTCGAGACGCACGTCCTGTCCGACGTCCTCAAACGCTTCCGCCATCGTGCGCGGGAAGTCCAGGTCCACTTCTGGCGCACCCGGGACGGCCAGGAAATCGACTTCCTGGTCGAGACCGACGGCAAGACCTATCCCGTCGAAGTCAAGCTGGGCTCGCCCCGATACGCGGCACTCCCGCAGTTGGACAGGATCGCCGAGCCGGGCTGGCAGGGAGGGCAGATCGTCTCCCTGGTGGCCGATGCGGAGCCCGCCCGGCTCAACGAGGACTGGACGCTGTGCTCACCGGGCGCGCTGAACCTCCACGCCGCCAGCCCTGCGCCACCCGCACCGAATCCATCGCGTGGAGGTCGAGCCGCAGTCGTGCCTTCGTGAATCGTCCCGCGGGCGGGCTGCTAACATGCCGTTTCCGCTCGCGGAGAATTCGCCATGAACGAGCCTGGCACCAAGCACACCGGGCCGCTCGGCTCCACCATCCACGTCCTGCGCGCCGACGCCGACACGATCGCGGAGCTTGCGGCCGTCGACTGGAACCGACACTTCCGCCGGGTGTGTCTCGACCCGGTGCGCGGGGTCATCACCCTGATGTCGCCGTCGCGCCTGCACGAGGACCTGTCTCTGATCCTCGACGACATCGTTGACATCGCGGGCAGCATGATCACCCGCGGCTCGAAGGGACTTCGTTCCACCCGGCTGCGGGGACGGGGCGAGCCGCCCGGAACCGGGATGGAGCCCGACTGCGCGTTCTATGTCGGCGGCCGGGCACGAGGCTATCTCGCGGCGCTCCGGGAAGGAGTAGCGGAGGCCGACGCCTTCCTCGAGCGTACCGCCCCCGATCTCGTGGTCGAAACCGAGATCACGCACGGCGATGCCGGCAAGGCCGAACGCTACGCGCAGATGGGCGTGCAGGAGATGTGGCGCCTGCACGGCCGGAAGGGCACCGAGGAGCTGCGGGCGGAATTCTTCGAGCTGGGCTCCGGGAATGCACCGCGTGCGCTCGGCGTCTCCCAGGTGCTCGAAGGACTCACGCCGGACGACGTGTGCGAGGCGGTGGACGGTGTGCGACTCAGCGCAACTCGCGACGAACGAACGGAAGCGGTCGCCCGCGTCGTACGCCGGCGGCAGCGCACCAGCGTGCGGGTGCGCGAGGAGGAGGGAGCGTACTCGCAGGAGCCGGAGGAACCGGCGGCAACGGCCGAGAATCGGCAAGAGTCCGACCGGGCCGAAAGCCGGATTCACCATGCCTGAACGCACTGTCCGCCCCCGCCGGAGCTTCATCTTCACTCCGGGCCTGAAGCCCGAGATGTATCCCAAGGCGCTCGCGTGCGGCGCGGACATCGTCTGCGTCGAGCTCGAGGACGGCATCGCGCCGAAGGACAAGACGGCCGCGCGCGCCGGCGCGATGGCGCTGTTCGCCGAGCCGCAGGCCGACGACGGCGTCGAGCGCATCGTGCGCATCAACTGCCTGCGCGAGGCGTTCGGCCTTGCCGATGTCGCAGCGGTGCTCGCCAGCGAATCGCCGCCGCCGGCGCTGATGCTGCCCAAGGTGCGCACTCCCGACGAGGTGGTGTGGCTCGACGACCTGCTGAGCGAGCGCGGTCACGACACGCGACTGCACGTCATCATCGAGACGAATCCCGGCCTGGAGGCCGCATACGAGATTGCGCATTGCAGCGACCGGCTCGACGCCCTGTTCTTCGGCGGCGTGGACATGGCGGCGGAGCTGCGCTGCGCCAACGCCTGGGAGCCGCTGCTCTACGCCCGCTCGCGGGTCGTGCACGCCGCGGCCTCGGCGGAGCTCGACGTCATCGACGTCCCCTACCTGGACCTGGAAGACCCGCAGGGGATGGAGGTCGCGGCGCGACAGGCCCGCGAACTGGGGTTCTCGGGCAAGGGCGCGATTCATCCGAAGCAGATTCCGGCCCTCAACGGGGTGTTCACGCCCGATGCAGCGCAGATCGAGCGGGCGCGCCGCATCATCCGGACCTTCGAGGAGGCCGACACCGGCCTGGTCGTCATCGACGGCAAGCTCATCGAGAAGCCGGTGCTGCGCGACATGCATCGTATCCTGGCGATCGCGGAGCGCGTATCGGCGTAGGGCCGAAGCACGTGCAGACGCACTCGTGATCGGTCGTCGCCCGCGGATGCGGGCGACCGGAGCGCCCTGGCCTGCCGTTCCGGATGCGGGTCGCGCGACTCGGGCCCGGTCGATGCGAACCGCTCGACCGTCCCGCGGTTCGCGGTGTCGCCGGTGGCCTACGGCGCTGGTTCGCGCGCGGCGCAGTGGAAGCCGATCTGCCCCACGGACGGCCGCATGCGATCGTGCTCGGCGACGAAGGCGTCGAGCGTTCCCGCTTCGTCGAGGGCGCGGATGGCGTTCAGGGCGCCTTCGAGCTCCGAGTCGGACACCACCGACCACAGCGAGTCGCCGCGGCGCCATGCCGGGTCGAGCGGACCGCGGCCGTCGAAATACGCGTCGCCCTGCAGAACCGCATCGCTCGGCACGAATCGGCCCCGCGGGGCGAGTCCGGCCCCGGCGAGGAGCCCGGTCAGCACCTCCGTGTCCGCGTGACGCCGGCGCATCGTCTCCACCGCTTCCGGAACCAGCGACGCGTACCACCAGCCGCGCCGGAGCTGCTCGTGGGAGCACGTGTTGATGACCGCCACGCCGCCCGGACGCAACACCCGCGCGAGCTCGCCGAGCACCCGCCGGAGCTTCGGCCAGCCGTCGTGCGGCGAGTCCGGGAGATGGTGGATCACCTGGTTCACCATCACCGCGTCGAAGCGGACGTCCTCGAACGGCAGCGCGTCGATGGCGGCCTCGTGCAGGGCGACCGGGCATCCCGGGTCGCCGTCGAGCTTCGCGCGGGCCACGTCGAGCATCGACGGGTTCAGGTCCACCGCGTCGATCGCGCCTGCGTACGGGCGCAGGGCGGCGCAGTAGCTGCCGGTTCCGCATCCGGCGTCGAGCAGACGCAGCGAGGCGAGTGGGCGGCCGCCGAAGGCGAGGCATCCCAGGATGATCCGGACTCCCACAGGGACGCGGGTGCGGTCGTAGTCCGCGGCGACGGCGGTGTAGTTCTCGTAGGCGCTCACGACCCTTCCTCGGCTGTCGATCCGTCGCGAGGATCGGCGAGAGCGGATGCCGGAATGGGGGACCCGACTCGCGCGCCGGCGTCACCCGCACCTGCTGCACGCCGGGTAGTCAATGCACCGCGTACCGCACGAGCACCACCAGCACCGCCAGCATCTGAATCAGGTTCACGACGACGCTCAACCGGTGCAGCCGGTCAAAGCGCTTCTTCGCCGCGACATCGCCCGCCTGCCCGGCATCGCGACTGCGGTTGACGACCGGAAGCAGCACGAATCGTGCCAGGAGGAACACGATGCCGATGCACGCCATCGCCGCCGCATCGGCGCCGCGCGCGGCGCTCCCGAACGCGAGCAGCACCGCCGCCGCGATGCTCACCGCGCCCATCGCCACGTAGTAGACCGGAAACACTTCCCGGATGAACCTGCCGCCGCCCTCCGTTCCGAGCTTGATGAAGACGAGCGGCGCGTAGACGAACGCGAAGAACGTCATCCCGCCGAAGACGGCGGCGACGGTGACAAGGCCGGCCCCGTCAATGATCGCGCTGGTCATGGACTCGTACGGAAAGCGTTCTTGCTCGAATCCGCAACGGCACAACCACGGTCACGGCGCGGCGTTGTTCCCGCGGCCTTGCGCTCCGCCTGCGCGGAACACGTCCCAGCCCCGACTCCGTTGCGCACCGGACGGCGGATCGTCTCCAGGCGTACCCGCGACAACCGTGCGGTGCGCCAACGGTCCGCCGGGACAACGGTGCCGCTGGTGTTGAAGGAGCGCATCGGGTCAGTATTGCACGTTCGACGGTGCCGTGAGGTTTGACCCGGGGCACGCACATCGAGCACGAATTCCGACGGCAACAACGGACGAGACACGATGGGATGGCGTATCGGAGTAGACATCGGCGGGACGTTCACGGACGTCGCCGTTCTCGAGGAGACCAGCGGCCAGGTGGGGATCGCCAAGGTGTCGACGACTCCTCACGACTTCGGAGAGGCCGTCATCGAAGGCACCCGCGCCGCGATGGACGAGTACCGCATCGCGCCCGACGCGGTATCGCTCCTCTCCCACGCCACCACCATCGTCACCAACGCCCTGCTCGAAGCGAGGGGCGCGAACATCGCGCTCGTCGCCACGCGCGGATTCCGTGATGTGCTCGAAATCCGGCGCTCCGCCCGCGCGGATCTCTACGACCTCTTCCAGGACGCCCCAGCGGTGCTCGTGCCCCGCCGCCGGCGGTTCGAGGTCACCGAGCGAATCGATGCCCAGGGCGAAGTCGTCACGGCCCTCGACGAGGCCGAGATCGACGCGGTCATCGACTCCATCCGCGTTCTCGACGAAGTGCAGGCCGTCGCGGTGTGCCTGATGTTCTCGTTCCTCAACGACGTTCACGAGCGGCAGGTCGGCGAACGCCTGCGGGCCGCCCTGCCCGGCCTCCCGGTTTTCCTGTCGAGCGAGATCCTGCCCGAGATTCGGGAGTTCGAGCGCACCAGCACGACCGCCGTATGCGCCTACGTCGGACCGGTGCTCACCTCCTACCTCGAACGCCTGGCAGCGGCGCTGGCCGAGCTCGATCTCCCCGCGCTCCACGTCATGGGATCGAACGGCGGAGTCCTGGACGTGGCCGAGGCGCTCAGGATGCCCGCCGCGGCCGTCGAGTCGGGACCCGCGGCGGGTGTCATCGCGGCGCAGCGGCTCGGCGATCAGATCGGACGCGCGAACCTCATCTCCTTCGACATGGGCGGCACCACCGCCAAGGCGAGCCTCATCGAGAACGGCCGCATCGAGACCACCTCCGAGTACGAAGTCGGAGGCCAGGGCAACGTCGGGCGCTGGCTGCACGGCACCGGCCACCCCATCCGCGTGCCGGTCATCGATCTTGCGGAAGTGAGCGCGGGCGGCGGCAGCATCGCCTGGATCGACCCCGGCGGCGCGCTGCGAGTCGGCCCGCAAAGCGCGGGGGCCGAGCCGGGCCCCGCGTGCTATGGCCGCGGCGGGAATCGTCCGACGGTCACCGACGCGAACGTGGTGCTCGGACGGTTGAGCCGAACCCACCTGCTCGGAGGAAAGCTCCCGATCGACGCGAGGGCGGCCGAAGCCGCGGTTCGCGCCCACGTTGCGGACCCCCTGGGGCTGGGGGTCATGGAGGCGGCGGCCGGCATCGTCAGCGTGGTCAACCACGGCATGGCGGAGGCGCTGCGCATCGTGTCGGTCGAGAGGGGGCACGATGCGCGCGAGTTCAGCCTGGTGGCGTTCGGCGGGGCGGGCCCCGTCCACGCCGCCGCGCTCGCCGAGGAGCTCGACATCCCCGAGGTCGTCATCCCCCCGATTCCGGGCGGATTCTCCGCCCTCGGGCTGGTGGCCACGGACCTGCGCCGCGACTGGTCCCACACGTTCTACAGCCCCGTCGAGTCGATCGATCCGGCAGCGCTCGACCAGCGGCTCGAGGAGCTCGAACGCACGGCTGAAGCCATGCTCCGCGATGCAGGGATTCCGGAGCTGGACCGCGTCGTGGAACGCGCCGCGGACTGCCGTTACACGAAGCAGGCGTACGAGCTCACGATCCCGCTCGCCGGTGGAACGGTCACCCGCGAGGCCCTCGACGCGCTCGCCCGGGAGTTCCACGCCCAGCACCTTCGGACCTACGGCCACGAGAATCCGACCGAATCGGTGCAGATGGTCAACGTGCGGGTGACCGCGACGGGGCGGATGCCGCGGGTCGAGTTTCGCGCCGGGGCGGCGAGTGCGGAAGGTGGCACGACCGCGCGGAACGGCGCGGTGACGGAGCGGGAAGTGTGGTTCGGCGAATCGGTCCCCTGTCCCGTCATCGATCGGCACGACCTTGCCCGCAATTTGTCCGGAGACGACGCCGCACGACCCGGCCCGTTCATCGTGGAAGAAATGGATTGCACGGTTGTCGTGCCGCCCGGCTGGAGCGCCGTCCTCGACGATCGCGGCTTCATCCTCATGGCGAGAAGCGACCGATACGCCGACAACACCGGTTAGACCGGAGGATTCGTGATGGACGAGACGAAAACTTCTCCTCACCGCGACCAGGCCGCCCGGGAGAATGCGGCATCCGCGCCGCGAACCGACGCCGCCACTTTCGAGGTCGTGAAGAACAGCCTCTACGCGGTCGCGGAAGAGATGAAGGTGGTGCTCGCGAAGACCGCCTACTCTCCCATCCTCAAGGTCGCGGGGGACTACTCGTGCGGCGTGTTCGACGCCCGCGGCAACATGGTGGCGCAGGGTCCGGATCTCCCCATCCACCTCGGCTCGATGCCGGACGCGGTCCGGGCGGTAACCGAGGCATGGGGCGACGACATCGGGCGGGGCGACACGTTCATCCACAACGATCCCTACTTCGGCGGCTCCCACCTGCCGGACGTGAACGTGGTCACTCCGGCCTTCGTCGGCGGCGACGGCGACGGCGTCGAGACCCTGCTCGGATTCTGCTGCGTGCGCGCGCACTGGCCGGACATCGGCAGCGCGACTCCCGGCAGCTACGGAGCGGTGACGGACGTCTACGGCGAAGGGCTCCGCCTGCCGCCGGTCCGCATCCAGCGGGGCGGGGTGGTGAACCGCGACGTGGAGGACATCATCTTCACGAACGTGCGCACCCCGGCCGAGCGTCGCGGCGACCTGCGCGCCCAGATCGCGGCCAACCGGCGCGCCTGCGACCGGCTCGCGGCGCTGGCGGGCAAGTACGGGACGGAGAACCTCGCACGCATCATGCAGGAGGTCATGGACTACTCCGAGACGATGATGCGGGCGCTGCTCCGCGATCTGCCCGACGGCGAAGGATCGTTCGAGGACTTCTGCGACGGGGACGGCATCCTCGCCCCCGGCGCGAACCGGGACGAGACGTTCAGCATCCGGCTGAGGGTGGTCAAGCGCGGCGACCGCCTCACCGTCGATTTCGCGGGCTCCGATCCCCAGGTCGCGGGGCCGATGAACGCGCCGCTGTCGGTCACCGCGTCCGGCGTGTTCGCGGCGCTCAAGACGGCGGTCGATTCCGGCGGCGTCGTGCCGCCGAACTCCGGGGCGTGGCGTCCGGTGGAGGTGCTGGCCCCGGAGGGGACGGTGGTGAACGCGACGTACCCGGCCCCGGTGGTGTACGCCAACCACGAAATCTCGCACCGCGTGTGCGACATGGTGTTCGGGGCGCTCGCCTCCTTCATGCCGGACCGGGTCATGGCGTGCTCGCAGGGAACGTCGGCGGTGCTCACCCTCGGCGGCGTCGACTCCCGCACCGGAGAGCGCTACGTGAGCTACGAGACGGTGAAGGGCGGCTTCGGCGCTCGGCCCGACCGCGACGGCATCAACGCGATCGCGAGCGGCATCTCCAACACGATGAACACACCGGTGGAGATCATCGAGATGAGCTTTCCGGTCCGCGTCGAGGAGTACGTGCTGCGCCCCGATTCGGGCGGCGCGGGCCGCTTCCGGGGCGGCCTCGGTGCGCGCCGGACCTGGCGGGTGCTGGAACGCGACACGCGGGCCACGGTGTGCTGCGAGCGGACGAAATCCGCGCCGTTCGGCATCGCGGGCGGCGCGGCGGGAGCGCCGGCACGCATCTCCGTGGTCGAGCCGGACGGCGCCGAGCGCGTGCTGAACAGCAAGGGCTCGTTCGACGCGCCGGCGGGATCGCTCGTCGTGTTCGACGTGCCGGGTTCGGGCGGATACGGCCCGCCGGTGGACCGGGACCCGGAGAGCCTTCGCGAGGACCTGCGCGACGGCTACGTGACGCCGGAGGGGGCGAAACGGGACTACGGCGTCGAGGTGCCCTGACCCGCGTCTTCGGTCATGAAGCGGCGCTCCGGAGCCTGTCTCGACCGGAGGCGGCTCCCGTACGGCATCGCGGGCGGGCGCCCGCGGCGATTGTCCCGCCGCGCGCACGAGCGCGGTCTGCGGACGGGCCGGGGCGGTTCAGCGCACGCCGCCGGACGTGCCCGCGTTCAGCTCCAGTCTCGACAGAAAGAAGAAGACCTCCTCCACCATGTTGGTGATCGCAAGG
>Ga0209021_1001903_pt1 | contig 19441 bp, 10 predicted proteins | sample PinacodermFT_FD_187299 | JGI IMG/M metagenome (GOLD analysis project Ga0209021, IMG submission 187299) | Host-associated microbial community of the marine sponge Aplysina aerophoba from Gulf of Piran - sponge pinacoderm, lysed by freeze-thaw... | ecosystem: Host-associated > Porifera > Sponge >... | reverse complement strand
CCTGTGGATTCACCGGCCGGACAGCCAGGGGCGTCTGGTCCGAACAGCCTGTATAGCCGTGGAAAGGCCTTTGATAGCCAACAACGCCAGGAGTCCGGACGGGCTTTCCCTGCTGTGTGCCGGGGCACAAGGGCCTGCGGTCTTGCAGCAGCTGGGCAAGCCGGCGGGGCAGCTGTCGACCAGACTGGCTTCCCCTGCACAGGTTCGCTGTGCCCTGACGGGACGGCCAACGGAATCGGCTTCCATCCCTGTTTTTCCATCAAGGGCCCGTCGCCAACTTTTCGAGAAAATATAAAGAAAGGGCCAGGCCCTCACCTCTGCTTCAGATATTTCCTTTTATTTTAAAAAATCCGGGCGAACCCCCAAAAAACTGCTAGCTTTTTCTTGTCCGAACCAGAGGTGTCCACCCGTAGTCTGTGGGGAACTGACCGTGTCCGAGCACTTGTACAAAAATCTGCGAAAAATTGGTATCGAAGATCCAGTAGCCTATGAGGTCAGCAATGCCATGAACCCTGAACGCTACGCCACGCGTCATGACATGATGGAGGCCATAGCGGCCAATCGTGAGAACACGATGGCGGAAGTACGGGCCATAGAAAAGCGCCAGGCAGCCCAGCGGGAGGAAACCCTGGCACTCATTGCCGCCACTAAAGAACAGACTAAAGAGCAGATTGCCGCCACTAAAGAACAGATTGCCGCCAACAGAGAAGAGTCCAAAGAAGCCCTGCACAAAATGAATATGAACCTGACAAAAGCCGTTGCAGATTTGCGCGTCGAAATGCGCTCCGTCGTTGCAGATGTGCGCGCTGAAATGCGCACCATTGGCCGTCAATACTGGATAACCCTCGTAGCCTTGCTGACCACCATCGGCATCGCGGTGGCGTGCAACTTACCCGGGCACTGGAAAAACTTCTCACAGACCACACACAGCCCTTACCGCCATGTCCAGCAGCCGACTGGTCGGCTTGCTCAGCCAGAGTGTCCGGTCTGCTGGTTGTGGCCGCATACAAGGGGCGCAGGCCAGCAAATCCAGAGCACAGACTGATAACCCTTCCCAAGCCGGAACCCGAAGATTCTGCATCGAGAACAGGCAGACCAGGACAAGCGATGCGGTGCACGGGTAGCAGAATACCGCCGACGGCTACGGACCTGGCTGTTGAAAAGCAGGCAGGGGTTCTGCTGCCTGGAAGGGTCGCAGACTGCTGTGGCGCCCCGGCCTGCGACTGATCATCTGGCACAGTGGCGGCGCTGACGCTGACGCTGACGCTGACGCTGACGCTGACGCTGACGCTGACGCTGGCGAGTGGAACCCGGGACAGAAGGCACTGCCCCGCCGCCAGCCTGTCTGCCGGGAATGGGCGAGGCCATCGCCAGCACAGTGGCGGATCCGCACTTGTGCCTGTGGATTCACCGGCCGGACAGCCAGGGGCGTCTGGTCCGAACAGCCTGTATAGCCGTGGAAAGGCCTTTGATAGCCAACAACGCCAGGACAGACACAGGCAGCGCGCCATTCAGGATGTACTCAGCCACTGCAATACCAGCAGAGTACATGCCGCCGAAGCCACGCCCAACGCGTAGAACCGCACAGCTACAGCCTGGCCGGGAGCTGGACAGATCTGATTCACCTCAGGCAGATCACAGCCCGGATTCCAGTGCGCCAGGCCCCTCATCCTGCCCGGAGCGAAACGCCGGTGTCCGCCGGCCATGCTCTGCCCTGTTTATCTCTCCAGTGGCCACATCTGACGGCTCCTCCCCACTCAAAAGTTACAACCAGCAGGCTCGCTTGCAGGGACTGGCTCCCCCCGGGTGCATCTGAAGTCTTTTCCCGGGAACAAGAACAGGGGGGACCAGCATGAAACGAGAATTTTCATCACGCGCCTGGCGGTTGACAGCCGAGACCTTGCCCCTGTTTTTCTTGCTGTCCGGGCGTACAGCGGCCCCGCCGGGGAACACGAGGCCGGTTGCGCTGTCTGACGAACTGACCAACCAGCAAAGCAACAAGGAGACGCCTGTGCACAAGTCACCATCCAGTGAACATCGGCCCCTGATGCATTATCCGCCAATGTCAGCGCGTCCCTGCCAGTCAGACGACAGACCAACAGCTTTTAGCCACAGCCTCACCAGCAGGCCGCCCAGCGAACCCTCCGGCATGAACTCCCCTGTCCAGAAACTGCCCACCGAGATGCTGCAGAAGATTTTCAGCTACCTGCCACTTTCCTCGCATGGCCAATGTGCGCTGGTGGAACGCCGCTGGTATGCCTGTCTGCCGTCCCTGCGAAAAAAACTGACTCTGTGGCTGGAACAACACCCTTGCCTGGTTCAACACTCACAGTTCCGGCTGGCACCCGGTTACAGCAACCGGACTGCCCCCTGGCTGCGGCAGCAGCACTGTGAGTTGTTGCCGCAACTGCACTGCCAGCATCAGGAATGGCTACAGCAGCAAGAACGGCTGCAACGGGGAATATTCAGGCGACGGGAAGACCTTCAGGTTGCGCAGCAGCAGGCACAGACCCTGGAGAACTTTCTGTCCGGACTGCTGCGCTACAGCCTGCATCAACAGATACTGCAAGCACAGACGCTGGACTTGTATCCGGCATTGGTCAACTGGCCCGGGAACGAAAGAGTCGTCTCTTTCGCTTTCAGCCCCTGCAGTCGCTGGCTGGCTACAAGCGTGTTGTTCGCGGGCGACGAGCTCAACAGACCTGGCTTTCTGCGCCTGCACGGCTGGCAAGAAGGCAGCTGGAAAGCGCAAACCTTGCTTTCGGCCCTCCCCGCTGCGGCCGAGCCCGTCACAATGCTCCACTTCACCTCTACCCCCCAGGACAGGCTGCTCAGTGCCCATGGCACTGCTGTCCTGGTGTGGCAAAGGGAAGCCGAGACAGGAAACTGGCACTGTCTCACCCTCTGCCACACGCTGAGGGCGTACACTATCTACAACATCTTTGCCATGCCTTGCGGTGATGTCATTACCCTGTCGCACAAGCTGGACGGCGACCGCCCCGGATTTCTTATGTTGATTTCTCCTTGTCACGACGCAGGCTGGGCTCCTCCAATACCCTTTTTTGACACCCGAGTGCCTCATGCTTCGTCCTTCGCCCGTTGGGCATGCCGTCTGGCACTGAGCGCGGTCGGCTCACAGAGTCAAAGCCGCACCAGCGCAGTGCTGGTCTGGCACAAAAGCCGGAACGGCTGCGGCCAGAACAGATGGAACTGCCAGACCACTGTAATAGAAATGCACAACACCTGGTTGCAGCAAACAAGCTTCAGCCCGGACGGCAACTTCCTGCTGTCACTGCTGTCGGACGGGCGGGTCTGTCTATGGACACTCAATGCGCGTTGTGGCCTGCTGCCGGGCCCGCTGATGCTGCTGTGCAGTCCGGCTGTCGGATCTGTACTCAGCAGCCTTACCGCTTTTCAATCTGAAGGAAGGCTGCTGGCAGTGGCCTGCTCCCCGCAGCTGGTGAAAATCCTGAGGCAGGATACAAAGGGTGGCTGGACGACCGAAAGCTGCATGGAACGTCCTTCCCTGCCTGAGGACAGGCTCGCACCTGACGACAGACTGCGCACTATCCTGCTCTCGTCCGGCGGCCAGCTGCTGGTGTGGCTCAGCTTCTGGCGACTGGAGGTCTGGCAACGCGATTCTGGCAACCATTGGCACAGGGTTATGCAACGCAGAAGGCACGAGACCGTTCCTGTTTTACCCGAGGCCTGCTTTCTGGCACACGGCGACACTCTCTGCACCATGGCCGCCGATCCGGTGCAGTCCCTGTGGCTTCATGGCCTCAACAGCGCGGGACAACTTGTCCGGAAAGCCGCCATTACCGTCACAGCTATCCTGGCCGGCACCAGCGCCAGCAGTCCGGACGGACTCTCACTGATGTTGGGCAGTCTGGGGTCGCCACCGACCTTGCTCCAGCTGGGCAGCCCGACACCCCCGGCGCCCCGTCATCAGGATGGCCAGCCGACAGCCCGGGAATAGCCCCCAATGGCACAGCAGTCTGGCAGCCCAGCACCCGCCCCCTCTACGGGGGGCCTCCAGAACACACAGGCCGGCCCCCCCGGCCCGGTAGCTCTGCAACTTTTTTTGCACCGCTGGATCCAACTGGCGCAGGAGAGCTCATTGAGGAGAACAAACCATGACCATGTTGCCCCAGGGGACCCAGCCATCACCCACCCCGGAAACCCGGCCCGCGCCCGTCACCCGCGCACCGTCTCTTCCCTGTGCTTTTGGCTATAGCCTCGCCAGCAGGCCTGGCTCATCCCGCCTCCCTGCCTGCGCCCAGTCCCTGCCCACCGAACTGCTGTGCAACATCTTCAGTTTTCTGCCGCTGGATGCACACAGCCACTGTGCCCTGGTGTGTCGTCACTGGTATGCCTGTGTGCCTCCTACCCGAACCAGGCTGGCCCGCTGGCGGGAGCAACACCCATGGCTGCCCTATTTGCCCTGCTCCCGGCTGGCGCTCAGTTACAGCAGCCGTATTTATCCCTGGCTGGCCAGACAGCACTGTCCTCTTGTGCCGGAACTGCAACGCCAGCATCACGAATGGCTGCACCAGGAGAATCACCTGCAACAGGGCCCGTTCAGGCACCAGCAAGACTTGCAGACCGCGCAGCAGCAGGAGCAGACCGCCCAGTCTTTCCTGACCGGGCTTGTTCTCTACAGCCTGAGCCAGCAGGTTGTGCAAGCCAGGCACCTGACCCTGCGCCCGGTTCCCCTCGCCTGGCCCGACCAGCAGACCGTCAACCGCTGCTTGTTCAGTCATTGCAGCCGCTGGCTGGCGGTGACCTGTATTATCCCCGGCGGCGGGATAAACCAGGGAAGATCCCGCGTGCTGCATCTATACGGCTACGAGGAGGGAAGCTGGAGGCAGCAAACCCTGGTTGGTGCACCAGACAAGCCCGTCTCAGTGATCGCTTTTACCGCCACCCCTGCCGACAGGCTGCTCAGTGCGCATGGTCCAGATGTCCGTATATGGCGAAAACAAGCACACACAGGAGACTGGCACAGCTCACTGCTGTGCCGCACACTGTCGTCATACTCCATCTACATGATCACCGCCATGCGCAACGGCGATATCATTACCTTGTCAGACAGAAGACGGGCCGACGCCCTGGACTCCACCGGATTCCTCATGTTGATTTCCCTTTGTCAAGGAGATAGCTGGGCACCGGCGACAGCCTACTTTGACGCCTTTCTTCCCCGCATAACCTCACTTTCTTCCAGGTCATGCCGACTGGTGCTGGGAGGTGGCTGCTCGCAGCAATGCACCGACACTCGTCACATCAACAGCCTGCACTTCTGGTACAAGGACCCAGGTGCCAACAGCCCGGGCGGATGGCGCCATCACCAATCCCTTGTTGAAGAGCAGAACGACTATCTGCAAGGTGCCATGTTCAGCCCCGGCGCCGACCTTCTCCTGCTCCGGTTCTCACAGGGCCTGTTTTCCTTGTGGGCACTGGATGCGCAGTGCCGCCTGTGCCAGATACCATTGGCTGTGCCGCGCTGCCAGCCTGCGCAGGCCGGATGGAACCGGCTGGCACATTTTCGCGGTGATGGCAGGCAGTTGGCGGTGGCCTGCAGCCCGCACAGGATTGAGTTCCTGCACAGCACTGCCAGCGGCGTCTGGCAGGTCGGCGACACCCTCGAACGCCCGTTTCAAGCGGATGAAAGACGCGAACCCGATGACACGCATTGCGTCATACGGCTCTCTTCCAGCGGCCGCTTCCTGATGTGGCTCACCGCCTGGCGGGTGGAGATATGGCAGCGGGACCCTGGCAATCCCTGGCGCCGGGTTGTCGAGCGCACAAGCCCGGAGGGCGCACACCCGATGCCACAAGCCGGTCTGCTGCGACACGGCGAGGCCATATGGACACTGGTAGCCGATCCGGTGCAGTCCCTGTGTATTCACGGCCCCGATACGCAAGGACAACTCATCGAGAAGGGCCGCATCACCACCACCGATATCCATAGCGGCTCCAATGCCCAGAGTGCGGACGGACTCTCGTTATTGCTCGGCCGCCTGGGCGCGGCGCCAGTCATGCTGCATCTGGATGTTCCCGCCAACTCTGACAGCCGTGATCCCGATCGCCCGGAGCACTCCGGCCAATAGCCATTGGTGTCGCAGCCATGTGGGCCACAGGATTGCTCCAGGGATTGTGTGGCCTCCCGGGGCCCGGGCACAGGCCGGCCTGTACCCATGGGTGAAATATGGGAACAAGCCGGGAACAAGGCGCCGCAGCCGCCTGCCTCCCGGGCACAGCACAAGAGTGCCTGGACAGGCTGTCCCTGGCGTCAATCTCCCTGTCCTGCCGGTTACCGCCCCGGCACCGCCAGTGTTTACAGACAGCAGCGACCGCGCACCGCCCTCTGCAACTTTCCGCGCACTGCCCTCTGCAACTTTCCGCCTACTGCTGTATCCAACATCCAACCATGTGCCGAACGTGCAGAACCTGCTGGGAAAACAATTGAGGACAGACAGCTATGGACATGTTTGCCGGGCTCCCCCATCCATCACCGTCTCAAAGCTTGGGAACCACGCCATCCCTGGCTGGCCATGAGCCGTCGGCCTCACGCGCGCCTGGCTATCGTCTCGCCAGTGTCCAGGCCCTGCCCAACGAAATGCTTTGCACGATATTCGACTACCTGCCGCTTTCTGCACACAACCAGTGTGCACTGGTGTGTCGCCGCTGGCATGCCTGTCTGCCTCTCACGCGAATCAAGCGCGCTCAATGGCTCGAACGCAATCCAGGGTTGTCGCCTTTGTCATTCAACCGATTGGCACAGGGTTACAGCAGCCGCACAGCGCCCTGGCTGGCAAGACAGCACCGCCCTGTGTTGCCGGAACTGCAACGCCAGTATCAGCAATGGCAGGACCTGCTGCAGCGTCTGGAACCAGGAGCCGTCATGGGGCGGGGAGACTTTCTGGCTGGCCATAAAAAACAGATACTGACAGCAGAGCGCTTCCTGTCCGGGCTGGTGCGTTTCCATATGAAGCAGCAGATACTCCAGGCCAACCGATTGACGCTAAGCCCGGTTCCCTTCAGCTGGCCCGACAGGCAGGTCGTCACCGGCTATTTATTCAGTCCCTGCAGCCGCTGGCTGGTTGTCACCGGCGTTTTCTCCCAGGACCAGCACCGCGCCTTCCCCCACTTCCTGCATCTGTACGGCTACGAAAATGCGCGCTGGACACCGCAAACCCTGGTCCCTGCGGCTTGCGAACCTGTCTCGGTGACCACTTTCACCTATACCCCATCCGACGCACTGCTCAGCGCCCATGGCTCTGAAGTGCTGGTCTGGCGAAAACAGCCGGACACAGGGGACTGGCACCGCTCAACGCTGTGCTGCACACTCCCGTCGTACAGCATCTACATGCTGGCCCCCATGTCCAACGGCGATATCATCACCCTGTCTGAAAACAAGGATACCGACAACCGCGAACAGACCGGATTCGTGCTGTTGATTTCCCGCTATCAAGACGATAGCTGGGCGGAATACATACCCTACTTTGACACTTTTTTGCCCCGTACAAACGCTATAGAGCCCAGGTCATGCCGACTGGCGTTGGGAGGAGGCTGCTCACCACGATGTCACAACAACCGCCACGTCAACACAGTGGATCTCTGGTACAAGAGCACCGGTGCCAACAGCCTGGGAGGATGGTGCTACAGGGAGTCAGTCCTTGCAGAGAGCAGCGCCCATCTGCAGGGAATAGTCTTCAGCCCACAGGGAGACTTGCTGCTGATCCGGTTGCTGAACAGATGCTTTTCCCTGTGGGCACTGGATACCGAATGCAACCTGCTGCGCATGCCACTGAATGTCCCGCGCAGCCTGCCTGAAAGTATGCCATGGACGCATCTGGCCAAATTTCGCAGTGATGGCCGACAGTTGGCCGTGGCCTGCACCCCGTACAGAATCCAGTTCGTGAACCGGCATGAAGACGGCAGCTGGCAAGTCGGCAACACTCTGGAGAGCCCGCCTCAAGCCGGTGACAGGCTTGAATCCGATAACGCGCCTTGCGCCATGATGCTTTCTTCCAACGGTCGACTACTGGTATGGCTCACCAGCTGGCGGGTGGACATCTGGCAGCAGGGGCCTGCCGATCTCTGGCACAGGGTTGTACAACGAACAAGGCAGGCGGCCATGCACGCCATGCCACAGGCCGGTCTGCTGGGCGAACTCGTATGGACCCTGGCCACCGATCCGCTGCCGTCCCTGTGGCTTCACAGCCTCAACGCACAAGGCCAACTCATCCAGAAGGGCCGCATCATTGTCACCGACCTCGTGACCAACGTGAACGCCCATAGTCCGGACGGGCTGTCATTGGTGCTCAGCCGCCCCACCGCCACACCCCTGGTGCTGCAGCTGGAGGCGTCTGTGAACCCGGGCCCCCAGCCTGGAGACATCCAGCCCTGAACGCCGTGTAGCCCTCGTCTACAGCCACTCAATCCGCGCCCGGGCCTTTGTTGTACCCGGCGCCGGTCTCCTGTGCACAGCGACTGACAAGAGCGTCAGGCCCTCCGGCATGGCTGCAACTTTTCGCCCGCGACACAATCCAACAAATCTGGAAAACAGAGTAAGGACTGGCTCCTATGGCCATGCCCCCCAGCAGAATCCGGCCACAGTGGTTACCGGCGCCGGAACCAGGGCCGCCTGCCGCCCTCAACTGCCCGGATCCCCGGGCGTCTGGTGGGGCTTGTGCCTCCTTGCCCGGTTCATCAGGCTCACAGGCCGCCCCCGCGACACTTCCCACCGAACTGCTCTACAAAATTTTCAGCTACCTGCCAGTCTCCACGCACTGCCAGTGTGCCCTGGTGTGCCGCCACTGGTGCAACAGCCTGCCCAGTACCCGCCTGTGCCTGGCCCAGTGGCGGCAGCTGCATCCGCCACTGCCACATGCGAGCAGGACCAATCTGGAACAAGGGTACAAAAGCCGCAGCTATCCCTGGTTGGCAGCCCAGCGCTGTGCGCTGGTGCCCGCCCTCGAATGCCAGTACCAGGAATGGCTGCACCAGCAGGACGAACTGAAAAAGAGCCGGCGCCTGCGCCTGAACAATATTCAGGAGGCACAGCAGCGGGTGCAGGCGGCAGGCTCCTGTCTGGCAGGTCTGCTGCGCTACAGCCTGCACCAACAAATGGTGCAGGCCGATCAGATACGCCTGGATCCTGCGCCCATCCACTGGCCAGATACAGAGGGCGTCTCCCGCGCAACATTCAGTCCCTGCAGCCGCTGGCTGGCCACCTGCGTCCCGTCAAGGGGGAGAATCCCGCCCTTTTTCCTGCGCCTGCACGGCTGGTGCAATGGCAGCTGGCAAACACAAAGATTGCACGCGCCTCCGGCAGAGCCCGTCAGCCTGTGCCGGTTCACCCAGACGCCGGTGGACAGGCTGCTGAGTGTTCAGGGGGTCAATGTACGGGTCTGGCGCAGGGAGCCCGACACCGGAGACTGGCATCACAGTGTGCTGTGCCGTACCCGCAGCAACTACGTCATTTACATGGTGTCCACAATGATGAACGGCGACATCATCACCCTGTCGCGCAAAACCATCGGCGAAGACAGCGGGTTCCTGATGCTCATTTCCTGCTACAGGGAGGAAGACGCAGACTGGGATCCTGCGACCCCTTACTTCAGTCACCTGTGGCCGCGTACCACCTCAAGCGCGATGCGGTCATGCCGTCTCGCGCTGGGAACCAGAGCCTTGCTGCACCCTGACCGTCCCGAGGACAACTACCGCACCAATGTCATACAAATCTGGTACAAGAATCCGAAAACGAGTGCCCCGGCCGGCTGGTGCTGCCAGGTCACGGTTCTTGCGGAACACCACATTGTTGTGCAGAAAACGGCCTTCAGCCCCGATGGCAACTATCTGCTGGGCTGGCTGTCCAACGGCCAGCTACGCCTGTGGGCTCTGGATGCGCACTACCGTCTGCAGCCCCGGCCCTTGTCACTGTCATGCCAGCATCCCTATGAGCCTTCACTGTCCCAACTGGCCCCCTTTCGCGCCGATGAGAAACAACTGGCAGTGGCCATCTCCCCGCACCAGATTCAGTTCTGCGACCAGAATGCAGACGGCGACTGGCACAACGGAATCACCATAGAACGCCCACCACAGCCTGATGATCCACCTGACGATGTCCTGCGCGACCTGCTGCTGACACCCAGTGGGAGCATTCTGGTATGGCTCACCTTCTGGCGGGTTGCCATCTGGTCCGAGGATCCTGCGGGTCGCTGGCACCAGCGGATGGAACGCACCAGGGAACAACACTCGCGCTTCCTGCCCCAGGCCTGTCTGCTGGAGCACGGCGAGGCCGTGTGTACCATGGCCGCCGATCCGACCTTGTCCTTGTGGATTCATGGAACCGACAGTCAAGGGCAACTCATCAGAAAAGCCTGCATCGCCATAGATACCCCCCTGCGGGGGATAGGTGCCAACAGTCCGGATGGGCTCTCCTTGCTGCTCGGCTTCATGAATGAGGCACCGGCCCTGTTACAGGCAGGCACCTGCACAGAAAAACCTGGCACCCGCCGTCATGTCCAGGCCATGTAAGCCGCCTGCCAGCAACCACCTCCCCCCCTGGCCCGGACCGGGGGAACTTGCCACCGGCCCGGCGGTCTGATCGCCAACACAGCAGTGACAGACAACCCCCGATGATCATCCCTGCAGCCAACAAACACCCGGCGCTCTCTTCGACCACCGGCAAGAGCCCTGCGGCACAGCCTTGCCCTGCACTCTGGTCACTCATGACAAGCCCGCCAGGCGGCGCTCGTCGTCCCTGGGCGGTCTGCGCCAGCTCACAGATGCCACTTGCGGCGCCAATCCTGACCACCGACCTGCTGTGCCTGACATTCAGCAACGCGATGGTCGGGTACAAGCGTCTCCCTGATATGCGCATACACCCAGCCCCGGTGGCTGGAACTCCAGCCTTTGTTGTTGCAGACAATCGCCGCGTCACAAGAGCAGGGAGACAGCCATCCCGAACTGGCTTCTGCCGTTGCGGTCAACACGAACTGTCGCTGCTACGCCCTACCTGAACAGCCCCCCCCCGAATAATGCAGATGAAGACTGCAATCTCCCGGGCCGGGGGCCCAAAGACGCCTCTGGCGCACAAAGGTAATTACCAATGGTCATGCCAACCGGTGTCCTCCCTCTGTCCAAACGAGCCCGGACGCAACAGGAGTCTGCCTCCCCGTCTGAAACGGCACCCGGCGCACAGCCGCCCACAGCCGGCCAGCTGGCCCAGGCTCGCCCCCTCACCCCCACTTCTTCGACTGGTGGCATCCGGGCCTGTGCCCAGACACTGCCCGCCGAAATGCTGCGCCAGATATTCAGCTATCTCCCCATTTCCGCACAGGACCAGTGTGCGCTGGTGTGTCGCGGCTGGTACGCCACTGTGCCCGACACCTGGCGCCAGGTAACGCGCTGGCTGAGGCATCAACCTCCCCAGTTGCGACAAACCAGTCGTTTCATGGCCATGGCCTACAGTTGTCGCCTTCATCCCTGGCTGGCTTCCCTCAACTGCAGGCAGCTTCCTCTCCTTGAGTGCCAGTATCAGGAGCTGCTGCGGCACGAGCAGACAGGACATGAACGCAGCCAACCGCCGCCACCCGAACAGCAGGCCAGGGTGCGGCGCGAGCAACGCTTTTTTTCCGGCCTGTTGCTGTACGTCCTGCACCATCAGATTATTCAGGCTGAGCAGCTGAGTCTGAGAGCCGCTGTCCTCCAGGACCGGACGGGGACTATAGTGGCCGGGGCTTTCAGCCCCTGCAGCCGCTGGCTGACGACAATCCAGCGGCTGGAGGAGCAGGGTGCAATCCACTCTTGTCTGCATGTGCATGGCTGGACACAGGGTGCCTGGCAACCGGAAATGAAATCCCTGCCAGATCCGGCGCCAGAAATCGCCACGTTCAGTGAAAGCCAGCCGGGCACACTCGTCAGTGCCCACGCCGGCGGCCTGGTGCATACATGGCACAGAAACAAGGAAACCGGCATCTGGCAGCTCCGACACAGGATTCAGGCGCCCTCTGGTCAACAGGTCAAATGCCTCATTGCCAATCCCGATGGAGATCTGATCAGCCTGTCCAGGCGAGAAGGCGCCTCACTCTCACAGCTGCTCTTGATCCCCCATGAACAACAACTGGGCCTTGGCAGCAGTCAGTCGACATTGTATCAGCCGAGCCTCGCCGCCCTTGCCCTGGCACCCGCCAGTCGTCAGCTGGCAGTAGCCATTCGGCCCCTGCTCTCCAGCCAGGAATGCGCTGCCATACACATCTGGGAACGCCATCTCCACTCCCCCTTTCCCGCCGTGTGGGGATTCAGGGAAACAAGACTGGAATATGGTCTGGAAGTGCTTCTGCTGACCTACAGCCCGGATGCCAGCCTGATACTGGGTTTTATGCACGACAGCCGGATTCTCCTGTGGGCGCTGGATAGAGAACGCGCTCTGCAACCACGTCTGGAAGTCACGGCCATCTTCAGCAAGGCCCCGGAGGATGTCAAAAGCCACGTGTTGTTCAGCAGCAACAGCCAACGGCTGGCCCTGCCTCATTCCATGCAGGAGACAAGGCTTTGGGACCGCCGGCCCGATGGCAGCTGGACAGCCGGAGAGACTATAGACACCTCGTCTGACGCTGATACCAGCGGCGAAGACAGCCTTCGTTACATCCTGCTGGCCGGAGACGGACAAACACTGGTTCATGTCACTCACACCAGGCTGGGCATCTGGCGGCGGATCGCAGCTGGCAACTGGCAACAGCTTCTCACACGCCAGGCAGGAGATCCGGCTTCCCCCCTGCCGCGCGCCTGGCTGCTACCGCCAGGCCAGCTGCTGTGTGCAACTGTCACCGGACGCGAAGGCGACCTGTGGATCCATGGGCCTGACAACACCGGACAGTTTGTCAGAAAGGCGGCCTTTACCCTGGGAATGCCCGTGCAACTGTTGTACCCCAGTCAGGATGGACTGTCCCTGCTGCTGAGCTGTATCCCTGGACAAGAAACTCTTGTTCAACTGGCACCGCCGCAGGAGCCGGCAGCGCCTGAGCCGAGCCATGACGACTCTTGACGCCAGCGATGCCATTGACCAGGGGCGTCGCGACACTACCGAAACAGGGACAGGCATGCAGCTGAGCCACGGGTTTTCCGCATAATCGGGGGACACAAAAGCAAGGAAGCTCTGCCTGAGGCCGTGGCCCTCCCCGCTGCATGGGTATGCATCCGCAGGAAAGGCAGGCGCACCAACTTCATTGATAACGTGCTATCAGGAAAGGAATAGCACCGCCTCACAGTGATTAAGGTACGACCCCGGAACCGAATATGACCGCTCCCGATGATAACGTGCTATTCAGACAAGGAATATCACGCTCAAAAGGGGTACCTCCATGTCCACCATGCCTCGCTAACTGCTGGGCCACCGCCACGGCTGGCTACAGAGGTGCCTCCATGTCCATCATGCCTCGCGCCTTGATCACTCCCTGTCTCGTCCTGTCTCGTCCTGTCTCGTCAGAAAGTAGCGCTCACGGCCTTGCGTAAGCTGGTGTCAGCGTGCAATCCATCCTTGATAACGTGCTACCAACCCGAATGTTCAATCGCAAAAGACTGCAATACAGGCTGTATTCTCTCCCTTGATAACGTGCTATCAGCAACAAGTTCCGGCCACAGACCCCGCCAAGGATTTCACTGGCGCAAGCCTTCTTTGATAACGTGCTACTGCGCAAGAGAGGACAGATATTTTCCTGACACCCTGTGCACTTCCGGCTATCGAGTCTATCAATCTCTCCCCAATCCAGGGCTGCCGACGCTCACAACAGCAGACGCAGCACCCTGCCGCCAGGCTACGGAGACTTCCGCCCGGGTCCCGGACCAGGTCGCCCGGAAACCACGCCCCCGCTGTCACCAGATATTGTTTCGCTCCGGCTGCCAGCCATTCGGATAACTGTCAACCAGTGCCGAGCGCGCAGGAGATGTCGACGAAGGCGCCCGGGTTGCTGACACCCCCCATACCTGACCGCTACACAGCTGCACGGACAAAGCGGCAACAACCGCCTGAAGCGCCGCAACTTTCCGGCTACCACAGAATCCACCACTACCACGCCACCAATGAGGAGTCTCAGGCCATGGCCCCGGACAACATCCCGCCTGCACCTGGCACGGCACCAACACCCGCAGCTCCTCCCGGCACCCTGCCGGGTCCGGCAGCTTTTGGCTACGCGCTCGCCAGCCGGCCCGGCTCATCCGGCACCGGTGCCAGTACCACCGGCGTCACTGCCCAGAACCTGCCTGCCAACTTGTTGGGCAAAATATTTGGCTTGCTGGCGCACTCCACGCACAGCCAGTGTGCTCTGGTGTGTCACCACTGGCATCGCTGTCTGCCGCGCACCCGGATAAAGCTGGCCTTGTGGCTGGAACAAAACCCGTGCCTGCAACAGTCGCCCCTGTGCCGCCTGGCTCCCGGTTGCAGCAGACGTACTTACCCCTGGCTGGCCAGCCAGCACTGTGCACTTTTGCCGGAGCTACGACGCCAGCATCGGGAGTGCATACTGCAACAGGAGCGGCTCAGGCAAGGCACGCTCGAACACTGGGACAACGCCCGGCTGGCGCTGCAACGGCAGCAAGCGCAGACAGCAGAGTCCGGGCTCGCCGGGCTGCTGCGCTACAGCCTGCACCAGCAAACAGTGCTGGCGCCACAGCTTCCTCTGGAGCAGGCTCCCATCAGCTGGCCACCAAAAGAAAAAGTCATGAGTTTTCTGTTCAGCCCCTGCAGCCGCTGGCTGGCGACAGGCGTTGTCTACGAAGGCCTGGCAGGTGCCATCTTTCTGCGCCTGCATGGCTGGCACAATGGCAGCTGGATCCAGCAGAACCTGCCCCCCACAGAAGCCGGGCCTGCCTCCATATTCGAGTTCCCCTATACGCCGCCGGACACACTGCTGGCTGCTCATACCATCAGCCTGCTCGCCTGGCAAAGAGAACCGGACACCAACAACTGGCACAGCGTTTCTCTGGGCCGCACCCTTCCCTCCTACCGCATCTACGCCATCGCGACCCTGGCTGACGGCGACATCATCGCGCTGTCACGCAAAAAAGACGGAAACGATTCCGGATTCCTGATGTTGATTTGCTCCTGGCAGCACAACCAGTGGGCACAGGCCATTCCCTGTTTTGAGCTCACCATTGCCCAAGGCTTCTCCTGCTCTCCCAGGTCACACCGGCTGGCACTGATGACCTCCGCGCAGGATGCCAGCTCCGGTCGCCACACGAGCAGCTTCACGGTCTGGCACAAGAACCAGGGCATTCTGGCCGGATGGATCAGTCAGGTATCCGTCCTTGACGAGCACAACGCCGCTTTGCAGGAGGCCAGCCTGGGCCCGCAGGGCGACCATCTGCTGGGCCGGCTGTCGAATGGACAACTCCGCCTCTGGCCACTGGATGCGCACTGCAACCTGCTGCCGGCGGCATGGACCCTGTCCTGCGATCAGGCCACACCTCCCCTGTTGAGCCAGATGGCACCCCTTCGTGGTGATGGAAGGCAATTTCTGGTAGCCCTCTCCATGACCCGTCTCCAGTTTGTGCATCAGAATGCACAGGGGGAATGGCAGCTCATGGGGGTGCTGGACCGCCCGCCAGAACCTGATGACAGACCGGAACCCGGGAACAGGCTGCGTGCCATCCTGCTGTCTGCCAGCGGTCAGACACTGGTGTGGCTCACCAACTGGTGGGTGGAAATCTGGCACCAGGACATGCTCAGCTGTTGGCGCAAGGTTGTGAGACGCACCAGAAGGGAGGGCACAGGCACTGTGCCGCAAGCCTGCCTGCTGCCGCACGGTGAGACGGTGTGCACCACAGCAGCCGATCCAACACTGTCCCTGTGGGTGCATGGTCTCAATAGCGAAGGAGAGCTCGTCCGCAAAGCCTGCATTCCCTGCCCGGCTCCCTTGAGTGGAACACGCGCCAACAGCCCGGACGGACTCTCCCTGATGCTGGGCTATGCGGACGCAATACCGACGCTGCTGCACATGGCTCCCCATACGCACTCTGGTACCGATCACCAGGGGCCGGGCCGGGAATAGAGGACAGGAACCACAAGAACAGGACAAGGACAGGAAAAGGACAGGAAAAAACCGATCAGGAAGGAAAAGAAAAGAGAAGAAAAAAGAAAGAAAAAGCAATGGCCCCACTGACTTGCCCATCCACATGGCTGCCACCAAAAACACAACGTCCATTGATCAGACGCAGATGCCTTCATGTCACCAGCCCCTGCTGCCCCCCGCCCCTCTGGCAGCCACTGTTCTTTCTTGTTCACGGCCGCCGATGCACCTGTGCAAACGCCCCCTGCACTGCTGGCCTGGCAGGCAAGCACAGGCTCACACGCACGCGTCCAGCACCACGGCACCAAACGAAAAGCTCCGCAACGGTGAATATGATGGCCTTGATCTCAGCTGCCAAGCTGCTCCCGCAACCGGGGCCCCATCGCCTGAACCAGGGCCTCCGGATCCATCGTATCCACAAACTCTTCCACCAGATCATCCAGCTCTCTGGAAGAGATCACCAGGGTGTCCGGTTCATTGCAGGCGGCTCGTAGCGGAGCCTCACAGCTCCAGTCGACATCGGACTCCACCATATGCGGCGGGCACTGCGTCAAGGCGTTGATCAACTGCTCCACCGAATTCATCGCCATCAGTCCCGTGGTCACATATCCTTGTTCTTGCGCAAAAGACTGCTCATACCTCCATGTCATCTGCACACGCAGTGCCCCGCCCTGTCGGCAGACCGTCTCGTACAGACAGCAGCAGAAAGCCCAGCGAACCAGACCATGGTAGCTGTCCTGCATAGTTTGACTCTCCCCCTGACCTGGCGCCAGCCCGTTCAGCAATCTCACCACCTGACTGGACAGCAAGCGATTCCAGCCAGACCAGGGCCCACCCACAAGTACCACCGACCGCCCCCCGGCGATGACCGGACGGCAAGTCCGGAAGGCCGGCTGCTGCATCAACAACCGTTCAACATCAGGCACGCCTTCTGGCTGATCTGTCCATCCTTCTCCCACCGCATGGGTGAGCAGCTCTGACTCCAGACTTGATAATCGACCGCCGTAGCAACAGGGATTGCATGCGCGAAACCCAATGTTTCCCACCATGGGCTCCGCATGGGTATCGAACCAGTCTGATGCCATGTCCGTATGAAACCAGGCCTGGTACCAGGCCTGCTGCAACAGCTGAGCCTGGTTGCGACACCCTTCCAGCCTTGCCAACTTTTCCAGCTGTTCTTTGATACCCAGGTCGAGGGCGCTGAAATTTTGGGCATGCAGCCGGAACTCGTCCTGCTGTACCAGCCAACACACCATATCCTCACCCAACGCTGGCGGGGGGAGGCTCCTGTACAGCTTGCTGATCAATACCTTGACAAAATGCCAAAACATAAAGCGCCAGCGTTGCCAGTCTCCGTGCCGACGGGCCCAGACACCCAGTTGCGTCAGCTGTTGGCGGATCTCCATCTGAATGCCGGACGATTGCAGACAGAGTTCGGACACAACCCCGGCCAGAAACTGAGCCTTGCCATCCAGGTCTGACATCAGTGTTCTCACTGTTTCGGGATTTGTTATCCCTTGTACGAAACAACAACCCAGCACAAAGCCCTCCATGACACGACTTCCCCACAAACACTGCAACAGCTGTGCCTCACTCAGGCGATATGCCCGATCAAGGCGCGCCGCCGTCTCCGACTGCGCAGCGAGCCCGGAGGGCTTCTCGACCACGGGAGCAGACGCGGCGGGGGGCTCCTCGTCAACCAGACGCAAATGGGCAAGCAGCCATGCCCGCCCGGCAGCGTCCTGGCGCTGCACAAAGTTCTTCACACTGGTACAGACGCGCCTGTGCGCCAGCCTCTCAGCCGGCGGCGCCCGCCGTTTCAGCCGGACTTTCGCCCCTCCCAGATCATGAACCGCCCAGCTTCGCCCGCCATCCAGACTGTACTCAACAACGCTGTGGCCACACCCGAACAGGACGCGCGCTGCTATCCCCCACCTGCGGCACAGGAGCGCATGGACCAGGCAACGATGCCTGCAACTACCCTGGCGTTCACGCAGCAAAAACGCCAGCAAATCCTCGCCGGGCGCCGGTGTCTTCAAGGCCTGGAACGCCCGACAATAGTAGTAAATAGCCCTGACCCGCTCGGCATTTGAACGCGCCTGCGTAATACGCCTGAGCGCTGCCAGCGTTTGCGGCGCCCAGCCAGCGCGATTTTCCGTTGCCTGTGCCACAATGGCGTCCAGACGCTGCAACAAGTCCGGATCACAGCAAGCATCCGGATGAATGCCTTCCGGGCCAGACGCTGGCGCCACCGGATTCTTGTGCCTGCTGTCCGGCTTCTCCAGCACAAAATGAACCATCACCGGATCATCAACACAGAAGCCGGCATCAAGGAAGCGCACATAGTGAAATCCGGTGTCACTGTCCCTGATGACTTCTGTCGTGCGCGGCGGCTTTGTCCCCAGCTGCAACATCTGATCCGCCACATGCACACTCGGCAGGGCTTGCCAGTCGTCTGTATCCTTCAGCGGATATATACCGTAGTACTGGCGATGATCCAGACTCACCGCATCGCCGGGCATGGCAGCCGGCAACACCGCCTCATAGCCACGCTGTCCCGGCGGCACGCCCTCCAGACCTGGACAACCATCGACACAAACAGGTCTCTTGATGGCAAGGCGGGACAGTGTGTCGTCATGATCCGCGCCAAACGTACCTGGCAACACTTTCTCGGTCATGGGTTCGGCATCTTTAGCCGTCCTGGCATCCATCGGAAACGGGACAGACTTGTGCAAACGGGGCGGCAAAAACCGATGTGTCCCGTCGCCCGACTGCACGCACAAAGCATGGATGCGCCGCCACAGCAGTTGCCATTGCCAGGGGCTGTGCGGCCATGACAGGTACAAGGCACTCACTCTCTTTACACAACTATTGTTGCAGGGAATGTCCAGCGTCTGCTGCTGGGCCGGCGATGGGGACAACAGCTTCAGGGCGCGCTCCTGCTCAGCCTCTGGCAGCTTGTGGCACCACCGCTGCTGCATGTGGCGGTACAGGGACATCACCAGCCCCGGGCCTGCGGGCGGCGTCGCCGGCAAGCCGGTCTCCTGTCGCCAGCGCACCTTGATCAACTCAGACAGCAACAGCTCCCGCGCCTGCTCATCCGACAGCCCGGAGGGCAACACCAGGCGTCCTTCTTGTTCGCCCCGGTGCGCGCCCCCTGTCCAGATGGTCAGTGGCCGGTCCAGCCACTGACAGCGGTTGACCCATTGCGTCAGATCCACCCGGGGCCTGTCGCGCTCTTCACTGATGACCGTCACGGCAGACAAACTGGCCCGGTCGCTGGACGCCGCCCGTAGATACATCTTGTAGTGGCTGTCGAACAGGGCCTCTACTTGCCGGGGTGAACAGCCTTTGCAGGCGCGCAC
>Ga0209021_1001902_pt1 | contig 19448 bp, 13 predicted proteins | sample PinacodermFT_FD_187299 | JGI IMG/M metagenome (GOLD analysis project Ga0209021, IMG submission 187299) | Host-associated microbial community of the marine sponge Aplysina aerophoba from Gulf of Piran - sponge pinacoderm, lysed by freeze-thaw... | ecosystem: Host-associated > Porifera > Sponge >... | reverse complement strand
CGGTGTACGACGCGCCAGGGGGGGATCGGCTGTCGTTCCGCGACGGTGAGGTCTGGAGTTACACCTTCCGGGGCAACCGCCTGGTGGTGCGCGTGCTGCGGGGCACCCAGGGCGACGAATGGGCCCAGGTGGAGCTACCCGTCCGCCCCAACGGCAGTCGCGGCTGGATCCGTACGGACAACTTCAACTGGTCGACGGTGAACCACCACGTTCTCATCGACCTCTCGGACCGGCTGGTGGCCCTCTTCGACGGTGACGACCTGGTGACCTACACCCGCGCCATCGTGGGCAAGTCGACCACGCCGACACCTGCGCTGCGGGGCTTCGTCGTGGAGAAGCTCCCGAATCACAGCCAGCAGAACGCCAGCGCAGTGCTGGGGGACTGGATCCTGATGCTGTCGTTCTTCAGCCAGGCGTTGGACAGCTTCAGTGGTGGCCTACCCCGTATCGCCCTGCACGGCACCCACATTCCCGATCGCATCGGCGAGGCGCTGTCCAACGGCTGCATCCGCATCCCCAACAACATCATCGAGGTCATCGCCCGCACGGCCCCCCTCGGCACCGTCGTGAACATCTCCGCCTGAGCGATCGCTCAGCGCAGGGCGTCGGCCATGGTGTCGATGAGGCGGTCGATCTCGGCGTCGCTGATGACGAGCGGCGGGCACATGGCCAGGGCGGTGCCGATGGGGCGCACGATGACCCCGGCGTCGAGGATCTTGGCGCGCACGCCGGCTGCGTCACGGCCCAGTTCGGCGGCCCAGACGGCGCCGGTCCCTCTGTAGTCGGCCACGAGCCCGTCGGCGGCCATTGCCCGCAGGCCGCCGGAGATGCGCTCGCCGATGTGGGTCGCCCGGCCCGGCAGGTTCTCCGCGTCCATGAGTCTCAGGTTCGCCACGCCGGCGGCGCAGGCCGCCGGATGCCCCGAGTAGGTGTAGCCGGTGCGCAGCAGGAAGCCCTCCTCCTGGGCCTCGAAGGTGTCGCAGACCCGCCGCGAGAGGATCACCCCGGCCAGTGGCTGATAGCCCGAGGTCACCCCTTTGGCGAACGTCATGATGTCGGGGGTGACGCCGTAGTGCTGCGCGCCGAACCATTCGCCGGTGCGCCCGAACCCGCAGATCACCTCGTCGAGTATGAGCAGCGCCCCGTGGGTGTCGCACAGCCTCCGCAGACCCTCCAGGTAGCCCTCGGGGGGCGGCCACACCCCGCCGGCGCCCTGCAACGGTTCGGAGATCACCGCCGCCAGCCGCTCGTCGGTGGTGGCCATCGCCAGTGCCGCGGCCTCCAGATCGTCGTGGGGCACCTCGGTGAAGTGTGGCACCAGGTCGCCCCAGCCCTCCCGGTTGGGGGCGATCCCCTGGGCGGCGGTGCCCCCGAAGTTGGTGCCGTGATAGCCGTTCGTGCGGGTGATCACAGCTTGACGCTGAACGTCACCGTGCAGCCGGTGCCACTGGCGGGCGATCTTCAGAGCGGTGTCCACCGCCTCCGAACCCGAGCAGCACAGGAACACCCGCCCGTCGCGCAGCGGCGAGCGCTCGACGATCATGGCCGCGACCTCCTCGGCCGCCGGGTTCGTGAACGGCGCGAAGGTGTTGTACGCCTCCAGGCTGCGCATCTGGTCGGCCACGGCGTCGATGATCTCGGCTCGGCCGTGGCCCACCTGGCAATACCACAGGCTGGCCATCGCATCGAGGTAGCTGTTGCCGGCGTCGTCCCAGAGCGTGCAACCCTCGCCGCGGACGAGGTTGATGTAGTCCTCGAGGTTGGGTGGGGAGAAGGGGTGAAGGAAAGCACGAGGCATGTGCCGGCTCCTTTCGGTTAGTGACGATTCGAGGGTAACGTCGCCGCGGAATGATTCTGTCCGATCGCACCATCCGCGAACAGATTGCAGCGGGCCGCATCTCCATCGATCCACTGGCGCCCGGCGCGGTTCAGCCGTCCTCGGTGGATCTGCGGCTCGACCGGTTCTTCAGGGTGTTCCGTAACCACACGATGGGTTGCATCGACGTGAAGAAGAATCTGGCGGCGTTGACGGACCTCGTGGAGATCGACGCGGACGGCGTGTTCATTCTGCACCCCGGTGAGTTCGTGCTGGGCTGCACCCTGGAGCAGGTGGCTCTGCCCGACGACCTGGTGGGCCGCTTGGAGGGGAAGTCCAGCCTGGGACGGCTCGGGCTGCTCATCCATTCGACGGCCGGGTTCGTGGACGCGGGCTGGCGAGGTCAGCTCACCCTGGAGCTGTCGAACGTGGCAACCCTGCCGATCACGCTCTATCCGGGTATGAAGATCGGTCAGATCAGCTTCATCCGGATGACGACCGCGGCGGACAACCCATACGGATCGAAGGCGGTCGGCTCCAAGTATCAGGGCCAGGTCGGCCCGATCCCCAGCCGCTACTGGGAGAACTTCTAGGCCGGGTCAGTCCTCGGCGGGGAAGCGGCGCAGCAGGTCCTCGGCCTGCGCCACCCAGTTCCACTTCTGGATGCGGCCGGGCGCGCCTATGGCCTCCTCGAGTGCCTCCACTGCGGCCTCGTCGAGGGTGGCGATCTGGTCGTAGCCCGTGATCCCCTGTTTGGCCAACTCGGCCAGCAGCATCGGGTCGGTGCCCTTGATGAGGCGCAGGTTGTCCTTGCGCGGTGCGCCAGGCGCGCTCGCGGTGGCGGCGGGAGCCGGTGGGGGCGCCGGAGCGGGCACCCCGGCAGGGATCGCCGCGGGCGAGGCGGGCGCAGTGGTGGGGCGCAAGCGGGCCATCGGCGCCAGATCCAGTCCCGACACCGAGACCGACACCGGGACACCCTCGGTGCCCGGGTCGCCCACGACCACCGGAGAGACGAACTCGGCGTCGCGGCGGGCGATGGCAGCCTCCTCACCCTGGTGGATGGCCTCCAGGACGTGAAGGGCGATGTCGCCGACCTGCACGTCGGTGGGCTCGACGCCCTCGCCGCGCACGCCGTCGTCGATCATGACGTAGCAGAAGGGGCAGGCCGTGGCGATGCGGTCGGCGCCGGTTGCCAGCAACTCGCGGCTGCGCACCACGTTCACCTGCTCGCCGACGTGCTCCTCCATCCACATGCGGGCACCACCGGCACCGCAGCACATCCCCTTGGTGCCGTTGCGCGGCGCCTCCACCACTTCGAGGCCGCCGATGGCCGCCACGACACGCCGCGGCGCAAGGTAGACGTCGTTGTGGCGACCCAGGTAGCAGGAGTCGTGGTACACGAGCCGCTCGGACAGCCGGGCCTCGGAAAGATCCAGGCGGCCGCTGTCGACGAGTTCTTCCAGCAACTGGCTGTGGTGGATGACCTCGTAGTGCCCGCCGAGTTGCGGGTACTCGTTGCCGAGGGTGTTGAAGCAGTGCGGGCATTGGGTGATGATCTTGCGCACGCCCATGGCGTTGAGGGTCTCGACGTTCTGCATGGCCAGCATCTGGAACACGTACTCGTTGCCGGAGCGCCGCGCCGGGTCGCCGGTGCACATCTCCGCGGGGCCGAGCACGGCGAAGTCCACCTCTGCGCGCTGCATGAGTTCGGTCATGGCGCGGGTGACCTTGCGGTTCTTGTCGTCGTAGCTGCCGGCGCAGCCCACCCAGTACAGGTACTCGGCCTCGATTGGGTCGGTGCCGTCGAGCACCACGAGGCCCTCGAAGTCGGTCGCCCAGTCGGCTCGGGCGGACTGGGCCATGCCCCACGGATTGCCGGAGTTCTCCATCGAGCGGTAGGCGGTGCCCAACTCGCTGGGGAAGTCACTCTCCATCAGCGAGAGGTAGCGCCGCATGTCCAGGATCTTGTCGAGGATCTCGATGTTCACGGGGCAGATCTCGTCACAGGCCCGGCACGACGTGCAGGCCCAGACCTCCTCGGAACTGACGCGTTCGAACACGTTGGAGCCGGCCACGGTTATTTCGGCGTCGGTGCCGATGGGCGGTGAGGTGGCGGGCGTGCCGCCGGCGGCCATCACCTCGCCCACTTTCAGGACGATCTCACGGGGGTCCAGCGGCTTGCCGGTGGCGTGTGCCGGGCACACCGACGTGCAGCGCCCGCACATCGTGCAGGCGTCGAGGTCCAGGAGTTGCTTCCAGGTGAAGTCCTCCACAGCCGCCGCCCCGAAGGAGTCCAAGTCGGTCTCCATGAGGTTCGGCAGTTCCCGCATGGCGCCCTTGGGCCGTTCCCGGTCGCGCAGGTACATGTTCGCCGGTGAGGTGAACATGTGGCGAAGCATGGTGACCGGTATCAGCAGCACGAAGACCACGAACGTCGCCACGTGCAGGATCCACCACACCTGGTGCCACCCGGCGACGTTGGAGAGGCCGTCGACGGCAGTGGCCAGCGGGTAGCCGATCAGAGACCAGCGCTCGAAGGACGGGGTGCCCGCCTCGGCGATGCGGAAGGCCTCGGCCCCGAAACCGGTGACGCCGATGAGCAGCATCGTGGTGAGGATCACGGCGTGCTCGGGCCGGGTCTTGTGACGGATGCGGTAAGGGCGCAGGTGCCAGGGGCCCCAGCGGCGCACGATCGCCCAACCCACGCCCACGAGGAACACCGCCCCGGCCAGATCGCCGGTGAGGGAATAGCCCTGGTACACGCGTCCGGTGAGGAACTTGGCGCCGTCGGGCAGCTGGTGCTCGATCTCCAAGGTGATGGTCACCGCCAGCAGCACCAGGAAGCTGAAGTAGATGAGGGAGTGCATCACCCCGGCGACGGGCTCGCGCAGGAGCGTGCGCATGTACACCCCTGCCCGCAGGTCGCCCAGCCGGCGGTGCACGTTGCGCCAGGTCGTGCGGCGCTCCTCTGCGGCCCCCCGTTGCCAGTTGCGCACCCTGTGGGCGAACAGCACCGAGGCGTACACCAGGGCGATCGGGATGATGGCGTAGAACGCCACGCGCAGCGGGCCGGGAATGTTGCCGAACACCTCCCGGGTCACGGTGGCGGTGCTGTGAAACCCGGTGATGGCGGCGGCGATGCCCGAGGCGACAGTGACCAGGGCCAGCCCGAGCCCTGCCAGGATCACGAGGCGGTTGGGCGCGAGGCGACCGGAACGGGGTGACTCGGTGCTCATCTGGCCGCTGAGGCTACGGGCATCGGCGCAGCGCTGAAAGTGACCGGCCGCAACGCGGTGGAATGCTCATGCCGCCGGCGAGGTTACGGGCATCGGGGAGCGTTCGCTGTCATTTGCCCGTTCGGCCCTCTCGGCACAGCCGTAGCGGACGACCCGACGCCACGGTGGTGGCAACCGGCGACTCCGAGGGTACGGTGCCGGTGCGCCAAGGGAGTCGCTCCTACGTCCAATGTCGGGCGGAACAAGCACGACTCGACAAGAGAGGCACTCCCGTGAAACGTCGAACTTTGGTGGCGCTCGGCGTCACCGGCGCAGTAGTCGCGGTCCTGAGCACGCCCGCGGCGGCTCAGAGCACCGATCCGGCGGCCGCAGTGCAGGCTGTCCTGGACAACGTTTGGGTGCTCGTGGCGGGCGCCTTGGTCTTCTTCATGCAGGCGGGATTCGCGTTGCTGGAAGCGGGACTGACCCGGGCCAAGAACGTCACGAACATCATGGCCAAGAACCTGGCCGACATGAGTGTGGGCGTCATCGCCTTCCTGGCCGTGGGCTACGGCCTGGCGTTCGGTGCCGGCAACGCCTGGTGGGGCACCGAAGGATTCTTCCTGTCGGGCAGTCCCCTCTTCGAGTTCGGCTCCAGCGGGGTCGGCAACCTGTCGACGGCGACGTTCTTCTTCTTCCAGGTGGTGTTCGCCGCCACAGCGGTCACGATCGCCTCGGGCGCAATGGCCGAGCGGGCCCGGTTCAAGGCCTACCTGCTCTTCAGCCTTGCGATGTCGGCGTTCATCTACCCGATGGTGGTGCATTGGACCTGGGGCGGCGGCCTCATCGCCGACATCTCCATCGGCGGCGCCGTCTACAGCGACTTCGCGGGCTCGACCGTCGTGCATTCCACAGGCGGGTGGGCGGCACTCATGGGTGCCATCTTCTTGGGCCCGCGCCTGGGCAAGTTCGGACCGGGGGGCGCGCCGCGGCCGATTCCGGGCCATTCCATGCCGATGACGATCCTGGGCGTGTTCATCCTGTGGCTCGGCTGGTTCGGTTTCAACGCCGGCTCCGAGCTGGCTGCCGACGGCGTCGTGATGGTGGTGGCGCTGAACACGGCCATCGCAGCCGCGGCCAGCACGCTGACCGCAGGTGCCGTGGTGTGGCTGAGGACCGGCAAGCCGGACGTCGCCATGGCCGGCAACGGCACCCTGGCGGGCCTCGTGGGCATCACCGCCGGCTGCGCCACGATGAACGTGCTGGGTTCGCTCGTGACCGGCGCGGTCGCCGGCGTGCTGGTCGTGTACTCGGTGTTCTTCATCGAGCGCAAGGGGGTCGACGACCCGGTGGGGGCCGTCTCCGTGCACGGCGTCTGCGGCGTGTGGGGCACCCTTGCGATCGGCCTGTTCGCTCGCTACGACGACGCCTTCCTGGGTCGGGACAACGCCGGGCTCTTCTATGGCGGCGGTGGCTGGCAGCTGCTCGTGCAGTTCGTCTTCGTGCTGATCGTGCTGGCCTGGACCCTCGTCACGACGGGGATCCTGTTCGCGATGCTGCGACGGTTCGGCGTGCTGCGGGTGTCCGCCGCCGAGGAAGCTCGCGGTCTGGACCTCGCCGAGCACGGCGCCGGCGCTTACCCGACCGATCCCATGCCCCGCGACGAGCGCGCCTACGAGCAGCCGTAGCCGGCTACGGAGCCGCCGGGAGTGCCCTTCGATCCGGCCGCGCCGAAGGTTCGCCGCCACTTGTGCCGCTGGTGAGCCGCACGAGTGCCGGAGCGAGCCGGCGCGTCTAGGATCGCGGCGATCGGAGGGAGGCGAGCCTGATGCGAGTTGGCGTTGATATTGGCGGGACGTTCACCGACGCGGTGGCGGTCGACGATGACGGTCGTATCCGCACGGCCAAGGTCCTCACGACGCCTCGGCGGCTGCACGACGGCGTGCTCGAGGCGCTCGAGCGGCTGGAGGTGGACTGGGATCGCCTGGATTCCATAACCCACGGCACCACCGCCGGGTTGAACGCTTTCCTCGAGCGCCGTGGCGCCAAGGTTGCCCTGCTCACCACCCGTGGCTTCCGCGACGTCTACGAACTCGGTCGAGCGAACCGGCCCGACATGTACAACGTTCGCTATCGCCAACCGGCGCCGCTGGTGCCGCGGCGGTGGATCTTCGAGATCGACGAGCGGGTCGCCGCCGACGGTTCGGTCCTGGTGCCTGTGGATGACGACGCCGTGCGGGCCCTCGGGCACCGGCTCGGCGACGAGTTCGAGGCCGTGGCGGTCTGCTTCCTGCACTCCTACGCCAACCCCGACCACGAGCAGCGTGTCGCCGAACTCCTCGCAGATGCAGCGCCGTCGCTGGCGGTGGTGTGCAGCCACGAGATCGCGCCCGAGTGGCGGGAGTACGAGCGCACCAGCACGACGGCCATCGCCGCCTATGTGGCCCCCATCGTGCAGCACTACCTCGTCGAGTTGGAGCAGGAGGTCAGCGCCCGCGGGCTGCGGGGACCGCTGCGGGTGATGCAGTCCAACGGTGGCGTGATGATGGCCGCCATGGCGAGGCGCAAAGCCATCCAGACGCTGTTCTCGGGACCTGTGGGGGGCACGATCGCCTGTGTTGCCACCGCGGGGGATCTGGGCGACGAGATGGATGTCAGCCGCCTGATCTGCATCGACATGGGGGGAACCTCCTTCGACGTGAGCCTGGTCGTGGACGGCGAGGCCGACGTGGAACTGGAATCCGAGCTGGAACGCCACCCCGTGCTGTCGCCGACTGTCGCCATCCACACCATCGGCGCCGGCGGCGGCAGCGTCGGGCACATCTCGGCAGGTGGCCTGCGGGTGGGGCCACGCTCCGCGGGCGCCGAGCCGGGTCCGGCGTGCTACGGCTCCGGCGGTACCGAGCCGACGGTCACCGACGCCAACCTGCACCTCGGTCGGCTCCCGTCGGTCGCTCGCCTGGCCGGGGGCATGGCACTCGATGCCGCCGCTGCGGAGGCGGCACTGGGTTCGGTGGGCGAAGTGCTGGGCTTGGCCGCCGACTCGCTGGCCACGGGGATAGTCGCCGTCGCCGACTCCACCATGGCCAACGCCATTCGCGAGATCACGGTGCTGCGGGGGATCGACCCGCGTTCATTCGCGCTGGTGGCCTTCGGCGGCGCCGGTCCGCTGCACGCCGCGGCGCTCGCCGACGAGTTGGAGATCGACACCGTGCTGGTGCCCGCTGATCCGGGTGTCCTGTCGGCCTACGGGATGTTGCACGCCGACATCCGCCATGACGTCGTCCAGAGCTTCTACCTGGGCGTGGCGGAGACCGACGGTGAGACGCTGGAGGCGACGTTGGCTGAATTGGCCGAGCGCGCCCGCCTGCTCGTCAAGGAGGACGGTGTGGACGAGCGGGCCATCGGGCTGGAGCCTTCTGCCGATCTGCGCTACGTGGGCCAGGAGTACACGGTGACGCTCCCGCTGCCCGTCGCCGAGCCGACCGGCCGGACGCTCGCCGCGTTGCCCGAGCGGTTCGCCGAGGCGCACGAAGTGCGCTACGGCCACAGCAACCCCGCCGAGGACGTCGAGTTCGTGAACCTGCGGATGACGGCGCGCGGCTCGTTGCGCCGACCGGAGGCCGTCGATCTGCCCACCGGCGACGCAGGCGAACCGGTGGCCGTCGAGCGCACCTGGTTCGACGGCTCCTGGCTGCCGACGCCGGTGCATCGCCGCGAGGCATTGCCGGCCGGTGCAGCCGTTGCCGGCCCGGCGATCGTTCTGGAGGATGCCTGCACGACCCTGGTGCCGCCGTCGTGGACGGCGTCGGTCTCGGCGCACGGGCATCTCGTGCTGCGACGATCCTGAGCGGGCCGGGCAGGCACCCAAGACTCCGGCAAGAGCCCCGACGAGCGAAACGACAACCGAGGAGGAACCACGATGCGCATCCTGCTGATCAACCCGCTGGGAGTGAACGTCTACGACGAACTCGTCGACGAGGTGGTGCGACCTGCGGTCGGTTCGGACACCGAGTTGACGGTGCGCTCCCTCGCCGGCACCGGTGTGCCGGAGACGGCGTTCCTGCCCGCGGCGTCTCTGCTCATGAACCAGTTGCTGTCGGCCGTCCAGCAGGGCGAACGCGACGGTTTCGACGCCGTGGTGATCTGTTGCGCCTCCGATCCGGGGCTGGTGGACGCCAAGGAGTTGGTGTCGATCCCCGTGACCGCGCCGATGGAAGCCGCAATTGCCACCGGGCGCGCCTTCGGACGGCTCGCCGTCGTGGCCCCGCGTATCGAAAGTGGCGAAGGCGAGAACCTGCCGCAGGACGCCAACTGGGTGCGCCGGCTGGTGCACGCCTACGACGGCGGGTCGATCTTCGCCGGCGTGTTCTCGGCGCCCTGTCCGCACCCGCCCGCCGACCTGGTGGACCAGTTGCTCGCCACCGACCCCCGGAAGCTGCGGGCCACGGTGCGTCGCGGCATGGCGGAGGCGGTGGCGGGCCCGGCGGGCGACGCCGCCGAGTCAGCTTGGCGGGACCACGACGCCACGGTGCTGTTCTTCGCCTGCACGATCTGGTCGGGTCTGCTGGGGTCGGTTCGCGACCGGGTACCCGTGCCGGTCCTGGATCCCCTGATCACTCCGGTCCGCTATGCCGAGATGCTCGCCGGCGCCGGGCGGAAGTTCTGACGTTGTGACGAGCCGCCGGGCGCCGACAGGGGACGCCCTCAAGGAGCACTGACGTGCCGCTGGCGATCTACATCGGCCGCCGGTTGGTGTTCCTGGTGGTGGCGCTGTTCGGCGTGTCGCTCATCACGTTCGTGGTGACCCGCGTGCTGCCCGGGAATCCCGCGTACCTGATCGTCGGCGTGCAGGCCGACGAGTCCACCGTCGAGGCGGTCATCGAACGGCTGGGCCTCGACCGGCCCATCGTCGAGCAGTACGGCCACTACATGCGCCAGCTCTTCACGGGCGATCTCGGCGACAGCTGGCGCACCAAGAACCCGGTGACCACCGATATCGGCGTGCGCTGGCCGGCAACCATCGAGTTGGCGTCCATGGCGGCGATTATGGCGGTGGCCTGGTCGGTGCCCTTCGGGGTCATCTCCGCGCTACGGCGCCGCTCGCTCTCGGACAGGCTCGCGAACGTGGTCTCGGGGATAGGCGTCTCCGTTCCCGAGTTCTGGTTGGGGATCATCCTGCTCTTGGTCTTTGCGTTCAATCTGGGGTTCGCGCCCGCTCCGATCGGACGAACTCTCGGGGTGGTGCCCCCGGATGTCACGGGGCTGTACACCCTCGACTCGGTGATCGCCGGTGATTGGGGAGCGCTGCGCTCGGCGCTGGCCCAACTCATCCTGCCGGCGCTCACACTGGCGATCACCACCGGCGCACCGCTGCTGCGCGTCACACGCGGTTTCATGCGCGAGACCATGTCGTCGCACCACATCCGCTCGGCCCGGGCGCTGGGTATCCCGGAGCGCTCGATCGTCCTGCGGCACGCGGTGCCGAACGTGCTGCTGCCCGTGTCCACGATGGCGGCCATGATGTACGGCTACCTGCTGGGCGGGACCGTTCTGGTTGAGTTCGTGTTCGCCTGGCCCGGCATCGGCAAGTACGCCATCGACTCCATCAACGCCTCGGATTACGCCCCCGTGCTGGCAGCCGTGCTGCTGAGCGCCTGCAGCTACATCATCGTGTACCTGATCATGGACATCCTGCACTTCATCATCGATCCGCGGACGCGGACGTGAGTGTCGTCTCGCCGCGCGCCTCGGGGAGCACCGCTCCACCGGCCCGTCGCCGCAGCATCGCCGGGGTGCGACCGGTTCACCTTCTCGTGGCCGTCGCCACGATGGTGGTCCTCGTGGTCGCCCTGGTTTGGGACGGCGAGTGGCGGGTCCTCCGGGTGGTCCTGACCGTGCTGGCGATCATCGTGGCCCCCGCGGTCTGGGATCCTCAGCGTCGAGTGATCCGGCCCGCCACCGGCGTGATGGTGGCCCTGATCCTGTTGGCGCTCATCGGGCCGCTGTTCACGCGGGATCCGCTCATGTTGAACGTCGGCGAGTCGTTGGCAACCCCTGGCAGTGACATCTGGTTCGGTACCGACCAGCACGGTCGGGACATCTTCGCCAGGGTGATACACGGGGCGCGCCTCGATCTGGGCGTCGGTTTCAGTGCGGCGGCGCTGGCGGTCATCGTCGGCATGCCCCTCGGTGCGCTGGCCGTCCTCCGGGGCGGGCTGTTCGACTCCGTGCTGCTGCGCATTTCCGAATCGTTTCAGGCTTTCCCCACGTTGCTGCTGGCGCTGGGCATCGTGGCTGCGGTGGGGCCGAGCATCCCCATCCTGATCTTCATCATCGCCATCGTGAACGTGCCGGTGTACTTGCGCCTCACTCGCAGCGCCGTCGCGCCCATCGTCAATGCGGACTTCGTGCTGGCGGCCCGGTGCGCCGGGCAGCGCGAGTTGACGATCCTGTTGCGCCACATCCTTCCCAACGTCAGGCAGGTCGTCCTGGCACAGTTCTCGGTGAACGTGGCGTGGGCCATCCAGATCCTGGCCGCCCTGAGCTTCGTGGGCCTCGGCGTGCCGGTCCCGACGCCGGAGTGGGGCGCCATGGTGCGCGGCGGCTACGAGCAGATGGTCTACGGCCGGTGGTGGGTCGCGTTGTTCCCCGGTCTGGCGATCCTGTTCGCCGTCCTGACGCTGAACCAGCTGTCCGACCGGGTGAGGCACACGACGTGAGTGCCGCCGACGTGCCCGAAGTATCGATTCCGGACGCGGGCGATCCGGTGGCTCCCGAGAGCGGGGCGGTGCCCGTCCTCGACGTGTTCGACCTCACCGTGGGATTCGGTTCGGCGGCCAAGCGGGCGGTCCGGCGGTCCATACCCCTCCAGGGGATCCACCTGCAGGTTGGCGCAGGAGAGCGGATGGCCCTCGTCGGCGAGTCCGGCTCGGGCAAGAGCCTCACAGCGGCGGCGGTGCTGGGGCTCCTGCCCGACGGCGCGGAGGTCATCCGCGGTTCGATCCGCCTCGACGGCGAGGAGCTGATCGGCGCCCCCGAGCGCCGCCTGCGTGACCTGCGGGGCGGTCGCATGGCGATCATGTTCCAGAACCCCCGCGCCTCGCTGAACCCCGTGCTCACCGTCGGTGGGCAGATCGCCGAGGTGATCAGGGTGCACGGCGACGCCGGACGCAGGGAGAGTTGGACGCAAGCGGTCGACCTTCTGTCGGAGATGGGGATCCCCGACGCCGCCCGCCGCGCCAAGGACTACGTGCACCAGTACTCCGGCGGCATGGCGCAACGGGCCGCTCTGGCCATGGCCCTGTCCTGCCGGCCCGACCTGCTCATCGCCGATGAGCCAACCACCGGCCTCGACGCCACACTGCAGCAGCAGGTGCTCGAGCTGGTGGTCGAGCAGGTGACCTCGCGGGACGCCTCCCTGCTGCTGATCACCCACGACATCGCCGTGGCGCGCAGCCACTGCGAGCGCACGACAGTCATGTACGCCGGGCGTGTGATGGAGTCCGGACCGACCGCCTCGGTCACCGGCAGCCCGAAGAACCCCTACACCAGCGCCCTGCTCAAGGCGTTCGGGACCGTCGATCAGCGCCGGATGTACGCCATTGGGGGGGTCGTACCCACGTTGATCGGCGAGCTCGGCGAGTGCGCCTTCGCCGACCGGTGCCCGCTGGCCGCGCCCGAGTGCCGTGAGGGCGTCCCCGATCTGCGTTCGGTTGGCGACCGTCGAGTTGCGTGCGTGAAGGCATGAACGCCCAGCCCCCCGCCGCCACCGGCCCCGTCGTCGAGGTTCGGGAGTTGGTCAAGGACTACGTGACCCGCGACGCCCGGCTGCGCCAGCACACCGCGCGCGCCGTCGACGGCGTCAGTTTCGAGATCCATCCCGGCGAGACTTTCGCAATCGTCGGCGAGTCCGGGTCCGGCAAGACGACGGTGGGGCGCGTGCTGTTGAAGCTCACCGCGGCGACCGACGGGACGGTGCTGTTCGGTGGCAAGGGGATCCTGGACGTCCCCGAGCGCCGTTTCCGCCTGGAGCGCCGGCACATGCAGATGGTGTTCCAGGATCCGCTGGCAGCGTTCGACCCGCAGACGACGATCCGCTCGAGCCTGCGCGAGTTCACCCGACTCGGCGGCCTCGAGACCCGTACGGAGCAGAACGACGCCATTGCCGAGGCGATCCGGAGCGTGGGCCTCGAGCCCGACATCGCCGGTCGCCGACCGTCGCAGGTCAGCGGGGGGCAACTCCAGCGCCTCAGCATCGCCCGCTCCCTGCTGCCCGAACCGGAGTTGCTGTTCCTGGACGAGCCCACCTCGTCGCTGGACGTCTCCATCCGCGGCCAGATCGTCAACCTCTTGTTGGACCTGCAGGAGCGCAGGCACCTGGCCTACCTCCTCGTCGCCCATGACCTGCGGGTGGTCTACGCCATGGCGCACCGGGTCGCGGTCATGTACCTGGGACAGTTCGTGGAAGTGGGCTCGCGCGATCAGGTCTATGCCGACGCCCGGCACCCCTACACCCGCGGCCTGCTGGACGCCGCTGAGCTGGACGATCCGCCTCGCAGCGGCGAGCCGGTGCGGCTCGTCGGCGAGATCAGCGAGGAGGCCGCCACCAAGGCGGGCTGCCGCCTGACGCTGCGCTGCCCGTACGCAGTCGAGCGCTGCGAGGAGCCGCAACCTCTCCGGGAGACCACCGCCGGGCATCTCGTGCGATGCTGGCGGGCTGTGGAGCAGCCCGTGGAGATCGGCCTTCGGGCCAACGAGTGAAGAACAAGGAGTTCCCGATGACACAGGTGGATCCGGTCACCACTGAGGTGATCCGCAATGCCTTCATCTCGATCGCCTCGCAGATGAACAACAACCTGGCCCGCTCGGCCTACACGCCGATCATCTACGAGATGAAGGACTGCTCCGTGGGCCTGTTCAACCAGAACGCCGAGCTGCTGGGTCAGGCGCCGGGCCTGCCCATCTTCCTGGGCAGCCTCGAGGCCGCCATCAACGCCACGACCGAGCACTTCGGCGGCCTGGAGATCTACAAGCCCGGTGACGTCTACGCGGTCAACGACAGCTACCTCGTGGGCAGCCACCTCAACGACGTGAGCGTGTTCTCGCCGATCTTCCACGAGGGCGACCTGGTGGGGTTCGGGGCCACCAAGGCGCACTGGATGGACATCGGCGCCAAGGACCCCAGCCAGACGAACGACGCCACGTCCATCTACGAGGAGGGTTACAGGCTGGGCCCCACCCACCTGTACCGCGAGGGACGACCCGAGACGGGCGTGCTGGAGTTCATCACCCGCAACAGCCGCCTGCCGCGCTCCATCTGGGGCGACCTGCACGCCCAGATCGCCGCCTGCCGCACCGGTGAGCGCCAGCTGAGCGAACTCATGGACCGGTTCGGGCGATCCACCGTTGAGGCCTCCGCCGCCGTCGTGTTCGAGCAGTGCGAGCGGCTCGACCGGGAATTCGTGTCGGCCATTGCCGACGGCACCTTCGTCACCGAGGGCCATATGGACAGTTGGGGGCCGGGGGGCGGCCCCGTGTACGTGAAGGCCACCGTGACCGTCTCCGGCGACGAGATCCTCCTGGACCTCGACGGCTCCTCACCGCAGACGCCCGGCTGCATGAACTGCGGCTTCGCCCAGACGGTTGCGGCGGCCCGGCTGGGCTACAAGCTCCTCATCAACCCCGAGGTGCCGGTCACCGCGGGGACGTTCCGGAACCTGCGCCTCGTCGCCCCCGAGGCGTCCATCTTCGACGCCCGGGAGCCGGCGGCGTGCCAGTACTACTACCCGCACCTGGGGATGATGATCGACCTCTTCATCAGCGCCCTGGCGCCGAGCATGCCCGATGCGGTGGTCGCCGCGCAGCCCGCCGATCCGATGAACGTGCTCTTCGTCGGCAAGAACCCCGAGACCGGCGACGACTTCGTCACCGGCGAGGCAACGGCGGTGGGTTGGGGTGCCTGGTCCGGTGGCGACGGCACCAACGGGATGATCAACTACGGCGGCGGTGACCTGAAGAACATCCCTGTGGAGGTGTTGGAGTCGCGTTACCCCATCAGGGTGCATCGCTACGCCGTGTCGCCGGACTCCGGCGGGCGGGGCCGCTGGCGCGGGGGCTGCGGCGTGGAGCGCGAGTACGAAGTTCTGGCCGACGGGGTGACGCTCTCGACCTGGTTCGAGCGCACGACGACGCCGGCCTGGGGTCTGTTCGGCGGCGAGTCCGGCAGCACCACCGAGGCGGTCATCACCGTCGACGGCGAGTCCACCCCTGTGATGAAGGTGAACCGCTACCCCGCCCCCAAGGGCAGCCGCCTGCGGGTCGCCACCGGCGGCGGTGGCGGGTACGGCGACCCCGCCGAGCGCAGCGACGAGGACCACCGCCGCGATCTCATCGAGGGCTACACCACGGTCGTGCCGCCGGGATTGGACATCGACGTCGGCGGCGACGGGGCGGGCAACGGCCACCCCGCCCCGGCATCCGCGTCGACGCAGGCGGATCGCGGCAACGGCACCGTGGGGAACGGCTCGTGAGCGCCCCCGCCGGTGCGCTGCGGATACGGGGCGCCTCCTGGCTGGACGTCGCCACCGGTGAGTCGGCTCCGTGTGACCTGCTGGTTGACGACGGGGTGATCGGGCGGGACGACGGGCGCGAGGCGCCGACCGTCGACGCCGCGGGGATGACCGCCATGTACGGCCTGTGGGACTGTCACTCCCACCCCGGCGGCCTCATGTACGACAACGCGGGGGTGGGGTTCTTCGAGGGAGTGCCGGACCGCACCATCCGCGCCGGGGAGAACTTCGCCGGTGCGGTGGCGGCGGGCGTCACCGGTGTGCGCTGCCTGGACGAGGCCGACGAGTTGGACCTGGCATGGGGCCGGGCCTACGCGGCCGGGATGTCTCTCGGCCCGCGGGTCACGGGCGCGGGGCGCGCGGTCCGCACGACCGCCGGCCACGGCACCTGTTTCCCGCGGCACTACACCGGCATGAACATGGAGTTGATCTGCGACGGTCCCGACGCCATGGCCTGGGCGGTGCGCCGGCAGCTCGAGCGCGGCGCCCAGTGGATCAAGGTCATGCTCACCGGCGGTCTCTACAGCCCGCACGAGACCTGCGACGGCGGGCAGTTCACCACCGCAGAACTGGACGCGGTGATGGACGTCGCCAACCTGCGCGGCATCCCGGTGGCGGCGCACTGCGGTGGCGCCGAGGTGGCCGTCGCCTTCTCCGAACGCGGTGGCCGCTCGGTGGAGCACGGCTACATGCTCAACGAGGAGGCTGCGGTGACGATGGCTCGCAACGGCACCTGGCTGGTGCCCACGGTGGGGGTCACCCACGACCAGGAGTACATCGAGGCCGAGCAATGGCCCAAACACGCCGCCGAGCGCTCGCGGGAGGTCCTGCCCAGCCACGCCGAGGCGCTGAAGTTGTGCATCGCCGCCGGCGTGCGCATCGCCACGGGCGCCGATCTGAACCCCATCGGCGTGCGGCTGCACCGCGAGCTGGAGATGCTGGAGCGGGCGGGGATGGACCGGCGCTCGGTCCTGCACGCCGCCAGCGTCGGTGGGCGCGAGTTGAACGGCTTCGGCGGCGCCTCCGCAGCGGTTCCGGGAGCCGCGGCCGACCTGATCCTGCTGGCCGGCAACCCCATGGAGTCCCTTGCAGCGCTGCGGCAGCCGTTGCTGGTGATCACCCACGGCCGTCCCGTCGCCGGCGAACTGGCCGGGATCGCCGGCGGCTGAACGTCGTGAGCGTCCGCGTCGCGTCACCGGCCATGCACACCGTCATCCCGGCGGAGGCCGGGATCCATCATCCGGCGACGCTGCCTGCATCGCATGTGGCCGCCGCTCTACGCCCAGGAACGACCGGAGGACCCCAATGACAACCGAGACCATCTTCGACTACGCCGCCCGCCGGGCGTCGCTCGGGGCGATCATGGACGGTGCCGGGGTGGACCTGGCCTGGTTCCCCACCGGTGGCGACCTCGAGTACCTCACGGGATTGGAGCGTCGCGTGCCGACGTTCGGCGATGTGAACTACACCCACGGCTGGGTGGCGGGCGCGTTCATCGTCCGCGGCCGTGACCCGGTGTTCCTGCTACCCCGCAACTTCGTGGAGTTCGACCTGCCCGAAGGCGTACCCGGCGAGGTCATCAGCGTGGACGAGATGGACGATGGCGACGCCCTGTTCGCGCAGGCAGCCGCCGCCCTGGGCCCCGCCAAGCGGATCGCCATCGGAGCCCGAACCTGGGGCACGGCCATCATGCGCCTGCTGGCGGCCTTCGACGGCGCTGAACTCATCGACGGCAGCCGTCTCGTGAATCGCCTCCGCAGGATCAAGACTCCGACCGAGTTGGCTCTGATGAAGCGGGCCTGCCTCCTCGCCGACACCGCCATGGCCGAGGTCAGCGGCCGCGTGCAGGCCGGCGTGACCGAACTGGAACTGGGCGAGGAGGTGAACTATCACCTGCTGCGTCTCGGGGCGCGGACGTGGTCGTTCGACACCGCCGTGTGGTCGATGGGTCCCGGCGACGACCGCGACGCCAACGTGCGGATCTCCCAGCAGGCGCTGCGGGGCGGCAACGGCATCTCCTTCGACTTCGGCGCCGTCATCGAGGGCTACTGCTCCGACTTCGGCCGCACGATTCACATCGGCGATCCCGACGCGGAGTACCGGCGGGTGTACGAGATCGTGATGGCCGCTCAGCAGGCCGGCATCGATGCGGTACGCCCGGGCGTCACGGCGGCGGCGGTGCACCGCGCCACCCGCCAGGTGATCGTCGACGCCGGCTACGGCGACTGGTTCCGCCACCGCACCGGCCACTGCATCGGCCTCGACGTGCACGAGGAGCCGTTCATCTCCCCCGAGGACGAAACGCCGCTGGAGGCGGGTATGACCTTCACCATCGAACCGTCGGTCTTCTGGCCGGGCCGGGTGGGGGTGCGGGTCGAGGACATCGTGGTCTGCACGCCCACCGGCGGCGTCAAGCTGAACGAGTACTCCACCGACCTGGTCGCCAACGACTGAGGGCTCGGCATCGTCACGATGCCGACCTCGCCGACCATTCCAGCCCTTCGGCCCGTCGTTCCCGCGGCGGGAGGCCTGCTTCCGGTGGTCTGACTTGGTGCTGGCGGTGGATTGCTGTGCCCGCTCGCCGGGGGCCGGCGTGTTCGGCCGGCCGGGTTGGCACTGCCGACGGGGCGTGGTGTGTGCGTGCCCGGCCGGCAGGAGGTGTGTGGATTCGCGCATGCACTTCTTGGACTATGGTGCTTACTCGCATTGGTGGGGCCTCCTTCTTCGGCGGGTGCCTGTGGCCGGTTGAGGAGAGGTTCTGATGATCACGCGAGTGGTTCGGGTTCTGTGGGCTGGTTCGGTCGGGGGGTCGGGTCGCCTCGCGCGAGGAGCCGTCGAACTGGTCGGTGATGTCGGTGGCGCCGCGGTTCGCCTCGCGGGGCGGGGGCGTTGGGCGCGTCCGGCCGTAGTGGCGTGGCGCCGGGTATGTCGGGCGTGGGCGGCTGAGCGCGCCGCGGTTCACCGGCGGCGGCTCGGGGCCACGTTCGTGGCGGTGGCGTTGATTGCGTCGTCGTTGGGTTTGTCGACCGGCGGGGTTGGGGGTCAGGAGTCCGAGGGGTCGCCCGCCGGGGAGTCTTCGCCGGGCGATGGTGGGGGTTCGGGTGTTTGGTGGGACGGTTCGGCGAGCCTGGCGACGTCGGCGCCGTTGGTGTCGGCGTCGGGGCGGTGCGAGTCGTTTGGGGGTTGGTTGGGGTTGTTCGCCGGCGGGTCGCTGTCGTCGGTGTGCCCGGCGGGCGCGGTGTCCGATGGTGTGTCGTTGGTGGGGTCGCCGCGGGGTGTGGGCTGGTTCGAGGGTTTCGACGCCGACGGCCCGTACGCGGGCGTGGAACTCTTCGGCGAGCCCGGTGTGGCGGTGGGCGTGTTCGGGGCGTTGGGCGAGTTGGACGTGATCTTCGAGGGCGGCACGTTCAGCATCGACTTCTCCGAGTGCGCGCACCGCGCCGAGGCGGGCTACTCCTCGTGCCGGGTCGTGGCACCGGGAGTGCCGCTGCCGCCGGGCGCCTTGGTGGGCGTCGCCGCCCCCGGAACCGAGGCGTCGCCCCGCGCGATCGCCGGCGCGGGCGCGTCGATTGTGACGCCGGCCGTCGAGCGGGCCGCGCTGGTGGCGCTCTACAACGCCACCGACGGACCGAACTGGACCCACAACACGAACTGGAACACCGCCGCCCCGGTCTTCCTCTGGTCCGGCGTCTCCATCAATAGCGACGGCTCGGTCAGAGAGCTGTTCCTGCACCGGAATGGCCTGTCGGGCACGATTCCCGCCGCGTTGGGTGATCTGGCTGAGCTGCGAAACCTATACTTGGGTCGCAATGATTTGTCGGGGGGTATTCCCTCTGAGTTGGGTGA
>Ga0209021_1001891_pt1 | contig 19536 bp, 16 predicted proteins | sample PinacodermFT_FD_187299 | JGI IMG/M metagenome (GOLD analysis project Ga0209021, IMG submission 187299) | Host-associated microbial community of the marine sponge Aplysina aerophoba from Gulf of Piran - sponge pinacoderm, lysed by freeze-thaw... | ecosystem: Host-associated > Porifera > Sponge >... | reverse complement strand
GTAGTTCACGATGCCCGATGTCGGATCGAATCCACGGAGTTGGACAAGACGGTGCTCTGTCTCCGGAAACTCTTTGGCGGCAAACAGCGCGTTTGCCAGTCCCAGTTGGTAGGAAGTCTCTGTCCGGGAGTACAGCAGGGCGTCTCGATAATGCTCAATCGCCTCGTCGAAGTTTCCTTCCGTCATCAGCGAATTGGCCGACTCGAAGTGCTCCTTCCCGCGATCGCGCCGTTCCTGCTCAAAAGCTCCGGCGAGCAGCGTTGTGAGTGCGAAGCAGCCGATCATCACGGCAAACACGATGACCAGAATCCTGGGCGATGCGCCCTCAGCGATCACGGAGCGGCTCTTGCAGTACGGACACTCTTCACCCGGTCGGACGATTTCGTTCTGGCAGATCTGGCAGGTGAATCGCTGTTGCATGCCGGGATTGCCTCAGGCTATTTCTCAGCATAGGAAACCAGAGGAGCGTGTTCCGATGTGCTCTCGCAGGGATGAAGTCGCTCACGATAGTCGTTGAACCGGAATCGGTTGGGGCAGTGCGGCCTGCGCGATGTTGGCCAAGTGCTCGTGGTGGGTCAGGAAAATCACTTGGCACTTGCGCGCCAGGTGGCCGAGCGCTCGGAACCCGGCCTCTGCGCGCTCGTCGTCGAAGTTGACAAACAGATCGTCAGCGACGAACGGCAGTCCTGGCGCGTTCTCAAGGTACTGCTCCAGGGCTGCAATCCGGACCGCCAGGTACAGTTGATCCACGGTGCCTTCGCTCATTCCGCCCACCTCTACCCGCTCACCTTCCGGCCGCCGTCCGACGAGTCTGCGCCGGTCCTGGTCGTCAAAGTCGATTTCCAAGTTCTCGAATGAGCCCGATGTCAACTCCGAGAACAGGGTCCCGGCCGCTCGCAGCAGGGGCCCTTGCTTCTCGTTGCGATTGCGATCGATTGCCCATCGCACGATCAGCGCGGCAGTGCGCGTCCGGACGTACTGCTCGGCGATCCCCCGCATGTCAGCGAGCGCGCTCTGTCTCACTGTTTCCGCGACTGCTGCGGCGTCGCTGCCTCCGACCGCTTCAAATGCATTGCGCGCCTCGTTCAGCGCGTCCCGAGCCTCCATCAGTTTGGTCTGGATCTGATGGCCTTCTTGGGCCAGCGCCTCCTCGCGAAGAGCGGCTTGGTCCAGATCGACTCCGTCACACTCGGCAATCAGGTCCTCGATCGAGAATCCGTCGCCTTCCTTGCGCAAGGCCGCGAGGGTCTTGTTCCGCTCGAATTCAAGTTTCTGGAGTCGTTCGATTTTCTCGATCTCCTGACGCAATCCGTCGATGTCGGCCGCTCCAGCCGCGGTCTGAAGTCTTAGAACCGCCTCGGCTGCCACCCGTCTTTCGTTTTCCAGCCGGTCGATTCTCTCTTGCAGGGCGGCGATGTCGCTGTCCCTGGCCTCGGCATCCTTGCGCGCTTGCCGTGCGTGCGCCAAGCGTCCGTGCAATTCCAGCACAGCCGCATCCGGATCGCTCTCGCCTAGGTCCGGGGCGATCGACTCTAGCGCAGTCTGGACCGCGCGCTCGAACCCTTCCAGGTCCCGCCTGATCTTCCCGACGCGGCCGATCCGAAGGTCGGCCGCCTTGTCCGCCACGGACCGCGTCTCGTCGATCAGGTCCAACTGCTGCCCGATCGCATCGGGGCCAAGAGATGGGTCGAGTCCCAGGTCGCCGACGGCCGCGGACCACCGGAGCTGCCATTGCTGTGTCTGCGCATTCGCTCGGCTCAGATCCGCGCGCTTGTCCTCGGCTTCATTCTCGACCTTGCGGACCTGAAGTTCCAGGCTGCGCTTCGAGGCTTCGGCCTGCTCGTGTCGGCGGATCACTTCACTCGCGAATTCGAGCAACGTCCGCAAGCCTTGATCGGCCGAGGGGAATTGGTTGGCACTGACCGCGCGCAGTTGCGAAATGATTCGATCGATCGCCTTGGCCCTCTGCTCTTCGAGCGCCGCGGCGCGGCGCTTTGCCTCCGCGTGCTTGCCAGCGCAATCGACCAGGTTCTCGCGGGCGGCCAGCCAAGGCAGCATTTCGTCTGGACTGAGCGGTTCGATCTCTGCGCGTGCCCAGAGTTCATGCCAGTGCGCATCGAAGCAGTCGGATTCTTCCGTAAGCTCTTCCAGTTCCGTCCGAAGTTGCTCAAGCTGCCTTTCGCACTCGGTCGCCGACCGAATCGCTTCAGCGAGGCGAGCCGTCGCCTCGGCCGTCTGGAATCGGCGGTCGACGGTTTCGTCAACAGCCCTCACTGCCGCTTCGTACGCTGCAGCCGTGTCCGGGTGGGCGTCCGAGAATTCCCGGAGGGCTGTATCCGAGACTGGTTCACCGTCCAGGTACTTGCGCCGGATCAAAGACCAGCCCTTGTCTCGTTCGGAGCGCAAGCGCTCGACCATCGTCTCGGAAACGGGTTGCTCGGTCGTTAGAATTCGCTGTTGCAGGTCTCTCTTCCCCGCGAGCTCTCCTTCCGAGGAACGAATTTGCTCTCGGCAGCCGGCGAGTCGTTGATCCAATGTGCGCCGGGCGTCGCGCCTGTCCTGCACGACAGCTACATCCGGCACACCCATCGAGATCGCGGACTCGATCGAATTGGCGAGCGGCCTCATGGAGCGGTAGAGCCGAGTCGACTCTGCTGCGAACCTTGCGACGTCGAGTTCGGCGGCCGTGATTTGTGAGTCGATGTCCCCGGCATCTCGGTTCGTTGCCTTGACGAGCGCGGCGAGGTTTCTCGCGTCTGAGGGCATGCCAGCCGCATCCAGCTGCCGCTCCGCCTCCCTTAGCCGTCCTTCAGCTTCCAAAACGGCCCTGCCAGTTGACTCGGCCCGCTCACGCGCAACGAGGCCTTCGTTCAAGAGGGAACGGGTCTGGGTGACCGCGGTCCGACGCGGAATCCGTTCGATGATCTCCCCGACATCGTTAGCCTGCCAGCCAAATTCGGTGGCCAGGTCCCGGATCCGCGCTTCGGCGGCGGCGAGCTCCGCCTCGCGTTTCGGCAAGTCGGCCCGTTCCTCTTGCATTTGGATGCGCCGATCATTGAGCCGCTCCACGTCCTTTTCCCTGAGCAGCAGGGAGTCATCCCAAGCTAGGCGTCTCCGGGCTTGCTTAGCTCGCTCCAGCATCTCCCCCTGCTCACGCAGGCTGACAGTCGCCAGCATCTCGGCCTGCTCGGCGTTCTCAAGTGTCTTGCGCGCGTCGTCCGGAATCTGTCGGACGCTGCCGAGTTCCGAGATTGCCACCTCCAGAGACGCTTTGTCGCGAACGTAACGGGCGACTCGCCGGATTCGGCTGAGCTTTCGCGACTCCGAGGAGTTGCTGCGCATCGAGCTTAATAGTTCGTCGTACTCGTTTTGGCGTGCCTGGAGATCTCGCTGGAGCTCAAGCCACTTGGACGCGGTCACGGTGTGCTCGCGGAGCGCGGTTTCGGCTCGCTTCAGCCGATCTGCGGCCTTGTAGAATTCCCGCTTCGCGGACCGACGATAGGACCACAACGCGTTGGCTTCTTCGTCCAGAGCCCTCAATCTCCCTTGAAGGTCTTGGATCGCCGAGCCTGCGGAGAACAGCATCGATCCGACCTCGTCGCGATCCTCCAGAATCGCTTGACCGCCCCTGCGCAGGCGCTCGTGGTCCAGGCTGAACATCCGTTCAAAGAACTCCCGGCTGGTACTGCCACGATACGGTTCCAGGGCGTGCTCGCCGGCCGCGATGACGGCATCGTCCGGTCCGAGCAGTGTGTTCTTGACGCCCTTGCGCCGGCGGACTTCCATTCGCTGCTGGTCTGCTTCCAGAACTGCTCCGAGCTTCATGCTGGCGTACTTGTGCTGAAAGTCCTGGGTGGACCGTTGCGGAATGCCGAAAAGAAGGTCGCCTAGAGCCTCCATCATTGTGGACTTGCCCGCTTCGTTCGGTCCCACCACCAAATGGATATCGGGCTGGCCCCCCGGCATCTCCAGGCTGGCATCAGTGAAGCGGCCGTAACGGATCAGGTCGAGGCGCTTGATTCGCATTGCTCAGTCTTCGTCTCCCGCCAGCCGCGCCCTCGCGAACGGACCCGCCAATTCGATGACGCGAGCGTAGTCCCGCTCAGCGGCCGCGCCTAGCAGCGGATCTTCTGCTTGGTCGCGAACCTCCGGCGGCAGCGCCGAGACGAGCGCTCCGATATCCCGTTTCACCTGGTCCTGCAGCGAGTGGTCTTCGAGAGCGTCCGCCAGGTCGCCAAGCGCGTCCTCGAGGACAGGGTCGGCTCCAGCGCCCAGATCAGGGGCGGTTGCGGTCACGACACGCTCGACCCATGCCTGCTCCTCGCCCAGGCCCTGGGCGGCAGCCCGGGACTCCGCCAGAAGCCACTCTTGGTGCCCCAGAATCTCGTCGTGGATCCTGGTGCGTCCTGTGATTTGAATTCGGCAAGCGAGCAGGCGCCCGTCCGATCTCTCCGCGACGGCGCCTTCCACGGCATCTCGGATGCGTTGGGAAATGTCCTGCCGGGTCTCGCAACCTCTCGCCGACACTTCGACCATCGTCCATCGCACGACATCGATGTGGAACGGAACCAGCTCCGTGATCTCACCGTCCTCGACCGTTACGAGAACGGCCCCTTTCGGCCCGGTCTCCTTGATGTGGCGGCCTTGGATGTTGCCCGAATACACGACATACGGGCGCTCGTGACGCACGCTTGCGTGGTGAACGTGGCCAAGGGCCCAATAATCGTACCCTTTGCTTGTCAGTTCGGAAAGCGTGCAGGGCGCGTAGTTCTGGTGGCCTTCCTCGCCGCCAAGGCCAGTGTGCAGAATGCCGATGTTCAGCGCGTCCGGAACTGGCTCGGGATATCGGCGGGCCAGGTTCTCGCTGACATCCCGCTGCGCGAAGCTCTGTCCGTGCAAGGCAACGCCTAACTCCTTGATTTGAACTGTTTCCGGTTGCTTGTGAGAGAACATCGTCACGTTCTCGGGCAAACTGAGCCTGCGGGTGATCACGCTCTGCGCGTCGTGGTTGCCCTGGACCAGGAACACGGGGATGCCCGCCTTGCGCAGCAGGCCCATCTGTCCGACGAAGAACAGCCCCGTCTGGTAATCTCGCCAGTTCCCGTCGTAGAGGTCTCCTGCGATGACCAGGAATGCAGCTTCCTCTTCGATCGTTCGGCTGACAAGCGCCTCGAGTGCGGAACGGGTAGCTGACTGGATTGCCTCGACGGCGCTCCCCTCCAAGCCGGCTAGGCCCTTCAGAGGGCTGTCTAGATGGATGTCGGCTGCATGGACGAAACGAAACGATCTCATGGATTCACTGCTGCCCGTTGAGGCCAGGGATCGGATGCCCACCCGGCATGCGCTCGGCTAGGGAACGGCCATGGCTCCAGCCCACATGCGAACAGTTACTGGACAGTCCTGAGTCTGGCATGGGCTCCGTTGGATTGCAAGCGCGCTCGGCAGCGGAGCGTTCATCGCGGACTTGAGGTCGTTGTGTACTTGCGGAGATCGGCCGGTGTGACAGTACTGGTGTTCATTGACCTGAGCACGGGGGAAGAGATCGATCGCACGCTGGAAGCAGCCGAGTGGCGGCGGCGGACCGTAGAGCGCGAAAAGCAGCCAGCAGAGCGCGAAAAGCAGGCATTACAGCAGCGAGTCAGTGCAGGAGAGCAGCGAGCGAATGTGGCGGACGAGAGAGCGCGGACACTGGAGGAGTGACTCCGGGCTCTGACGGCCCATGCCCCCCGCTGGAACGTGACCCTTAGAGTCGAGGCGCCGTCCCGCAAAATCGTCCTTCTATCGTGAGGATGAGGGTCGGTGCCTCACTATGCCTCGGCTCGTACCCTTAACCTTCCATCTAGACCCGCAATCCACAAGTCTCGGGATCATGGCGTTGATGATCGACGTCGGTTTCCGAGCATTCCATGTCTGCCCATGTTGGTCTGAGCGTGCCTCGCTAGACCCCCTCCCAGTACGACACCGTGTTGACAGCAGGCTCCTCGCCAATCCCGGGCCCGTGTTTGACTGCGTCGTTGGTGCCTCAATACCCCTCCGCGAAGCGGGCCTTGGGGAGCTTGAACAGTGAAAGCAAATCCTCGGCACCGCAGTGGGCGACTCCATTCAGGCTGAGACCGACGCGCTGCTGCGCCGCCGCGAGGAAGCATTGCCTGACCTGGAGGACATCGAGACCGCCGCGCGATGGAGACAGCGACCCGACGATGAGAACACTGCAGGATTCTCGTTACCGTTGGAGCGAGGGACCGGGACTTCTTGCAATCTCTCACCTGAGCTTGCCGGTGGCCGCGAATGCTGCGGGTGTGCTCTGTTTGGGACATAATGCGAGGTGTTGTCCAGAATCCCGACGACGCGTACTTCAACTCATTCGCGGTGGAGCACGGTCGTTCTCCCTGATGCCCGGGTCTGCGGGCTCACCAAAGGACCTGCCTAGGTTCTCGCTCTCGGAAACCCTAGTACGTATGGAAACTGCCATCGAGATGACGGGTGTCACCAAGACATTCGGCAAGACGACCGCTGTGAACGACCTGGACCTCAAGGTGCCGAGGGGTGGGCTATACGGATTCATCGGGCCCAACGGCGCCGGCAAGACTACCTCGATCCGAATGATCCTGTCGATCCTGTTTCCGGATTCGGGAGCCATATCGGTGCTGGGCCGTTCGTCGGCCCTAGACGCCAAGGACCGGATCGGCTACTTGCCGGAAGAGCGGGGCGTTTACAAGAAGATGAGGGTTCGGGCGTTCCTGCGATACATCGCGCGCCTCAAGGGCCACGACGGTTCAGATCTGGACCATCGCATCTCCGAGTGGCTGGACCGGGTTGGCCTTCCTGGAATCGGTCCCAAGCGACTGGAGGAACTCTCAAGAGGGATGTCGCAGAAGATTCAGTTCGTGTCGGCGGTCATTCACAAGCCGGATCTGCTGATTCTGGACGAACCCTTCAGCGGCCTCGATCCGATCAGCGTACGGACGCTTCGCGAACTGATCCTGGACGAGCACAATCGTGGAGCCACCGTCGTGTTCTCCACCCACGTCATGCCTCAAGCGGAGGAAATCTGCGAGCAAATCGTGATGATGCACAGGGGCAGGAAGGTTCTGGATGAGGCCCTCTCTGCAATCCGCAATCAGTACGACCCGCGAGTAATTCAATTCGAACCGCTGGATCCTGACGTCGACACCGCGACTCTGGTTTCGATACCAGAAGTCGAACGGTTGCAGAGCAGGGATCGAGGTCTGGAGATCACGCTTCGGGAAGGGGCGGATCCGACCGCAGTGATGCACCGTCTCATCGACACGGCGCCTGCTGCGCGGATTCAACTGTCCCGGCCTCGACTCGAGGACCTGTTCATCGAGTTGATTGCAGACAAGACCTCCGCAGGCGAAGAGGATCGGCTCCGCACGGAACTCCGCAACGCCGCAGCGAAAGGCGCGGCAGCATGAACCGCATTCTCCGAATAGCTCTGCGCGACTTCTTGGCCACGGCAGCCACGAAGGGATTCATCATCGGTCTGCTCTCGACTCCGGTTATCGGCGCGGCCCTGGTTGTGCTGGGCCCCCGGCTCTTCCTTGACCAGGACTACCAGATTGAAGGCGAATATGCCGTTGTTGATCCGACAGGTCTCGTGCTGCAGGAAATGAATCACCTGCTCGATCCGGAAATGATTTCGGAGCGACGACTCGAGGAGTTCCGCCGAGGCATGGACCAAGCGCCCGAAATCGCGCGCGACTTCGCCGAATCGACCCTCCGGGAATCGATGGACGAAGCCCTCGGGCCGGCGCCCGACATTCGGTTGGCCGCCTTACCCGCCGACACGGATATCGAAGCCAAGAAGTCCTGGCTGAATGAGGAATCTGAGGGGATGCGCCACACCGCGCTGATTGTGATTCACCAGAACGCCGTGCAAGCATCCGGCCCCGAGCCCGGGCTTGGGGCCTACGACCTCTACGTTCCTTCAGGTCTCGACGATCGGGACCTGGACTTCATACACGACACTGTTCGGGAAGCGATCCTGGGTGCGCGCATTTCGGCACAGTCCTTGGATCGCGCTGTCATTGACTCCCTTACCCGCGTCCCTCGGCAGCGCTCGACAACCATTAGCCCAGAGGCGGAGCGGCAGACCGTCGGCGGTTTCAGTTTCATCCTACCGGCGGTTTTCATGATGCTGCTGTTCGTCGGGATCATGACCGGCGGGCAGATCATGCTGACCTCAATGATCGAGGAGAAATCGAGCCGCGTCGTCGAGGTTCTCCTGTCGGCCGTGTCACCGATGGAACTCATGGCCGGAAAGCTGATCGGAAGCGTGGCTCTCAGCTTGGTCGCAATGGGCCTCTACATCGTTTTCGGACTCATTCTGCTGTCGTTCTTTTCGCTATTCAACCTTCTTGACCTCTGGTTGATTTTCTATCTCTTGATCTTTTTCCTGATTGGATTCTTCGTGATCGGCTCCCTGATGCTGGCCGTCGGAGCCTCCGTTAATACCGTCAGCGAGGCCGGCCAACTCCAGACTCCGGTGATGCTGGTCCTCATGATTCCCTTGTTCATCTGGCCTGCGGTGTCTCGCAATCCGAACTCGATGCTTGCGGTTGTCGTAAGCCATCTTCCGCCCATCAACTCGTTTGGGATGCTAGTCCGAATGGCATCGAGCCAACCGCCGCCGTGGTGGGAGGTCTGGCTGTCGATCGGGATTGGCGTCGCGTCGGTGTTCGGGGCTGTCTGGGTGGCGGCGAAGGTCTTCCGAATCGGGTTGTTGATGTACGGGAAACCGCCGAATCTGAGGACCCTGTTCCGATGGGTTCGTGACGCTTGAGCACACATCATCGGCGCGTCGCTCTGACCGTTCATTCCCAGAGGGCTGACACGTTGGAGCGTCCCGTCCGGCGGCCTCTGGAGGAGTGCCGGAACGTGCGCTCGTTTCCGAATCCCAAGTTTCGAGACGGGGCCAGTTCGACGAGTGCCAAACACGATGGCATGCAAGAACACTGCCTGCAAGTCGGCCTACGGAACGGGTCCAAGACGCGCTTGGACGCACTGGATCGTCGACGGGGCCATTCCATCCTCGCCGCATGCTCAGTGGTCGATTTGGGGCCTTGTGGGCCTAGCTGTCAACTCAGACCACTCCATCTCAGTGCGCTGACATGTACGCGTGGGAGGGCAAGCCCGCGGACTTCTGCGGTTCCTTCTCCAGAGGTCGAATGGCAGGAACGGAAACGCATTCCCAGGGGCACGGAGGAATCTCAGAACATGCGCTCGGCTGGCCTGAGCGTGCCAAAGGACCCCACGTTTGCGATCGCCAGGCTTATCCGGATCTGGTTGTCGCTACGGGCATTGCCAATCGAGAGCCTGCGGAGTTCGACGCTGAACCCACAGCAGTCCGTGTTGTACGTGATTTGCGAGATCGAGTACAGAAAAATCGATTGCCGGTAGTCGTACACGTTGTGCAGGGAGATGTTCCAGCCGCGTCGGTTGTAGTCACCGTAGCGAGCGCCTACCAAGAGTTGGTTGGCCGGCGGAGTGATCCGGCTCGGCACCTTAACCGCCCGATGGCCCGCAGTGACCGCAATCCTGGGACTGACCTGTACCGACGCGTCCGCCGTCGTGTTTGCCAGCTTGCCTCGGAGCGGGTCGTAGTCGTTTCGCCAGCGCAGATTCCAGCGAGGGCCGGGCGACAGCTTCAGAGAGGTCGCGACCGGGGAGTAGTTGCGGGCTTCCGAGAGAAACGCAAACGGTGAGAAGTCGAGCGTGGACTCCAGAACGTTGCGGTCTCCGGGCACGATGGCACCGCCAAATTCGGGTTCAAAGTAACGGCGTTGCCAGACCTCGAGACTGGCGATCTCCCGGACGCGTCCCGTGGAGTCGTTCTTCGCGTAGAGCCGGTTGGTCACCGAGACTTCGGCTTCATTCGTGTTGTGGACCAAGTCGCGCGCGTCGAAGCGGATCGCGCTGTCGAAGTCCTCGACGCCGCGCGTGTACCGGTAGCGCAGGCGTGGCTCGATCACGTGCTTGACTCTGTCACCCAGCCACTTCGGGGCTCGGAAGACCCGCTCGAAAGCCGGAGCAGCCACGTCGACTGCGATTTCGCCCGTTCGCCGGTAAAGGTTCTCGCCCCGCAGGCCGTCGTCCGTGCGGCGCTGCCCGTAGGCAAACGCCCGCGCGCCCAGCGTCGGCGTGACCGTGAATCCCTTGAACGAGAGCCTCGTCGAGACCCTCGGGAAGAACATTCCGCGCTGCACGAACCGCCGGGTTTGGAAACTGCGCTGGGTACGGCTGATCAGGTCCAGCGATGAGTTGAAGCTCAGCCATAGCGGCAGCTTCGAGCTTCCAAACTGTCGCATGCGGCTATTGAACTCGATGCTTGGAAGCTTGCGAATCACGATATTGTCGTCCCGCGTAACGCTCTGAAACTGCACGTTGCGCAGCAGAGCCGCGTTGAAGGAAAACGTGGAGAAGTTCTTCGTCAAGAACCCGATCGAGCGGATCTGGGAGAACACGGCTTCCTCGTACGACTGGGTGAACGCCTGCCGGAACTCAAGCGAACTCAGGTAGTGGAGGTCGGCCACGCCGCGCCAACCATCGCCGAACACTATCTGGCCCTTCATGTCGAACGAATTGCCGCCTTGCTTCAGCCGGGACCCGTCCCCGAGTTCACGCCCCCGGTCCCGCATGTCGAAGAAGATTGCGCTGAAATCCGAATTCTTCGTGGGGCGCCCACGGAGGCTGGCGTTGGTGGCGAATCCGCGAGACGTGTATAGCGTTCCGCCGAACGTCAGGTCATAGCTGCGGTTGATGGCCCAGTAGTAGGACTGCCCGAGAATCCGCCCGAAGCGTGAACTGTTGCCGACGGTTGGCGTCAGCAGCCCGCTCTGACGTGGCATCCGCTTCAGGGACTTTCGGAAATACGGGACATACAGCAGCGGGATTCCGCGCAGACGGAGCACGCCATTCCTCACCACCGCGGAGTTGCCGAGCTCGAGTTCCGCCCGCGATGATCGCAGCGTCCACCAAGGGCTTTGGGGATCGCAGTTCGTTACCCGTCCGTCATGGATCGTGTAGTGATTGCCGGCCTTGTGCACAACGCGCGCCTCGAACTGGAAGGGATTGTCTGTGGTGAGGATTCTCGCGCCGCCCTGGCTCGCGGACGATGCTCTCCCTCGGGCATCGTAGAATGTGCCGAGTTCCGTCAGGGTGTTGTAGGACATCGTGGAAGCCTGCAAGTCCTGCTCGCCGTTTAGGGTGCGGTAGTGGACATTGCCTCGTGCCTCGACGCCTCCGCTGGCTTCGTCGTACTCCAATTCGTCGGCAGTCAGCACGACGCTCTTATAGCGCAGTTCCACATCTCCGACCGCCCGCCGGAGCGCACCATCCTGGAACTGCGAGTGCGCACGGATTTCCACCGCAGCGCGCGGGGCGGGGAATCGCGATTGAGAGGGAGCGGGCGAAGTATCGGGAGGCGTTTGCCCGCTCGCGACTGCAAGGCATCCGCCGAGAGCGACTAGCCAGCGGTTCAATGGACGGCTTGCTCGCACTCCGAGTTTGCAACGTAGCACGCGCCGAAACGCCCCTGCAAGAGAAGTGCAAGACCACGCCTCAAGATGGAGTCCCGGTTTGGGGCACTCTGGCACCGCGCAGGAGGCCTGACAGCTTGCCACCGCATCGACTGCGCGAAGCCTCGTACCGTGCCTCGATGCGCTACGGCGCGGTTGCCCGGGTCCGCGCCTACCCGCTGCACTGGCCGCAGCGGCGTGCTGGCTGCCGAGCGTCCTCTGCCGGGTTGTGGGCGCTTGGCCGGATTGAGAGTGTCCAGGCGTGATCTGGTACGGTTTCTGAATGCTGTTCCGTTGCGTTTTCGCCCTCTGCATGGTCTGCGCGGGCCTGTCCGGCCAAGACAAGCTCAACGTCTTGTTCATTGCGTCCGACGACATGAACAATGACTTGGGAACGTACGGCCATCCGGTCGTTCAGACACCGAACTTCGACCGCCTAGCCCGGCTCGGCATCCGCTTCGACCAAGCCTACTGCAACTACCCCGTCTGCAATCCGAGCCGGGCTTCGTTGATGACCGGGCTCTACCCCGATCAGACCAAGGTGCGCAACAACGGGGTGCACTTTCGCAACAGGATTCCCACCGTAAAGACGCTTCCGCAGATGTTCAGGGAGAACGGCTACTTCGTAGCTCGCGTCGGCAAGATCTACCACTACGGGGTTCCAGGAAACATCGGCGAGGACGGTTTGGACGACCCGGCTTCCTGGGACGCAACCGTCAATCCGCGCGGCCGTGACAAGTGGGAAGAGGACCGGATCTACAGCATCGATCCCGTCACCGGGAGTCTCGGAGGAACCCTGAGCTGGATGGCACAGGACGGCACTGACGACGAGCAAACGGACGGAATTGGCACGACTGCGGCGATCGAGCTGTTGAGACAGTCGCGGGACAGGCCGTTCTTCCTCGCGATCGGCTTTTATCGCCCGCACACTCCCTATGTCGCACCGAAGAAGTATTTCTTCCAATATCCCTTGCGACTGATTCGCCTGCCCGCCGAGCCGTTGGACGACCTCGTGGACATTCCGCCGGCCGCATGGGTGGACCGGCCGTTCCAACTCAACCTTTCCAAGAATAAGCAGCGGGAAGCAATCCAAGCGTATTATGCTTCGATCACTCTTGTCGATACTCTGCTCGGTCGTCTGCTTGACGAACTGGAACGCTCGGGTCTAATGGACCGGACACTGATCGTGTTCTGGTCGGATCACGGGTATCACATGGGCGAGCACAAGCTTTGGCAAAAGACCACGCTGTTCGAGAACTCGGCTCGCGTTCCGTTCTTGATCGCTTCGCCAAACCATCGCAAGACTGCGGGCTTGAGCACGAAGTCGCTCGCGGAACTCGTGGACGTATACCCCACGTTGGCCGACCTCTGTGGGCTGGACCCGCCGGAGCATCTTGTGGGTCGCAGCCTCGTTCCGATCATCGAGGACCCAACGCAATCAGTCCGTGATTCGGCCCTGACGACCTTTGACACGCATGACCGCGTCAACGGTCGGCGCCCCTTGCGGCCACGGACGGTGGGGTACACGGTCAGGACGGAACGATGGCGCTACACGGAGTGGGGGCCGGATGGCAGGTACGGCGCCGAACTCTACGACCACTGGCATGATCCCAAGGAATTCGTGAACCTCGCTCTCGCGCCTGGCGAGAGGGAGACCGTTGCCCAGCTCAAGGAACTACTAAAGGAACGGATCGCCGAAGCGACCCGCGATCCCGGCTTGTAGCTTTCCGCACCATGGCTTTCGGGAGTTCTGTGGTATACCTTGGCGGGGCTCCGGTGGCCTTCGGGAGCGACGACGCGAATGCAGAGAAAGACTCGACTACCTGATCGGCGCGCCTTCATGGCCGCGATTTCGGCATTTCCGGCGCTCGGAATCGCGCAGGGTGCGGAGGAGGGGTTCGTGCCCCTATTCAACGGAGAGGACTTGACGGGATGGGATGGTGATCCGTTCCTTTGGAAAGTTGAGAACGGGATGATTGTCGGCAGATCGCCCGGTATCGGTTACAACGATTTCCTGACGACGGCCAAGGAGTATAAGGACTTCGTGTTGCGGTTCGAGATCCACTTGTTGAACGACGTCGGCAACAGCGGGGTCCAGGTCCGCAGCCGCCGGGTGCCGGGCTCCATGGAGATGATTGGATACCAAGCCGACGTCGGCCCGTCTTGGTGGGGCAGCCTCTACGACGAGTCTCGGCGGCGCGTCACTCTTGCCAAGCCCTCCGAGGCAACTCTGCACCGCGCACTCAATCCCGACGCATGGAACGAGTACGAGGTGCAGGCGGTCGGAAAACGCATCGTCCTGAAGCTAAACGGAACCGTCACGGTGGACTACACCGAGGATGACGACGCTATCGAGCAGACTGGTTTGATCGGGCTCCAAGTGCATTCCGGACCGCCCTTGGAAGTGCGTTTCCGCAACATTCGCATCCAGCAGCGATAGCTCGGTCTAGAGGTGGACCGGGAGGTGGGTCATCTCAAATGGCTCCCGCACCATCGCTTCGGGGTGTTCTCACGGAATGCGTTTCGACCGTAGTGGCGCGGTCTGCCAGGGTCTCGGCGCCGGGCCGTCGAGCAATCTGCTGACTTCGGGTCATTTCAGTCCCTGCGGGTGCTGAGCCACTCTTGCATGGTGTCTTGATTCCTGCCCGTGGCGTTGCGATCGGGTTGGGGCGCACCGCGCGGCAAGGCTGCCCAACAGCGGGAGCTTGAATTCCTTTCCGTGCCATGCGCGGTACGCGGCTAGAATTAGCGCAGTAAGGAAGGCGATCGCGAGGGCCAACGGGAGTACGAACCAAAGAACGGCGGAGGGCGACTGGACGCCGAGCAGGGAGTATGACAGGGTGCTGACGAAGGCAATCGCGGCTGCTACCGCCGCAAGCGTCACGAACAGGCATTGGTAGCTATGGAAGCGCACGAAGCGGCTATTGCTCATGGGCGGGCACAGCAAGAAGAACAGCGCCACGAGGGGCGTGAGGTATGCCAACGCCCCCATGTGCGATTCGGTGATGGCTCCGAACTCCGCTCTGCCCGCGGGCTCGCTCTTCCGCTCGCCCGCTGACATCGGTCCCGCCCAGCGCTTGGGAAGATCTGGCTCGACCGGTGCGCCGCACCGGCCGCAGAAGTGCCCATGGCCCAACTCCGCGCCGCATTGAGTGCAGAAGTGCATGCCGATAGTGGTCCCGAATCAACTCTTGGGAGTAGTATAGGCCCTATGCGAGTCCTCCGATCGGGCAGGCAAGCGCTCTGATGGAATGTTGTTCCTTGCCGCACTTCTCGTCTTGCCGATAGCCGCATTCGGAACGGAGATCGTTGCCCATCGCGGAGCCTCGTACAGTGCTCCGGAAAACACACTTCCGGCTGTGCTACTCGGCTGGGAGAGCGGTGCGGATGCCGTTGAAATCGATATTCACAGGACTCTTGACGGACGGATCGTCGGGATTCACGACAAGGACACCAAGCGAACCACCGGGCAGGAGGGACTGGTCGCGCAACTGTCCCTGGCGCACTTGCAGTTGCTCGATGCGGGTGCATGGAAGGGTCCGCAATGGAGGGAAACCCGGATTCCCACTATTGAGCAAGTGCTTAGCACTGTTCCTCCCGGCAGGACCCTCGTGATCGAGATCAAATGCCCGATCGGAGTCCTGCCTGAGCTCGAACGCGTCTTGGACGCTTCGGGCAAGCGAGACCAAGTAATGCTCATCGCGTTCGACTACGAGACGATTGCCGAGGCGAAGAGGCGCATGCCGGAATTGCGGTCCTGCTGGCTCTATGGATTCTCCGGCACGGAGGCCGCACGCTACAAGATTGCCGGTCCGGAGAGCTTACTCGAGAGGGTTGGCGAGGCTGGCTTGGACGGGCTTGACGTGAAGCATGATGGGCCGTGGGTCGAAGACCTGTCGCGGTCCCTGGCGGCTCTGGGCAAGGTGCTCTACGTATACACGGTCAATGACCCCGGCAAGGCACGCTGGCTCAGAGACATTGGCGTAACGGGAATTACGACAGACCGGCCGGGTTTCCTGCGCGAGGCACTGGCCGGCGAGTGAAATGGAACGTTTCGGGCAAGAACCGTATCGCGTGCGCCGACTGGTGCCGACAAGTTGGTCCCGGTCCAGTCGATGAATCGCTCGTTACTGACGAAAATCGCGTGCTTGGGCGTCGCCGCGGGCGTAACCTCGCTCTTTTTCATCCAATACTGCGACCTGCTGTTCGACTGCGGATGCCAGGCCCATTGGGCGGCGGCGGCGGACTATTGCAACATCCACAATGTCGAACCTCCGCATTGCCCGTGGTGCAGAGAGGACAGCGTGAGTGGCCGGTGGTTCTTCCGGCTTACCATCGCTTCGCAGGCGATCCTTGCGCTGTGGCCTGGCAGGCTGGGTCGTATCCGGGCGGCGATGGTCTTCCTTGCGTTCCCCGTCGTCGGGGCGGTTGGCGCGATTGCCGCTGGAATGGCGACAGGGTATTGGATGTAGGCGCTCCGAGGTGACGCGGAGGCTCGCTGCATCAGCGGGAACTGCCTGCCAGGGCCCAGCCTGGGGTTACACGGTGCTTGGCACTACAAACGGGTGCCGATATCGCCGTGTTAACAGGGCGTTGGCCATCCCGTTTCCCACGAACAAGCCTGTTTCAGCATCGACATGCAACTGCTGCTGGCAGCGGTAGCTGATGTTGCCCAGGTGGCAAAGGTTCGCCGCGGCGACACCGATCTGGATGTCGGCGTTCAGCGCGTACTGGTTGCGGGAGCGCACCGCCTCGATGAAGTTCGCCATGTGCGGCTTGGGATCCCAGATCCGCTCCTCGTGGGGCTGCTCTTCGTGGGTCTTCTCCCGCTCGTCGCCCAGGAAGATCCGGAATCCGTAGGGGTCGACCACCATGTAGCCCTGGTCGCCAAAGAAGATATTGCCGACGTAGCTGGCACCGCGAAGGGGCGCTCCTCCTTCGTTGGGGCTGGGGAGATTTCGGACGTCAAAGACAATCTCGGAGCCCCCGAAATTGAAGTGCGCCTGCTGCGTGTTCGGCGTCTCTTGGTCGTCCTTCCAGACGAACTTGCCGCCGGTCGAGGTGACTGTCTTGGGTGCGGCGTACTCGCCCAGACCCCAGCGGCAAATGTCCATTTCGTGGACGCCTTGGTTGCCGATGTCGCCATTGCCGGTGTCCCAGAACCAGTGCCAGTTGTAGGCGAAACGGTTTTTCGTGTAGGGACGCATCTGGGCGGGTCCCAGGAAGGTCTCCCAGTCCAAGCCGGCAGGAACCGGTTGCTCGGGAGTGCGGCCGATCGACTTGCGACGGCGAAAGCATAGTCCGCGCGCCATGTAAACCTTGCCGATCGCCCCCTCCCTCAGCATTTCCATTGCCCGGCGCTTGTGTCCGATCGACCGGCTTTGGGAGCCAACCTGAACCATTCGCCTGTACTTCCGGGCTGCCTTGACAGCTTGCTCGCCCTCGAACACGTTGTGGTTCGCAGGTTTCTCGACGTATACATCCTTCCCGGCCTGGCAGGCCCAGATTGTCGCCAGCGCATGCCAGTGGTTCGGCGTTGCGATCGAGACCGCCTGGACCTCGTTGTCCTCGAACAGTGCTCTCAAGTCGGAGTATTCCCTGGGCGCGTGGCCTTGAAGCTTGCGCACGATGGCGGAGGCTCGTTCTCGGGCTTCCTGGTTCACGTCGCAGATCGCCGCCAGCCGTGTTCCCGGCACCTCCGAGAAGTACTGGAGGTGTCCTCGTCCCCGGCCACCTGTGCCGACCACTGCGAGATTCACGGTGTCGTTGGCACCGAGGACCGGAACTGCCCGGGTTGCTACGGTCGCAGCGGCACCCTGCAAGATGCGTCTGCGGGTCGTATTGGTCATGGCGTTCAGCGTACTACAGCCAAACCGCCCACGGCCTGTGCTACGTTCAGTTCCTTGTTGCTTGCACGCCCCTTAATCGTCTGCCTACTGGCGACCGGCTTGGGTGCCGATACACCCGATATCCTGGCTGGGCGCCGGGTCGACTCGGAGATCAGGGTCTCGTCGCGCCTAGAAGCCGACCTGCGGACCCTTTGCGACGGGATTGGATCTCGGATGTCGGGGACACCGGGCATGCGCCAGGCCTTGGATTGGGCGCGGACGGCATTCATCGAGGCAGGCTTGGCCAACACCGCGCTCGAACCCGTGGCAATGCCCTTCCGGTGGGAGGAAGGCGAGACTCGACTCGAAGTGATCGCGCCCTATTCGTTCGGTGTGCGGGTGGCTGCGGCGGCGAAGGCCCCGGCGGTCCCTGAAGCGATTGAAGCGAGTCTGCTGGATGGGGGTTCCGGAAGGCCCGGAACCATCTCGGATGCAGAGAATCGATTTCGTGGGGCGGTGCTGATTGTCGAGTTGGACCAAGTCGATTCCTTCGACGATCTCGCACGTGAGCAGCGGGATGCGATGATCGCCATTCGCGAGGCGGCCGAAGTTGGGGCTCAAGCGGTGCTGTTCATCTCGACGCGCCCCGGCCTATTGCTGTACCGGCACGTCAACAGCGTCTCAGGCCACCTCGACCCCATTCCCTCAGCACTGGTCGGCCGGTCCGACGGGATGCGAATGCTGCGGCTCTTGCGGTCTGGTGAATCCATCCGGGTCCGCTTCTCGATGCCCAATCGAATCGGAGAGGCGTACGAGACCGCCAATGTCGTCGCTGAGATCCCGGGACGGGAACTGCCGGAGGAGATTGTCTTGCTGGGGGCACACCTTGATTCCTGGGACATGGGAACGGGCTGCATGGACAATGCCGCGAACGCTGCCCTGGTAGTGCACGTGGCTCGGTCGATTTCGCGGGCCAGCGCGCGTCCGAGGCGGACCGTACGGTTCGCCCTGTTCGGGGGAGAGGAGTTCGGCCTCTTCGGATCTCTGGCTTACGCTGAGCAGCACCGGTCTGAACTGGACCGGCACGTCGCGACCGTCGTGCATGACATGGGTGCCGGCCCTCTTCTGGGCTACGCCAGCGGAGGCCGCGCGAAACTTGTGCCACAGGTCGAATCAATCCTTCGCTCGGCCGAGCTGGCCGGCGCGTTGCGCCACACGGACGAAGCCCACTTCATCAGCGACAATTTCACGTTCACGCTGCGAGGGGTGCCGTCGCTATTCGCGGTGCAAGACACGTCTGGCTTTTTCCTTGGGTACCACGCCGAATCCGACACGCTCGACAAGGTGCGCGTCAAGGATGTTCGGGATGCAGCGTCTGTAGCCGCCGCTCTCACCCTCGGCATCGCGAACCAGCCCGAGCGGTTCGGTGAGCGCCTGCCGGATGGTGTTGTCCGGGCGTGGCTCCGTCGAGAGCGACTCGACCGGCACCTGCGTTTTCTCGGTGTCTGGGACTCGTGGTACGAGCGAGCCGAGGACGGCGAGCTTGGAGCGGAGTGAGGTGGCGGAGGCCGGCTGGTTCGGGCGGGACTGCAATATTGACTCGATCTGTGCAGTTCTTGAATGCTGCCCGATCGGTTGGGCGGGATTATGATCGAGACGCAAATCTTGCTTGACGTGCCGCGGAGCAGCTTCGATCGGGCCTTTCCTGACCACCGTCAAACGATCTTGGGTCGCGTAGCATACGGCGCTGGCTTACAATCAGGCGTTGGCACAGTTCTAGGCGAATCTTGGCGCGGGTGTGTGGCGTAGGAGTAGGGCGTAGACAGGAGATTGGAGCGGGCGAAGACCCTATGCAGCCGTGCCAGCGGAAAGTTTCGTGAGAGCGGGCGTGAGGAATCCCGCCGTAACAAGCCTTGTTCATGAGCTCGACCGAATTACGACGTATCTCGGACCGGCAGCCTCATCGGAGTTGTCGGACAAACGGTCACTCCCCCGGCGCGCGAGTTGTACAGGAGATGCAGATCATGTTGAGCGTTAGGGGTCCCCGACTCTATGGCCTTTCCCCTTGAGCCGCAGGAAGGTTTGGCAGTGCCCGGACGCGACGAGCGGCGGGAGCGGGCCCGCTGCATGCGAGAACTGCTCCGTGAGTTGGAAACCTTGGCGGAGACGGT
>Ga0209021_1001887_pt1 | contig 19574 bp, 16 predicted proteins | sample PinacodermFT_FD_187299 | JGI IMG/M metagenome (GOLD analysis project Ga0209021, IMG submission 187299) | Host-associated microbial community of the marine sponge Aplysina aerophoba from Gulf of Piran - sponge pinacoderm, lysed by freeze-thaw... | ecosystem: Host-associated > Porifera > Sponge >... | reverse complement strand
GGCGTTCCAAGCCGTTTTGGCGGTGAAGGCGATGTGCCTGGTCCGGTTCCGCGACGCTGCGCGCCGTTCGGTGCGTCCAGGCTGTCACCTGCTGGACAAGCCACTGCGACAGAGTGGGTTACGACCCATTGCGGTCCGCCCCGGGCCGTGAGTATGAGAAATCCGGGCTATACGCGCTCGAGGTGCGCGAACTCGAGGACGAGCCGGCGCCGGCCGTGGTAGCGGAACAGGACGGAAAGGCGCTTTCCGTCCGAATCCACCGACTCCACCCGTCCAACCCCGAACTTGGGGTGGCGCACGGTTTCGCCCTTGCGGAACGGGCCGGCGGTGGGAGCGGTTGCGATGGGGAGCGTCCGCGTCTCCTTGCGCGGGGCGTCGAGCAGGTCCCGGGGGATCTCGCCCAGAAACCGGGAAACGCGCCCGCGTGACCGAAGATACGGAGCCCCGCCGGGCGCCGCCGAAAGCTGCAGGCGTTTCCGCGCCCTCGTCATCCCCACGTAGAAGAGGCGCCGTTCCTCTTCGAGTTGAATATCCGACTCGAGCGAGAACGCGTGCGGGAAAAGCCCCTCCCAGAGACCGGCCAGGAAGACAGAGTCGAACTCGAGCCCCTTGGCGGCGTGGACGGTCATCACCATCACCGGCGGAACACCGGGATCCGCCCCTTCCTCGGGCATCAGGTCTTCCGCGGAGAGCAAGCTCACCTGGTCCAGAAAGGCATCCACGGTTCCGTCCGGGTTCGACCGTTCGAACTCCCGGGCGGCGTTCCGGAGTGACAGGAGGTTCTCGAAGCGCTCCCGGTCGTTCTCTTGGAAGAAGGGTCCGAGACCGGTATCCGCGATCGCCGATTGAACGACCGTCTCCGGCCCCCGCGGGAGGGCGCGGCGCACCGCGGCAATCCCCTTGACGAAGGCCTGGAGTCCGCCCAGGGCCCTTGCCGGGAGGCCCCGCTCGGCCACAATGCGATCCGCCGCCGCCAGGAGGGACGTCTTGTCCACGGTCGCGCGCTCGTTGATCCGCTGCAGCGATTTCGGTCCCACGCCGCGGGGAATGGCCGCCACACCCCGGCGAAAGGCGGAGTCGTCGTCGGGGTTCGCCGCCACCCGGAGGCAGGCGAGCGCGTCCAGCACCTCGCGGCGCTCGTAGAAACGGAGCCCGCCGACAACGACATGGGGAACGCGGTGCGCCGCGAACGCCTCCTCGAAGGCCCGCGTTTGCGCGCGCGTCCGCAGGAGCACCGCCGCCGACCCTCTCCCCTCCCCCTGTCCCGCGATTTCGACGGCGATGTGCTGCGCCTCGAGCGTTTCGCTGGCGAACGACCGGAAACTGGCCCGCTCGCCCTGCTCCCCGAGCGGCCGGAGCGTCTTGCCGTCCCTCCTCCGGTTGCGGCGGATCACCGCGTTGGCGGCATCCACGATGGCGGCCGTGGAGCGGTAGTTCTCCTCGAGACGCTGGACGCGGGCTCCGGGAAAGTCCTCCCGAAAGCGCAGGATGTTGCGGAAGTCGGCGCCCCGGAACGAATAGATCGCCTGGTCGTCGTCCCCTACCGCGAATACATCCCGGTGCGGGGCGAGCTTCAGCACCAGACGGTGCTGGGTGGGACTGGTGTCCTGGTACTCGTCGATCAGCAGATGGCGCACCCGGCGGACGACGAACGCGCGGGCCGCTTTCGAAACGTCGAGCAGGTCGAGACTCCGAATCAGCAGGTCGTCGAAATCCACGCCCTTCATTTCGGACAGCTTTCGCCGGTACAAACCGGCCGCTTCCCGGACGTTGTCCGCCAGGCGGGGATCGCGCGGACCACGGAATGCGGCGCCGGCCGCCTCCGCATTGCGGAGGCGGGAAATGAGCTGGACCAGCCTCCCGAGCGGGAGCCGGTCGTCGTCGATCAGGAGTTCCTTCGCCACCTGCCGGACGAGGGCGCGGCTTTCGTCCGCGCCGAACACCGGGAATCCGGCCGGCAGACCAATGTCGGCGCCGAAGCGCCGCAGCAGGCTCAGGCCGAAGGCGTGGAAGGTGGAGACCCAGGGGAGGCTTCGGGTTCCACCGACCTCGGACGCGAGGGCCTCCACCCGGGTGCGCATTTCCCGCGCCGCCTTGTTCGTGAAGGTGACGGCGAGGATGGAGTCGGCCGGCGCTTCATGGACCAGCATCCGCCACCCGATGCGGTGCGTGATCACCCGGGTCTTCCCCGACCCGGCGCCCGCGAGCACCAGGGTGGGCCCGGCGGGAGCCGAGACCGCTTCCCGCTGGGAAGCGTTCAGTCCCTCGAGGACCTGGTGGCCGGCGCGCTCTTCAGTCCGCGGCGGGTCAGTCGTCACGGACCGCCTTCCGGAGCCCCGCGGGGGCGTCCACGTCCCGGCCGAGGCGGCGTCCGGCGCAGAAGGCGAGCAGTTGCAGGACCGGCGCGGTCTCGAAGGGACGCAGCCACGGCGTCCCCTCCGAAACGATGGCGGCCTCGGACGCCGGAACCGCCCCATCGTCCGGCGATTCCTCGGCGGCCAGCCGCAGCAGGGGGGCGCCCGCTTCCGCGAGCGCCTCGAGCGCCCGGGTTTCGCCCGGGGAAACCCCGCCGGGCTCCGAGAGCAGGACCACCGGCGTTTCCCGGTCCACCAGCGCGACCGGTCCGTGGACGAGCTCCTCGGTACGCAGTGCGATGGCGGGGACGACCGCCGTCTCCATCATCTTGAGCGCCCCCTCGGCGGCGAGCGGCAGGAGCGGACCGCACCCGAGAAAGAACCAGGTCCGGTCGGCGGCGATCCCGCGCACGAAGCGTTCAACGCGCGGGCCGTGGTCGATGGCGCGTTGCAGGAGCGTGGGGACCTCGCTGGTTTCCCTCAGGCCGGGCGGTTCACCCGAGGGCCCCGCGGTCCACTCCCTCCCGAACCAGTGAAGCGCCAGAAGCGCCGAGGTGAAACTCTTGGTGGCGGGGATCGCCGTTTCCGTTCCGGCCCGCGTGACGTACGCCAGGTCCGCACGCCGGACCGCCGGGCTTTCGGCCTCGTTCGTCACCACGATCCGAAAGATCCCCTCGTCGCCGGCCCGATCGAGGAGGCGGAGCACACTCCCGGTCGCCCCGGACTGGGTGACGGCGATCAGGGCGCCGTCGCAGCGGTGTTCGCGCAAGGGTCCGTGAATCTCGCCGGCAGGGGAGACAGAAGCTGACAGTCCGGCTTCGCCGAACCAGCCGGAAGCGATTTCCGCGGCGTGGCGGCTGGTCCCGGAGCCGATCAGCAGAATCCGCTGCCCGTGGAGAGCGGGCCGCTCCCGAAGGACAGCCAGCCTTGCCGGCATGCCGGCCTCCAGCGCGGCCAGGGTCCTTTCGGCGGCCGCCGGCTGTTCGTGGATCTCGCGCCAGAGCGCCGGACTCTCCCGGCCCTCTCCGTTAGCAGCCGGTGGTGGAACTGGCGTGAGCACGGAGACGTCCGCTGGGCCTCGCTGACCCAGTTCTCCCGGTGGGGGCGGCGCGCGAGGGAGGAATACCTGGTGTATTTCGACGGAAGCGCAACGATGAGCGAGCCGAAGGCGAGCGGTTCAGCGGGGATTCAGCGGGCGTCGGATGCCGCGCAAGTTTCATCACAGGCTGCTCGGGAAACGCTCAGACCTCGTCGGCTCCTTCGAAGCGGCCCACCGCCCGGCCCGGCTTCACCGCCTGGCGCCCCCGGGCAATGGCGAGCGCACCTTCCGGGACGTCCTCGACGATCACCGACCCCGCGGCGACGAAAGCGCGGCGGCCGATGGTCACCGGCGCTACCAGAATGGCGTTGCTGCCCACGAACGCTCCGGCCTCCACCACGGTCCGGTGCTTTCCGCGCCCGTCGTAGTTGCAGGTGATGGTGCCGGCCCCGAGGTTGGCGCGAACGCCGACATCCGCGTCTCCCACGTAGGACAGGTGAGGAAGCGCCGCGCGCCGCGCCAGCACGGCGTTCTTGGTCTCGACGAAGCTCCCGGCAAAGGACTCGGGCTCGAGCCGCGTATTCGGGCGGATGTGGGCGAACGGACCCACCTTGGCGTCGCGCCCGATGGAGCTGTCGAGCAGAACCGAGTGGCTGAGGATGCGCGCGCCCGATTCCACCTCGGTGTTCTCGAGCCGGCAGAAGCTCTGGACCTCGGCGCCGGCGGCGATCGTCGTGTCGCCAGCGAGGCGCACCGAGGCTCCGATCCGGGCGCCGGGCCCGGCGCGGCAGGTGGGATCGGCCCACACCGTCTCCGGATCTTCGAGGAGCGCCCCGCTCGCGATGAATCGCCTGACGGTGCGACGGTGGGATTCGCGGACCGCCGCCGACCAGGTTGCGGCGTCTTCCACCCGGGTGTGCCCCGCGACGCTTCCCGCCGGCGCCGCCGCCGCGTTCAGGGATTCCACCGTCTCCCCGAAGCTCGCGCAGACGGCCGGGGCGAGAGCTTCGGCGGTCCCGGCGACGGCGAGGACCTGGCCGGCGTTGTTCTCGAGACGCAGCGGCCGGTTCTCCGCGGCCGCCACCAGCGCCCGGATCGCGCCGACCGGCGGGTCGACCACTCCCGGAGCGAGGATGGCGCCCCGGCCCCCGCAGCGTTCCAGGGAAGAGGAATCGTCCAGGACCCCGGCCGCGGCCACGAGTTCGTCCGGCTGCAATGAGGCGGCGGCCCCGGCGGCGGCTTCCGCGACGGTCGTGGCGAAGAACGGAAACAGTCCGGTCTCCGGGGGATCGGGATAAACGAGCAGAAAGTCCATGTTCGACGGGCTCCTCCCCGGTTGGACAGGGCGAAAGCCGGATAGCCGGCGGGCAGGCGAGCCCGCCGTCGGTATGACCATCCCCTGCCGGGAATTCTACGTGGGCCGCGGTTTGCGGCGGCGCTCGGGAGCGACGACGATGGTCACCTCGCCTCGGGGAGGCTCCTGCTTTGCCCGGCGGGCGAGCTCCGGCAGCGAGCCGAACCAGTGTTCTTCGTAGATCTTGGTCATCTCCCGGGAGACGGAGGCTTCCCGGGAGCCCAGGATTCCCGCCAATTCATCGAGCAGGTCCGACGCGCGGCGGGCAGATTCGAAGAAGACCAGCGATCCGGGCGCCTCCGCCGACCGCTGCAGGAAGGCCCGGCGCTTCGCGCTGCGCCGCCCCGGCGGGAAGCCGAAGAACGTGAACATGTCGGTCGGGAGGCCGGAGACGGAGAGCGCCGAGGCGACCGCGGACGGCCCGGGTACGGTGCGCACCGGCAGGTCCTCGATCCGGGCGGCTCGCACCACCCGGTAGCCGGGGTCCGAGATGAGAGGGGTTCCCGCGTCGCAGATGAGCGCCAGATCCTCCCCCGACCGGAGCCGGCCGAGGAGGAACTCGACCTGCTGCGCCTCGTTGTGGTCGTGGTACGAGACGAGACGCGCCGTGAGGCCGAAGTGGGTGCGAAGCCGCCGGGCGACGCGGGTGTCCTCGCAGGCGATCCAGGGAACGGCGCGCAGCACGGCGAGCGCCCGCGGCGAGAGGTCCTCGAGGTTCCCGATGGGGGTGGCGACGACGAAGAGGGTGCCGCCCGCTCCCCGCCCGGCCGCCGCTTTCATGCCGCGAACCGTACCCCGCACTCCTCCGTCCCGAGCGGTTCGGAAGACCGGTGCGGCGGGTTTTGCCGGACAATGGCCGCCGGAGAACCGACGTGGACCACCCCGCCGCCTGGAACGAGCGCCGGGTTCTCGTAACGGGCGCCGCGGGCTTCATCGGCAGCCGCCTCGCCGCGCGCCTCGCGTCCGCCGGCGCCCGGGTTACCGGGTTCGACCGGATCCGGCCGGCCCGTCACCCGGCAAACGTCCGCTTCCAGCAAGGAGACCTCGGGGACCCCGGAGTCCTCGCGGCCGCGGTCACGGGGGCCGAGGTGGTCTTCCACCTGGCCGCGGCGAACGGGCACCAGGCCAGCATGGACGATCCGCGGGCCGACTTCGAGGACAACGTCATGGGGACCGTGTCGCTACTGGCCGCGGTGACGGGCCGGGCGCCCGAAGCTCGCGTGGTGTTTGCGAGCACGCGGCAGCTCTACGGCCCCGCCGAAACTCTTCCCGCGGGCGAGGCCCACCGGATCGCCCCGCCCGATGTCCACACCGTCCACAAGGAAGCGGCCGAGCATCTGGTGCGCCACCGCGCCGAGGACCGGGAGGCCCCGTTCGCCGTGCTCCGGCTCACCAACACCTATGGGCCGGGGCAGGCGACCGGGGGCGCGGGTGCGGGGTTCACCGGCCGCTTCCTTGGCGACGCGCTCGCCGGCCGGGCGATCACGATTCTGGGAGAGCCCGGACTCCTGCGGGATTTCAACTACGTGGACGACGTGGTTGACGCTCTCCTCCGCGCGGGACAGGCGGAAGCCCCTTCGGGGGTCTGGAACCTGGGAGCCGCGCCGGTGCGCCTCGGGGAGTTCGCCGAGGCGGTTTTCCGGGCTCTCGGCGAGGAGCCCCGCATTCGCTACGCGCCAATGGCTCCGGGCCTTGAATCCATCGCGATCGGCGATTTCCATTCGGATTGGTCGGCGATCCGGCGGGAACTCGGGTGGAAACCCGAGTGGCCCCTCGAATCCGGCCTGGCCGAGACCGTGCGCACCATGCGCACCCGGGCGACATGAAGATTCCGTTCCAGCGCCTCGCGGCCGCTGCCGACCCCGCCGCCCGCCGGGCGGTCGAGCGGGTGCTGGCCTCGGGCCGCTTCGTCCTCGGCCCGGAGGTGGAGGCGTTCGAAAGGGCCTTCGCGGGAGCGATCGGGGTCGGGCACGCGGTCGGAGTGGCCTCCGGCACGGACGCCATCACCCTCGCCCTGGCGGCGGCGGGAATCGGCCCCGGCGACCGGGTCCTGACCGCCGCGTTCTCCACCGGCTACACGGCGCTCGGCATCCGGCACGCCGGGGCGATCCCGGTCTTCGGCGACGTCGAGCCGGAGAGTCTCTGTCTCGACGCCGCCGCCGCGGCCCGGGCGCTCGAGACCCAGGACATCCGGGCGGTCGTCCCGGTGCACATCTTCGGGAACGCCGGCGCCGGCTGGGAGAAACTGCTCGAAACGGCGGCCCGCCACGGCGTTCCCGTCATCGAAGACGCCTGCCAGGCGCACGGGGCGCGCTTTTCGGGCCGGGCGCTCGGCTCCTTCGGACGGGCGGCCGCCTTCAGCTTCTACCCCACCAAGAACCTGGGCGCGCTCGGCGACGCCGGCCTGGTGGCGACGGCGGACGAGCGGCTGGCGGCGCGCGTGAAGAGCCTCCGCTCGGGGGGACAGGACCAGCGCCACCACCACGTCGCGCCCGGTTGGAACAGCCGCCTCGACGAGATCCAGGCCGCGGTGCTGAACGAGCGCCTCCCCGGGCTCCTGGAAGGAAATCGAAGGCGCGCCGCGCTGGGGCGCCGCTACCGGGAGTTGCTCGACGGCCTCCCGCTGCGCTTCGTGACTCCGGGCCCCGGGGTAGAGGGATCCTCCCATCTCTTCGTGATTCGGACCGCGCGCCGGGACGCGCTCCGCGAGCATCTCGCCGGAGCGGGTATCGACGCTCTCGTTCACTACCCGGCCGCACTCACGGAGCAACCCGCCTTTTCAGGCGCTTCGGGGGTTGCTGGAACCTGTCCGGAGGCAGAAGCCGCAGCCCGGGAGGTGCTGAGCCTGCCGCTCCATCCCGGCCTCCCGGAAAAGGAACTCGAACGGGTCGCGGCGGCGGTGCGGGAGTTCTTCGCGCGGGGGCCGTTCCCCGCACGGGTGTCAGAATAGATCCGTGGCGTTCGGTGCGAAACGGCAGGGCGCGGTGCTTTGCCCCGGCTGCGGAAAGCTCGTGGGGGTGAACGACCGGGAGTGTCTTTCCTGCGGCCGCCGGAACCCCGGGATGTTCGGCTTCGCGAGCATTCTTCGCTTCGATACCGACAGCGTCCTGAAGATCCTGCTCGCCGCCAACATCGGGCTCTTCCTGCTGGCGCTGGTGCTGAGCGTCGGCGCCATCGAGATGCGGGGGATTCTGGGGTTTCTGAGCCCGGACGGCCGCGTTCTCTATCGGCTGGGGGCCGCGGGGGGGATTCCGGTCTTTGCGGTCGGGAAGTGGTACGCCGTCCTGAGCGCCGGCTGGCTCCACGGCGGGCTGCTGCACATCTTCTTCAACATGTACTGGCTCTGGAATCTCTTCCCGCTGGTCGGGGAGCTGTTCGGAACCAGCCGGGCGCTCGTGATCTTCCAGGTTTCGGCGGCTACGGGATTCCTGCTGTCCTCCTTCATGGGGGCCTCCGCCATCGCGATCCCCTTCCTCGGCGGGGCGCCGGGAATCACCGTCGGCGCCTCGGCCTCGCTCTGCGGCCTGCTGGGCGCGCTCCTCTATTACGGCCGGAGGACGAGTTCGGATTTCGCCCGGACCATCTGGCGCTATGTGATTTTCATCGCGATCTTCGGCGCGTTCGTGCCGGGCATCGACAACGCCGCCCATCTCGGGGGGTTCCTGGGCGGGTATCTCGTCGCGTCGCGTTTCGGGGTCTTTTCGCCGGAACGGGGAAAGCACGGCCTCTGGGCGCTTGTCCTGCTCGCCGCCAGCGCCCTCTCGATCCTGTTGTCCGTGGTGGGCGGTTCGATCGGTTGAACCATCGCCCCAAACAATTCGTAGGAGAAAACAATGGCCAAATTGGTTCGCCCGTCCGAAGGCAGGATGCTGCTGGGGGTCTGCGCCGGGCTCGCGGACTGGTGGAATATGGACCGGACGCTGCTGCGCGTTCTCTACGTGCTGGCGAGCGTGTGCTCCGCCGCCTTTCCCGGCATCCTGTGTTACATCGTCCTCGGGATCCTGATGCCCCCCGAGGAGTGAGTCCGGCGCCCCACATTTCCGGCCGGCGCGGAACGCCGTAGCGGGCGCCGCCAGGGAACCCCGGTGGAACGCTCTCCGGAAGTCCCTTCCCGGGGAATCGTTGCCGCGCCGCTCCTCACCCGGCAGGCAGGCCGCGTAGCGGCGGGAGCGTTCCTCAGCCGCCTGCGCCTTCCATCGCCGGAGTCGCGGCGCGAAGGGCTGGCCCGGCTCTCGGCGTGGTCGCGAAACGCCGGGGTCTCGGCAGTGGTTCTCGAGGAGGACGCCAGCTCCCTGATTCCGGATCTCCGGGCGCTCGGTTTCGACGACGCGGGTCCCCTGCCGCGCTACTCCAGCCCGGTGCGGCCCGGTTGGCTACGCCGCAACGTGCCCGCCCTTCTTCTGCCGCGCGCCCGCATCCCCGCGGAGGCAACGGTGGTTCCCGAAGCGCTGTCCGCCGCCGAAGAGAGCAGTCTCCGGGAGCGCCTCGCACCGGAGTTCGGCGCGGTTGCCGGCCTTGCGGACGGCCTCCCGCTCCCCGCCGCGGGCGTCCATCTCGTCCGCGGCGGCGAGCCCGTTGCGAGTTGCCGGTTCGAACCGGCGGACGGGGGCGCGCTCACCGTGCCGTTCTGGATCGCACCGCCCCGGGAGCCCGACCTGACCGCACTGCTCGCCGCGAGCGTGCTCACGGCCGCCGGCCCCGCTTCGTCCGCCTGGTTCGAGACGCCGCACCGGCTGCTGGCCCGAGGACTCCTGCTGGCCCGGTTCCTCCCGCGCCGCTCGCGGGCGCGGGTGCTCGTGCGCCAGCATGGGGATCGGGACCTTCCCGCACCCTCCATCGCCGATTGGCACCTCACCACGCCCACCGCCACCGGGGAATGCAAGGGCGGGCGGGAGGCCCTATAATCGTCGGTCCCACGCCTGCGGGTGCCGCTATCGTCTAGGGGTTAGGACGGGTGGTTCTCAGCCATCAAACCGGGGTTCGAATCCCCGTAGCGGTACCAGGCGTGGTTCGGTTTTTCCGGTGAGCAGCAAAGAGCCCCGGAAAGAGCCCCGGATCCGTTGCGAAGTCGTCCGGGGATCCGGACCCGCCCTCCTCGTGCACGGAGGCGCCTGGGACATTCCTCCCGAAGAGCGGGAAGCGCACGAGACCGGCGCGCTTGCCGCCGCCCGGCTCGGTTTCGAGTCGCTGAAGCGTGGCGCTTCGGCGCTCGACACGGTGGAGGCGGCGGTCACCCTGCTTGAGGACGATTCGGCGCTCAACGCGGGCACCGGCTCGGTTCTGAACCGCCGGGGAGAGGCAGTGCTCGATGCCTCCATCATGGACGGCGAGGACCTCCGGGTGGGAGGCGTGGCCGCGGTGCGCACCGTTCGCAATCCCGTCCGGGTGGCCCGCCGGGTGATCGATGCCACGCGGCAGGTGCTGCTCGCGGGGCCGGGCGCCGAGGAGTTCGCCCGGCAACAGGGCTTCGAGGCAATCCACCCCGAAGACCTGGTCGTGGCCCGCGAGGTGGAGCGGCTCCGCGACCACCAGGCGCGCCGGCGGGCCGCCGCGCCGGGAGACACGGTGGGCGCGGTCGCCATCGACGGCGAGGGCAGGATTGCGGCCGCCGGGTCCACCGGCGGCACTTTGGGCAAGCGTCCGGGACGCGTGGGGGACACCCCCCTGCCCGGCGCCGGCCTCTACGCGGATTCCCGGATCGGCGGGGTGGCTTGCACCGGGTGGGGCGAGGGAATCGCTCGGCTTTCCATGGCCCGTGCCGTGCTTGCCCGCATCGAGGGCGGCCGGGACCCGGTGGAGGCGGCTCGCGAGCTGCTTGCCGCCTGCTGGCAGCGGCTCGGCGGCACCGCCGGCCTCCTGATCGTCACGCCTGACTCCCGCCTCGTGACGGCCTGGAGTACGCCGCGGATGGCGAGGGGCTGGGCGCACGGCGGCCTGGAGGGTCCGGTAGCGGCCGCTTGAGCGGGCCGGAGTTCGGCGCTCTTCGCGGGACCCGCCCTCTTGCTCACTCGGCGTTCTCCGGTTTTGCGTTCCTGCCGGGCCGCGATGCCGGCCGGAAGGCCGGCGCTCCCAACGGCGCCCTCACCGGCGTTCCGTCGCACAAACCTGCTAGATTGCCCGCTCCCCGGGTCGCGAGCGCCCTTAGCTCAGTGGATAGAGCAACAGGCTACGAACCTGTAGGTCGGGGGTTCGAATCCCTCAGGGCGCGCCACCCAAGGACGCTAGTCTTCGGGCTGCCCAACGGATCTGAGAGGTTTGGTGGTTGGTGTCCTACTGCGGAGTGTTGTCATGCTGAACACGGTGCGCCGGCGTCCGTGCACGGACGCCGGAGCCCTGATTCCGGGGCTCTTGATGCTTGTCATCGCTCTCCCCGGGTGTGGTGCGTCCGCACCCGAGGAGGAGCCTCCCTCCGTCATTCCGGCCGGGACCGTCGACGACTGGCCGGCGATCCTGGAGCGCGGAGTGATCCGCTTTGCCCGCCGTGGGTTTGACGAGTTCGAGACGCTGCCGTCGCAGGGTCTGTCCCAGGAGCGCTACCGCTTCCTCGCCGACCAGTTCGCCGAGCGCTACGGGTTGCGCGCGGAGTGGGTCACCGAGCCCACTCCTCCGCGGCTCATGCACGCCCTCGAGGAAGGCCGCGCCGACGTCGCGGTCGCCACCCTCACGGTCACCGAATCCCGCCTGCAGCGGGTCGCGTTCACGGTCCCGCTCACCATGTCCCGGGAGTGGGTGGTGGGGGCATCCGAGGGCGTCTTCGGCGTTCCTCCCGGAACTTCCTACGAAGAGAGTCTCGAGACCCACTATCCGGATGCGCCCCGGGCGCCCGTAGCGCCGGAAGCGGATCCGCTGACCGTCCAGGCGCTCATCGAGGAAGGCGTCATCGACGCGACGATCCTCGACGAGGCCGCCGCCCGGGTCGTCGTCCGCTCCAGTCCCGAGGTCAACAAGCTCAGGGAGCTTCCGGAGGCGAGGCGCATCGCCTGGGCGGTGCGGAAGGAAAACCCGGAACTCCGGGGCGCTCTCGACGATTTTCTGACCGAGCACCACACGGTCGCCGACGAGCCCTCCGAAGTCCGCGATTGGCCGGCGATCCGGGCGGCGGGCCAGCTCCGGCTCCTCACCATCAGCTCGCCGGTGACCCACTACCTCTGGCGGGGCGAACGGCTCGGGTTCGAATACGAACTGGTCCGGCAGTTTGCGGAGCACCAGGGCCTCGACCTCGCGGTGATCGTGGCCCGGGATCACGCGGAACTCGTGGAAGGCCTGCTCACCGGCCGCGGCGATCTGGTAGCGGCCGGCTGGGTGGAGACCCCGGCGCGCGCCGGGGAGGGCCTCCTGTTCACGCGCCACTATCTCGAAATCCAGGAGACCTTCGTCACCGGCGGCGAACCGGTCACCCAGTTGGCGGACCTGTCCGGCCGGACGGTGACCGTTCCGGAGGCGACGAGCTATCTGGCGACCCTCGGCCGCCTCGCAGGGGACTTCGAGGTCGAGGCATTGGGGCTTTCGAGCCACGCCATCCTGGAAGGAGTGGCGGAGGGTGAAATCGACGTCACCCTGGTGGATAGCCACCGCGCCGAGCTGGCCGCGACCTTCGAGCCGCGGCTCAACCTGGGACTCGCCGTTGAACCCGCGATGCAGCTTGTCTGGGCGGTGGGCCCGGGTCGTGACGACCTGAAGCGGGAACTGGACGCCTTCCTCAACGCCGGCTATCGCGGCCTCGAATTCAACAGTCTCTACAACAAGTACTTCGTGAACCGGCGGCGGCAGGCGCGCCAGCGGGAGCACCGGGTTACCGGAGACGAACTCTCGCGGTTCGACGCCCTGGTCAAGCCCGTCGCCGAGTCCGAGGACTTCGACTGGCGCCTGATCGTTGCGCAGATGTACCAGGAGAGCGGCTTCGACCCGAACACGGTCAGCTTCGCCGGAGCCCGCGGCCTGATGCAGGTGATGCCGCGCACGGCGGAGGAACTCGGCGTGGATCCGGTCCGGCTCGCCGAGCCGGAAGTGGGTATCGACGCCGGGGTGCGTTATCTGGCGTGGAGCCGTCAGCGATTCCCTGATCTCCCGCCCGGCGAGCAGATCTGGTTCGCGCTGGCCGCCTACAACGCGGGGTACGGCCACGTTCGGGACGGCCGCCGCCTGGCCCGGCAGCTCGGGATGGACGGCTCGCTGTGGTTCGGGAACGTCGAGGAGGCGATGCGCAAGCTGAGCGATCCCGAGTACGCCAGCCGGGCCGCGCACGGCTACGTCCGGGGCTCTGAAGTCACGCGCTACGTGAGCGAGATCCGGAGCCGCTACCGCGCCTACGTGGATCACTTCGTCCAGTTGGAAACCGCGGATCGCTGACGCCCGGGCGCACCGCCCGGGGCCCCGGGTCTTCCGGCGCGGCCGGAAGCCGCCCCCCCTCCGTTTGGTACGGGGCCGAGCGCCGTGGGAAGATTGAAGCCGCCCGCGTTTTTCCCACGAGGGGGGTTGCAATGCCTCGTCTTCCGCACCGGCTGGTAGCCGCGACCGCCTGTATCCTGCTCTTCCCGGCACTCGGCGCCGCCCAGAATTGGACCTGCGAGCAGGTCATGGTCCCGATGCGGGACGGAACGCGCCTCGCGACCGACGTCTACCTTCCGCGCGGCCAGGGGCCGGGCCCGTTCCCGGTGGTTCTCGAGCGCACTCCCTACAACAAGGGGGCCTGCGCCCGTTCCTCCGCCGAGTACTTCGCGGCCCGCGGATACATCGCCATGGCGCAGGACGAGCGTGGCCGCTACGAGTCCGAGGGGGAGTACTACTGGCTCATGGACGAGGGCTGGGGGGAGCGGCAGGACGGCTACGACACCATCGAGTGGGCGGCGCGGCACCCGCTGTCCAGCGGGAAGGTGGGCACCCACGGGCTGTCGTTCACCTGTGCGAACCAGCTCCTGACCGCCCCCACCCAGCCGCCCCATCTCGAAGCGATGTTCTGTTCGCAGTACGCGTCGAACAGTTACCGGGACATCTTCTGGCAAGGGGGCGCGCTCCACATGGTCCTGCCGACCTGGCTGCTCACCCAGCGGGAAATGGTGAAACCGCTACGGATGAACGTCCCGGGCCACCGGGGTTACCTGGGCTCCGGGGATGCGTGGACCGCCTGGTACGACGAACACCGCGAGGTGGGTGACTCGTTCACCGAGAGCATGTTCTCGGACATGTACAACGACCTCGTCGGCAACCCGTACTACAACGACTACTGGCGCCGTCTCGCGGTGGACGAGCAGTACGACAAGTTCAACGTCCCCGTCTATCACCTCGGCGGCTGGTACGACCGGCACATTCACGGCACCGTCCGCCACTTCAAGGAGGTGAACGAGATCGGCGGACCGAAGGGCCGCGGGCAGCAGAAGCTCATCGTGGGGCCCTGGATCCACGGCTGGCCGCCGGCCGACGACCGCGTCGGCGACATGAACTTCCCCGGCTCCAGCATCGACGACCTGGCGCTGCGCCGGCGCTGGTTCGACCACCACCTGAAGGGCCACGACAACGGGATCATGGATGAGCCTCCGGTCCTCATCTACGTGATGGGGGACAACGTCTGGCGCGAAGAGAACGAGTTTCCGCTGGCTCGCCAGCAGGAGGAGGCCTGGTACCTGCGCGCCGGTCCCGCGGAGAGCGCCGACTCCCTGAATGACGGCCGCCTCTCGCGCGAGCCGCCGTCCGGCGACGAGGCCCCGGACTCCTACGAGTACGACCCCCGGAACCCGGCGCCGACCATCGGCGGAGATCTCTTCGTGGAACCGCGAGGGGCGCAGGACCACCGGCCCGCCGACCGCGTCAGCCTCACCTACACCTCGGAACCGCTCGCTGCCCCGCTCGAGGTGACCGGCTTCGTGCGGGTCGAGTTCTTCGCCTCTTCGACCGCGGTGGACACCGACTGGGTGGTCACCATGACCGCGGTCCACGAGTCCGGCTACGCGCAACTGCTCCGCCAGATGATCCAGCGCGCCCGCTACCGGGAGGGGGACGAGGCCCCGGTGCTGCTGACTCCCGGCGAGATCGTCCCGTACACCATCGAGCTCTACCCGATGTCCAACGTCTTCCTTCCGGGCCAGCGGATCCGGTTGACGGTCACGAGTTCCAGTTTCCCGAAGTGGTACCCGAACGGGAACACCGGCAGGGAAATGATGGAGGACCGTCCCGGAGTGGTGGCGACGAACACGATCTACCACGATGCCGATCACCCTTCGAGGGTGATCCTTCCCGTGATTCCACGTTGATCCCGACAAGGAGATCCCGGCCCTTGTCCTCGCGTTTCGGCCTCGGTTCCCGCGCCCTGTTCCTCGTTCTCCTGCTCCCCGCGGCGCTGTCGGCTCAGGAGCGGGACCTCGATCTCGTGATCACCGGCGGCCGGGTTCTCGATCCCGAGACCGGGCTGGATGCGGCTCGCGAGGTCGGAGTCGTGCGGAACGAGATCGCGGCCATTTCCCGCGAGGCGCTCGAGGACCGGCTCAAGCAGGGCGGGGTGCTCCTCGATGCGTCCGGCAAGGTGGTGAGCCCGGGATTCATCGACCTTCACGCCCACGGGCAGACGACCGAAGCGAACCGCTACCAGGCGATGGACGGCGTCACGACGGCGCTGGAACTCGAGGACGGCGTCCCCCGGATCAAGCGCTACCTGGAAAACCGGGCCGGCGGGGCGATCGTCCACTACGGCGCCTCCGCGCGCCATCAGGGGTTGCGCCTCCTCGGAATTCGAGGGGTCGCGGAGCGGGCGAACCCGGTCCTGGACGCCGAGAGCATCGGCGCCGAACGGACCCTTGAGCACGTCGATCTCCTCCGCGAGGCGAACTACTCCGGGGTGGATGACGCCGGCCGGGTGCACGAGGCGATCGCGGCGGAGATCCGGGCCGGAGCCCTCGGCATCGGAATGGCCCATCAGTACTACCCGGCCGCGAGCCACACCGAGATCTTCCGGGTCTTCGAGCTGGCGGCGGAGCTGGATGTCCCCATCTACACCCATGTGAGGGAAATGGCCGTCTCGGCGGTCCAGGAAGTGCTGGCCAACGCGACGGCCACCGGCGTGGCCCTCCACATCGTGCACCTGAACAGCTCGAGCATCCACCATCTGCCGGTCACCCTCGCCCTGATCAAGGGCGCGCGGAATGCGGGCGTGGACGTGACGACGGAGGCCTACCCCTACACCGCTGCTTCCGCCGGGATCTCCTCGGCCATCTTCGACGAGGGCTGGCAGGACCGGCTCCGGATGACCTGGTCGGACATCCAGTGGCAGGACACCGGCGAGCGGCTCACGGAGGAGACGTTCAACTTCTTTCAGGAAGAGGGAGGGACGGTCATCTTCCACATGATGGATCCGGAGATGATCGAACTGGCGATGAGCACGCCGTTCGTGATGGTGGCCTCGGACGGGATGCCGTACGCCCCGGGGGCCCATCCGCGGTCGGCGGGGACCTTTTCGCGGGTGCTCGGACGCTACGTCCGGGAACAGGGCGTCATGACGCTTCCCGCAGCGATCCGGAAGATCACTCTCATGCCGGCCGAGCGGCTGCAGGAGGTCGCTCCCCTGATGCGGCGGAAGGGCCGGATTCAGATCGGCGCCATCGCCGACATCACGGTGTTCGATCCCGACGCGATCATTGACACCGCGAACTTCGAGGACGACCTCAGTTTTTCCGAGGGAGTCGCCCACGTGGTCGTGGACGGTGTCCCGGTGGTCCGGGACGGAGCCCTGGTGGAGGGAGTCTTCCCGGGCAAGCCGCTCCTCAGCCGCCATTCCTCCGAGTAACGAAGAAGGAGAACCGCACGCATGCGTTCCAGCCATTCCCGGCGCTCCGGCGCCCTCATCCTCGCTCTGCTGCTTCCGGCGGCGCTGCTGGCCCAGGAACGCGATCTCGATCTCGTGATCACCGGAGGCCGCGTCATCGATCCCGAAACGGGACTCGACGCGGTCCGCGACGTGGGAGTGGTGCGGAACGAGATCGTGGCCATCTCCCGGGAGGTGCTCCAGAACCGGCTGAAGCAGGGCGGGGTATTGCTCGATGCGTCCGGCAAGGTCGTGAGTCCGGGGTTCATCGATCTCCATGCCCACGGGCAGACCACCGAGGCGAACAAGTACCAGGCGATGGACGGCGTCACCACGGCCCTCGAGCTCGAGGGCGGCGTTCCCCGGATCGGCCGGTTCCTGGAGAGCCGGACGGACGGGGCGATCATCCACTACGGCGCGTCGGTGTCCCACGGGGGTCTGCGCCTGCTCGGGATTCCGGATGTCAGCGAGGTGGCGGAAGGGGTCCTGGACGCCGAGAGCACCGGCGCCGAACTGGTGATCGAACACGCCAACCTCCTCCGCGAAGCGAACTACACCGCGGTGGAGAACACCGAGGCGGTCCATGAGGCCATCGCCGCCGAGATCCGGGCCGGGGGGCTCGGCATCGGGCTCCCGCACCAGTACTACCCGGGCGCCACCCACACCGAGATCTTCCGGATCTTCGAGCTGGCGGCGGAACTGGACGTTCCGATCTACACCCACGTGCGCGACATGGCGGTCTCCGCGATCCAGGAGGTGCTGGCCAACGCCACGGCCACCGGCGCGGCGCTCCACATCGTGCACCTGAACAGCTCGAGCCTGCACCACCTGCCGGTCACCCTCGCCCTGATCAAGGGCGCCCGCGACGCCGGGGTGGACGTGACCACCGAGGCCTATCCCTACACCGCCGCCTCCACCGGCATCTCCTCGGCGATTTTCGACGAGGGCTGGCAGGAGAAACTGGGGATGACCTATTCGGACATCCAGTGGCAGGACACCGGGGAGCGGCTCACCGAGGAGACCTTCAACTTCTTCCAGCAGGAGGGCGGCACGGTCATCATGCACATGATGGATCCGGAGATGATCGAGCTGGCGATGAGGACTCCGTTCGTGATGGTGGCGTCCGACGGGATGCCCTATGCCCCCGGCGCCCATCCGCGCTCGGCGGGCACCTTCTCGCGGGTGCTCGGGCGCTACGTGCGCGACCAGGGAGTGCTGTCGCTGCCCGAAGCGATCAAGAAGATCACGCTCCTGCCTGCCGAACGGCTGCAGGAAGTCGCTCCCCTGATGCGGCGGAAGGGCCGGATCCAGATCGGCGCGATCGCCGATATCGCCGTCTTCGATCCCGACACCATCATCGACACCGCGAACTTCGAGGACGACCTGAGCTTCGCTGAAGGGGTCGCCCACGTGGTGGTGGACGGCGTCCCCGTGGTGCGGGACGGCGCGCTGGTGGACGGCGTCTTCCCGGGGAAACCGCTCCTCAGCCGCTACACGTCGGAGTAGGAAGACCCGAATCCGGCGGCCTCCGGGCGGCGGGTGCCCGCCGTCCGGGGCCGCTCTTCCCGTACTCTCTGCGCGCCGTGACCCCGCCCCGTTTCCTCCTGCTCCAGGTGCGCGAGCCCGGAGATCCCATGGCCGCGCACGAGGTGTTCTGCTTCCGCCGGGCGCTCGGACTGGAACCGGACCAGCTCCAGATCTTCGATCTCCTGGCCGACGCCCCGCCGGCGGAACTCTTCGATGCGATCGATGTCGTCCTCATCGGCGGAAGCGGGGACCACTCGGTGGTGCGCGGTGGGCCGTGGCTCTCCGGGGCGCTCGGGGCCATGGAGACGCTTTACGAGCGGTTCATCCCCACCTTCGCGTCCTGTTGGGGCTTTCAGGCGCTGGCACGGGCTCTCGGCGGCAGGGTGGTGACGGACCACGGCCGCGCCGAGGTGGGTGTCCTGCGGCTCGACCTGACGGAGGCGGGCCGCCGGGACCCGGTTTTCGGCCCGCTGGGCGGCGGATTTCCCGCGGTCATCGGTCACGAGGACATCGTGGACGAGTTGCCGGAGGGCGCCGTGAGCCTCGCGTCGAGCGCCACCGTCGAGAACGAGGCCCTGAAGTTCTCGGGAAAGCCCATCTACGCGACCCAGTTCCACCCGGAACTCGACCGGGACGACCTCATCCAGCGAATCGCCGCGTATCCCCCCTACCTGGCGCTCACCGGCGCGGCCTCTGTCGAAGAGTTTTGCGCGACCACCCCGGCAACCCCGGGTGCGACGAGCCTGCTGCGGCGGTTCGTGGAACAGGTGGTGGAAACGCGGTAGACCGTCCCTCCGCGACCCCTCGGTTCGGCCCGGCCGGACACTTGACTTACCGGGGTAATGACAACGACAATGGAGCAGTGGGCAACGTTTCAAACCGGCACGTGGAGAGCATTCAGTCGCGGATCACTTCCCAGGGCCAGGTATCCATCCCCGCGCGGATCCGGCGCAAGCTGGGCCTGACTCCGGGTTCGACGGTGGAGTGGTGCGAACGGGGACCGGAAGTGGTCGTCCGGCGGGCGACCAAGTACTCGTCGCTGGAGATTCACCAGGCCGTCTTCCCGTCGGCGCCCGAACGGGTGAGCGTCGAAGAGATGGACACGGGAATCGGGACTCATTTGCGGCGCCGGCATGCGCGCTCTTGACACGAACGTACTGGTCCGGCTGATCGTCCGGGACGACCCGGATCAGGTCGCGCGCGCTGAGGCGTTTGTCGAGACGGGAGCCTGGGTGTCCCTGTTGGTGCTGGCGGAGACGGTATGGGTGCTGCAGTCCGCGTACGGGCTCGACCAGCGGCGTGTCGCCACCGCCGTCGAGATGCTGCTGGACCACGACCGCCTGACGCTTCAGGACGAAGATGTGGTTCGCCGGGCGCACGCAACCTTCCGAGGCGAGGGCACGGTCGAATTCTCCGACTGCCTCATTGTCGAGACGGCCCGCAAGGCGGGGCATCGTCCGGTCGGGACCTTCGACCGGCGGCTATCGCGGGTGGACGGGACCGTACGGC